>Ga0182013_10003533_pt1 | contig 19458 bp, 16 predicted proteins | sample 612S2MmetaG_FD_120487 | JGI IMG/M metagenome (GOLD analysis project Ga0182013, IMG submission 120487) | Permafrost microbial communities from Stordalen Mire, Sweden - 612S2M metaG | ecosystem: Environmental > Terrestrial > Soil > Wetlands > Permafrost | place: Sweden: Stordalen | collected... | reverse complement strand
AGGGGATTTTGCCGGTCGTGCGCCAACTGAACAGCGTGCGACGTGAGACGGGGAGACGCCTCAACAATTCTTTTTCATCAATAAAGCCCGTCTCGCCCGACGGTGCTTGTTCTAGCGATACAGTATTCATCGCTGCCACTTTGCACGCTCATTTTATTTCCGGCAAAGCGTCATATATTTTCGGAATAAAAAACTCATTCGGGCTGCTCCGTGGCGTTAGAATCGTCCGTTTCTTCAATGTCGAAATCAGGACTCGAACTCCCTTCGTGCCACTTTGCTAAAGCGCGTTCGTATTCAGCAACGTATTTTTCCGCCCTTCGCTTCGCATCGCTTAACGTGTGACGTTGACTCGCATTAAATTTCCCGATGCCGTTTTGTTTGCGGTCTAAAACTTCAATGAGTTTCCACGAAACGCCACGATGTTTTTCACCTTTATTGCGACGCGGAGCGGGGATTTTTTGAATTTCTCGCAACAACCTGATTTCTCTTATGAATTCATCAATCAGTTTTTTATCAGCCACCCGCAAATTCCACTGCCGATGCTCGGTTTCATAAAACGGCGTCCAGCCCTTTTCATTATACTGTTCGCGCCGAATTGCTTCTCTGCGAACTGCCTGCCCCCAATTTACCCATAGTATGTGAACAATTTGTTTCTCATCTGGAATCAATTCCAAATAGGTTTTGGCGAATTGCTTTCCCTTTGAAGAACGGCGCATGAGTTCGTAATTGCGCGCGGATTCTTCCACCAGAGGCCAGTCAACTTTCCTTGCCAATTCACGAAGAATTTCCTTCCGTTTCCACCACCAGTTTTTTCTAATTTCTTTCAGGGATAATAATTTGTCATTCATGCGCTGGTGATTTTTTCGGCGGCAACACGCCAAACCATTTTTTGGCCTCGGCTTTTGTCGCCAGCCCTTTGTAATGCGCGTGGATCATCGCGGGCGAGTTGCCCGCTTGCGCGGCGGTCATATTTTCATTCTGATGCAGGGCGAAATGATAGGTGACAAAACCATGCCGCAAGCCGTTGCGACGTGACGGGATTTTCAGCGTTCTGCGAAGCATAGTAAATGCCGCCGTGTAACCATTCAATGTCTGTGTCGCAACTTTGCCCTCTATGTGACGATATGGAGCGAGCCAATGTTCCAAGGCCGGAATTATTTCCACCAGCCGCCGCTGCCGGGTTTTGCTCTTGGCCGTGCTGACTTCAATGTGGCCTGCAATACCGAATACCTCGCGCCAATCAAGCCTCAATGTTTCTTGCAGACGCAGCCCGGCCAACGCTTGCAGCGCGATGATTGGGCGCATTTGGTCGGAGGAATTTTCCAGCAATGCACGGAGTTCATTCGGGCGGTAGAAATCTATCGGAGCGGTGTCCAGCGACTCATTCTGCAATCCGTCCGTTTCGAGCAATCGGTGGTTGCTTGCAAGGTAATCACGGCGGACGCACCATCCGAGAAACATTCGCACCGTTGTCCGAAGGTGGTTGCGGCTCTTTGGGGATAACTTTTGGTGCGCGCCAACGAAGGCGTCAAGGTGGGCTTTCGTGAGATCGCCCACGGAGTTTCCGGGAAACGCATCGGCAAATTCATTCAACCGCCGCGAGGTGTCCGCAACGTAGGTTGGATTTAACGCCGGACGCTTGCCCGGCAACGCCACTGCCTTTGGTTTTCGTGCTTCGCAAAATTCAGTGACGGCTTCTTTTAGGTCTTTGCGCTTTACGGTTACGACGGTATGCAAATAGCCGTTGACGGCTTCGCCTAATGTGCGCCCGTTCAATTTGGCGGATGCTTCGACAAATTCAGAAACAGCAGCCAATAGCGAAACACGGCGTCCGCTGGCTTGATAGAATCCTTGCAATCGCTCAAAGGCGGCAATGGCGTCGCGCGATTGGCTGACGTTAAGGGCGGCAGCTTGTGAACCATTCGCCAGTTCACGCACAATTCTTTCGGCGGCGGTTTTGGCGTCGGAATAATTGGCGAAAGTTTGCATCCGGCGTTTGCCAGCCGTCACATAGGCGAGCCGATAATAAGCGAATTTTCTGCGCGGCGCGTAGATTTTCGCCTTGCTGGTGCGATGTCGGATGGTGACGGGAAACCTCACGCGACGGTCAGGAGTTCGGGCGTTAAGTTGTGCAAACTCTGTGCAAATTAACTGACTATCTCCAGTTTTCCAAGGAAAAGTGGTGCCCACGACAGGACTTGAACCTGTATCCGGTTAAGGACTAGAACCTGAATCTAGCGCGTCTGCCAATTCCGCCACGTGGGCATTAATGTTTCCAACGTATTTTTTACTTTGAAAGTCATCCAATATTTCATTACACGCCGCAACATTTAAGCATGCCATCGGAAACTGAAAAGCAGACAGACAATCGGAAGGGAATGAAACCTTGTCCTAAGACGAGCAGTAGCCATCATTTCCAAAAGTTCCGTGCCTGTTGCAATACGTCAGCAACTTTTCCTACTATGACAGAATTAGGGTCAACGGCAAGTTGATTCGGGTGAGTCTCAAGACGCCTGATTGTATTTCTGCCGAGAGTCTCCGACAACTGCTGGAACAAATCCATGACTGCGAGCAGATTTTGTGGAATTGGTTAAGCCTGAATCAAACGGATTTCTTACCGGCGGATTCGTCATTTATAAATTACACAAGGATGGCGGCGATGATCATGAAGACACCGCTGACCATCGAGGCAATGTTTTCTTTGGAGGCGGACCCGAAATATCAGAGTCAAATATAATCCAATTATATTCGCTCCGTCAAGTTCAGATCGCGTATCCAGATGTTGCGGAACCGAACCGGGTTGCTGTGGTGGTTTTGCAATTGGATGAAAACCGCCGGGTCATGTTGCTTGTAAAACGGCTTTGCCTTGTAAGCCACGCCGTCACCAATTCCTTCGGAACGGCCAATGAATTCACTCCGATGCTGAACCACCACCCCGTTGTAAATCACCGTCACGCAGGCTTTCTGAACGAGTTCGCCCTTGCCATCCCATCGCGGGGATTCCCAGATGATGTCGTAAGTCTGCCATTCGCCGGGAGGTTTGGCGGGGTTGACCAGAGGTGGCATCTGTCCATAAAGCGCCCCGGCCTGGCCATCGGGATAAGTTTTGTCGTTGTAGGAATCCAAAACTTGTATCTCATACATGCCGTTGATTTCAATTCCGCTGTTCCCTCGATCCTGCCCGTGGCCGGTGAGCGGATTGGGAGTGGCCCATTCAATGTGCAATTGAAAATCAGACCACTTCCCACGCGTTCGGATGTCGGTGCCATCCGGCGGGCTTACTTCCACATAACCGTCCTGAACTTTCCAGGAAGCAGGCTGGTTCTTCCAGTTTGGATTTTTTTCCAAACCACCCTGCCATTTTGAAAGGTCTTTGCCGTCAAATAGAATTTCTGCATCCGACGGTGGTGGGGCGTTCTGGCTGAACGTGTCTCCAGGCGTGACCACCGGCGGTTGCGGGCGGTTTGGGTCATGCTGGTGCCATTTGCCTCCCGGGAGCATGGGTGTATTCGTGAATCCTTCGATTACGTCCCCGTAGTTGGTGGAAATTGCATTTGTCTGGGCAAAAATATTTCCGGCGGAAATAACAACAAAACAAACCATGGTAAATAGCCGGATTTTCATGAGTAAATTTTTCTAAATTTGCCGCAGCATAACAAGGATTAACCAACGTTCTCTAAACCATCTTGGAATTCTCTTTGTGGTGGCGTCACATTTTCTTTTCGGCGAATTCAGCCGGGATTTCCGTGATGGGCTCGACTTCCACATTTCGGAAAAAACATTCGCCTCCTTCCGTCTGCAAACAGATTTTGCCGGACGTAATCGGTTCGGGCGCGCCGTTGTCGAGACGCTGGGCACCGTAAAGGCGCATGACGACCTGCCCGTTGACGATGTGTATGCTGTCGCCGTTGAAGGTGATCAAGTCAAGCGTGTTCCATTCGCCCTTGGGTTTTTCCGCATCCACCAGATGCACGCAATGATTGCCGATGGGTGCCTTTTGAACAAACAGCGTGTTGGTGCCGGCGGGATCGTAACGCCACAATTTTCGATCCACGAACTGCGACGTGCTCCACGTCTTGCACATGGCCTGACTGGCGGGAACGGTTACTTGCGCGCCAAGCGCGTAGAGATCGCCAAATTCGTTCTGACAAATCTGAAATTCAAAGGAGCGCGGCCAGGTTTTAAGTTTGTCTGTTGGCGCAACTCCGGCTTCGCTGTGGCAGAAATAAAGCAGCCCGGTGTCATAAGGCTGGCCGGTTTTTTTGCTCCATTCATTGTCGCCCCATTTGATTTGCAGACGGATGTGGACGTTTGTGAACGTTGCTGTGGTCATCATGACGCCAAAACCCTGGCCGGAAACATGAATGGCCGGCACACCGTCCATGTTGGTTACGGTGAAGACGTGGAGCGGATCATTGTTTTTTCCAACGAGCTGGGTGTAGTTGCCGTTTGCGTTGCGCTCGAAGCCGGGCACATCCCACTTCGGGTCGGGAAGGATCATCATTTCGGTATCCCAGCCTCAGAGATCCTTGCCGTTGAAAATCGGCTGCCACGATTTGTCTGCGGCGAGAGCGACGTCCGCCAGGAACAATCCAGCAAGAATCAATTTTGTTACGCGTATAAATGAAAACAATGTAGTTTCGTGTCGGCACATTGTCGAGCGACCGAACCTTCTTTCCAATTGCCGAGTTCGACGGCTTTGTAATTTGTGGGAACTGAATTGCTCGGCTGCTGATAATCCGGACCGATGGTCAGCAAATCGGCTTTCGCGGAAACAATCGTGAACAGCAACGCAATCGTAACGATTCCCGTGACCGTTGCGCTTTAGCCGGGCAAAATATTTTATTCTTTCGGAGTTGTCGTAGGTTTTTTCTTCAAGCCGAGTTTCATCAACGTCACATAAAAAACTGGCGTGAGAAACAAACCGAACAGCGTCACGCCGATCATGCCGGAGAAAACGGCGATGCCCATCGCCTGCCGCATTTCCGCGCCTGCGCCAGTGGCGACGACGAGCGGAAAAACGCCCGCGATGAACGCGATGCTTGTCATCAAAATCGGACGCAACCGCAGACGGCACGCTTCGATGGCCGCGTCGAACGGCGTCATGCCTTCGTCCTGTTTGCGTTTGGCGAACTCGACGATCAGGATCGCGTTCTTGCACGCGAGGCCGACGAGCACGATCAAACCGATTTGTGTGAAGATATTATTGTCGCTGCCTTTGAGCCACACACCGGTGATCGCGAACAGCAGACACATCGGCACGATTAAAATGATCGCGAGTGGCAGACGGAAACTTTCGTAGAGCGCGGCGAGCACGAGAAACACGAGCAGCAGGCAAAGCGGATAAACATACAGCGCCGTGTCGCCCGCGAGGATTCGCTGATAAGTCAAATCCGTCCATTCATACGTCATGCCGCGCGGCAGATTGTCGGCGACAAGTTTGGACATCGCGGCTTCGCCCTGGCCGGAACTGTAACCGGGCGCGGGCATGCCGTTGATTTCGGCGGCGGGATAACCGTTGTAACGCATCACGCGGTCGGGGCCGTGCGATTCGGTCACTTTCACGACGGCACCGAGCGGAACCATTTCGCCCTTGTCGTTGCGCGTTTTGAGTCGCGTGATGTCCTCGGCGTGCGCGCGGAATTGCGAGTCCGCCTGCGCGATGACTTCGTAGGTGCGGCCAAAACGGTTGAAATCATTGACGTAAAGCGAGCCGAGATAAATCTGCATCGTCTCGAAAAGATTGTCGAGCGGGATGCCTTCGGTCTTCGCCTTCTCGCGGTCAATATCCGCGTCGAGCTGCGGCACGTTGACGGTGAAGCCCGAAAATGTCCCGTCGAGTCCGGACGTCGCGTAACTTTTGCCGATGACGTTCTGCAAATTTTGGTAGAGCGCGTCGTAGCCAAGATCGGCGCGGTCTTCGACATACAATTTGAAACCGCCGATCGTGCCAAGTCCCATGACCGCTGGCGGCGGCACGGCGAGGACGAACGCATCTTGAATGACGCTCAATTTTTGGTTCAACGCGGCGGCGATGGCCGGGCCGCTCAAATTTTTAGACGCTCGTTCTTCAAATGGTTTCAACGTGAAGAAAACAATGCCCGCGTTCGGTGCGACGCTGAAGCCGCTGATGCTCAAACCGGGAAACGCGACCGCCGAATCCACGCCGGGCAGTTTCATGCCGATGTCCGACATACGGCGGATGACGGCTTCCGTGCGGTCGAGCGACGAGCCGTCGGGCAATTGCGCGAATGCGACGAGATATTGTTTGTCCTGTCCTGGCACGAAACCGGTCGGCACTTTGTTGAAGCTCCAGCCGGTGAGCAAAACGAGTCCGCCGTAAAGGATGAGCGCGACGACGCTTTTGCGCAGCACGCTCGCGACGCCGCTGGAATATTTATTTCCCGCCCACGCGAACACGCGGTTGAACGGATGGAAAAACCAGCTCAACCCTTTGTCCATGATGCGCGAGACCAAATCTTTCGGCGCGTGATGATCTTTCAGCAGCACCGCGCACAATGCGGGCGAAAGCGTGAGCGAATTGAACGCGGAAATAACCGTGGAAATCGCAATCGTCAGCGCGAATTGTTTGTAAAATTGTCCGGTCAAGCCGCTGATGAATGCCGTCGGCACAAACACCGCGCACAGCACGAGCGCCGTCGCGACGATCGGGCCAGTCACTTCATTCATCGCCTGTCGCGCCGCCGCCACCGATGACAAACCGCGCGCGATATTTCGTTCGACATTTTCCACGACGACAATCGCGTCGTCCACGACGATGCCGATCGCGAGCACGAGGCCGAAGAGCGACAGCGCGTTGATGCTGAAACCGAACGCGAGCATGATTGAAAATGTGCCGATGAGCGAAACCGGAACCGCCGCAAGCGGAATGATCGCCGCGCGCCACGTTTGCAGGAAAATAATGACGACGATGACGACGAGTAGAATCGCTTCGAGCAAAGTGTGGATGACGGCTTCAATCGAGTGCCGCACGAAAACCGTCGGGTCATACACGACGGAATAATCAATTCCTTCCGGGAAATTTTTCTTCAGCTCTTCCATCTTCGCGCGAACGTTTTTGGAAAGTTCCAGCGCGTTCGCGCCGGGCGTCTGGAAAATCGGGATGGCCACCGCCGTTTTGTTGTTCAGCAACGAGCGCAAGCCATAACTGCCCGCGCCGAGTTCGATGCGCGCGACGTCTTTCAACAAAGTTTTTTCGCCGTTCGGGCCGGCCTTGACGATGATGTTGCCGAATTCTTCTTCGGAAATGAGCCGGCCTTTCACGTTGACCTGCAATTCAAAATTCACCGGTGAACTGACCGGCTGCTGGCCGATGACGCCGCCGGCGACCTGCACATTTTGTTCGCGGATGGCGGCGACGACATCGCTCGCGGTAAGATTGCGCGCGGCGATTTTGTCGGGATTCAGCCAGACGCGCATCGCATAATCGCCGGAGCCGAACAGTTCCACGTCGCCCGCGCCGGGAATGCGCGCGAGCGCGTCCTTCACCTGCAACGTCGCGTAGTTGCGGATATAAACGTCGTCGTAACGGCTGTCGGGCGAAAATAAATGCACGACCATCGTGAGATCGGGTGATTGCTTCGTGGTCGTGACGCCGAGGTCGCGGACTTCTTCGGGCAATTTCGGCAGCGCCTGCGACACGCGGTTTTGCACCTGCACCTGCGCCTTGTCGGGATCGGTGCCGAGATTGAATGTCACGGTCAGCGTCATCACGCCGTCGCCGGTCGCCTGTGAAAACATGTAGAGCGACCCTTCGACGCCGTTGATGGCCTGTTCGAGCGGCGACGCGACGGTCTCCGCGATGGTTTTCGGATTCGCGCCGGGATAAGTCGCCTTGACGACGATCGTCGGCGGCACGACTTCGGGATATTCGCTGATCGGCAGTTTGAACAGCGCGAGCAATCCCATCACAAAAATCGCGATGGACAAGACGCCGGCAAAAATCGGGCGCTTGATGAAATAATGTGAAAAGTTCATAGCGGTTTTGGGTTCAACCTTTCTGAATTAAATTTTTCTGCGCGCAAAAAAAATTATTTCTGCGCGAGTTTTGTGCCGGCGATGGGCGCGGTGTTCGCGACTTCATCCTGCGGCGTCACCGGCATTCCCGGACGAACGCGCGCGAGGCCGTTCACGACAATTTTTTCGCCGACTGCCAAACCGGAACGCACGACGCGCTTGCCGTCCACGAGCGGGCCGAGTTCAACAGCCTGATATTGCACCGTGTTCGTCGGCGTGAGCGTGAGCACAAATTTGTTCGCCTGATCCGTGCCGATGGAACGCTCGTCAATCAGCAGCGCGTCATGACGTTCGCTCAACGGAATGCGGATGCGCGCGAACAATCCGGGCATAATGCGGCCGTCGTCATTCGGAAAAACCGCGCGCAACAAAATGCTGCCGGTGTCCGGGTCGAGCTTGTTGTCGAACGACTCGATGTAGCCTTGATGCGGAAAATTATCTTCGTCGGCAAGTTCCAGTTCGACGGGAATTTTTCCGTCGGCGGTCGTGCCTAATTTTTTGGAATAAACCAGCTCGTTGAATTTCAGCAGCGTGTCTTCGTCAATGTCCGCGTGGACATAAACCGGATTCACGGAAACAACCGTCGTCAGCAAAGAAGCCGAACCGGCGTTGCCGCTGACATAATTTCCCTCAGTCAACAGCGCGCGGCTGACGCGACCGTCAATCGGCGCGCGCACTTCGGTGTATTCGAGATCGAGCCGCGCGGAATCGAGCGCCGCTTTCGCTTCCTCGTAACGCGCCTTGCGTCCTTCGGCTTCTTCGGCGGAGATCGCGTTGTTCGCGAGCAATTTTGCCGTGCGATCATTTTCGCTCTTGGCCTGATCGTATTCGGCCTGACGCTGATCGAACACCGCTTGGTTCCAGCGCGGATCAATCACAAACAGCACGTCACCTTTTTTCACCATCTGGCCGGATTGAAAACGCACTTCCTGAATGTAACCTGAAGTGCGCGGGCGGATTTCCACGGACTCGACCGGCTCGGTGCGCCCGGTGAATTCGCTCCACTCGACAATTTCCTTTTGCTCGACCGGCGCGACCGTGACGGCGGCGGGCGGCGGACCTTGCTGGCTGGCTTGATGGCTGCATCCGGCCGAAAGAATTGCCAGCGCGCCAATGGTTAACGTTGAAACGGTAAAAGATAATATAAGTCTGTACTGCATAAGTGTACCTCCTATATAAATTCAATTTTGATTCCGAACATCAGGCGGCTTCGGCAAAAGCCAGATGCTGTTGATGCACCAATCGTTGGCGCGCTTGCCACGCCGCAACCGATTGAATTTTTTCCACAGCAAGCGAAGGAAATAATAGATGCGGGTATGCCGTTTGCCAGGCCAATGCCTCCGCTTCATTCAAAGCGAGTTGAAATGGTTTATGCTGTGGTTCCAATGTAACATGGAACTCGTTCAAAATTCTGTTCTTGGCTTGCTCGATTCCGGCCAGCAACTTCTTGCAGGATCGCACGTAGTAGTTGGCGGTGGTTGATTCGGTTGTCAGGTTATTGCTTGTATTGGTCGTATTCATAGTTTTTTAATTTTATAGTTGTCTGTTTAGTAAAGTATGTGGTTAAAAAAATCAAATCATGCGGCAACGGCTTCTTTTTCATTCACCCCAAGCATTGCAAACATGCCGCTGGCGATTTCGCGCAAAACTTCTGCGTCGTTTTGAATTCGGGCCTGGGTTAACAATCCTTCATAATAGGCAAAAACCATTCGGGCTTTTGCGGCGGGATCGGCGGCATGAATCACTCCGGCGGCATGAGCATCGCGGATCGCGGATTCGATATACTTGCGCTTTTGATACATAATCTCCTGTATTTTTTTCTGCAAAGCATCCTCTTGAGTGCATATTTCAGAACCGAGTGAAGCCTGTGCACATCCCAGTACGCGGCCATATTTCGATTTGATTTCACGTTGAATTTTATAGGTAAAATCGCAGAATTGCTTCAACCGTTCCAGCGGAGGCACTGTAGCGGAAAAAATCCCGTCAAACTCCGCGCGCCGGTCCTGCCAGTTGGCTTCAACTGCTTCCGCCGCCAACTCCGCCTTGGATTCAAAAAAATAGTAAAAACTGCCCTTCTTGACGCCGGCTTTCTCACAGATGTGATCAATGGTCGTGCTGCCATACGAGCCGGACCAAATCAGGTCCAGCACGGCATCCATCAATCTTTGTTTTGCATTACTAACACGGCCCATAATTTTTTATTTGTTCTCTGCTTCGATCTTCTAATCGCCGAAGCACGGTTATAAATTATCATATTAGACTAAATAGTCAACTACTAATTTAGATTTTTTGGGTCATGGTGTATTAGTGGGTTGATTTTAGAAATTCCTCAATCGTGAAACCCTTTGAAACCAAGCCCGCTTCTTGTGCTGGCGTGCGTCTGTGAGCGGAGTGAACGCGCACAAAATTAAAATGCCAAATGAATAGCCAAACGCGTATTTCAAGTTGGCAAGTCGTTGCTGTAGTCATGTCTGGCGTGCAAATTTGCCTTACGCATTACAGAAATTAGGCGGCACGGCAAAAACTCAGTGGACGAGCAACCATATAAGAAATATTTGCTAAATTACGAAGCTTGGAACTGGATACTCTTTCATTCCGCACAAAATCACCGTAGTTATTTAGGGATTTTGATTATTGTTGAATAGATGCGGAAACAGCTTTTACAGATGCCATTTAATCATTTTATATGCGCTTGTTCCACGGCATTTTGGCGAGCAGCAAACCAATGCCGCAAAAGTCCGAGATGCCGGCGAAAACCAAACCCGCGCCGACGAAACCCGAAAGCCAGATGAAGTTGAAATTCACGAAGCGCGCGAGAATAACGCCCGTGAACACAATCGCTCCGGCGGTAATGCGGACCTGGCGCTCCAGGCTGATGACTTTCACCGCGCTGCGTGTCACCGGCAAATTTGCCTCGATCCACGCCAGCGTGCCGCCGGCGACGACGACGGGCTGCGTGAAACCTTCCTTCGCAAATTTTTCCGCCGCCTTGGTCGCACGCTGGCCGCTGCGGCAAAGCAGATAAACCGGCTGTTCCTTTGCCAGTTGGAGTGATCCGGGTTTCAGCTCGTCCAACGGCACGCTGCGCGCCTGGGGCACGTGAACTTCCGCAAATTCCACCGGCGTGCGCACATCAATCACCGGTGCCGATGGTTGCGCCGCGAGAATCGTTTGCAGTTCAACCGGCGAGATGGTTTTCATGGCGGCCAATCTATCACCTTAATTCCGCTTTAGCGAACGCAAGGCCAGCACCAGCGCGTCCACTTCCTCGCGCGTGTTGTAAAACGCCAGCGACGGTCGCACGCTGCTTTCCAAACCGAAGTGACGGATGGCAGGCTGGGCACAGTGATGGCCGGCGCGGACGGCGATGCCGTTTTTGTCGAGGTGCCGCGCGACGCTTTCATTTGGCACGCCAGGAATGACGAAGGACAAAACACTCGCTTTGCCCAGCGCGGTGCCGATGGGCCGCAGACCGGGAATCGTCACGAGCGCGTGCTGGGCATATTCGAGCAATGCGTGTTCGTAGGCGGCGATAGCGGGAATGCCGACTTTGAACAAATAATCAATCGCCGCGCCCATCCCGACGACGCCGGCAATGTCCGGCGTGCCCGCCTCGAATTTTTCCGGCGCATGCTGGTAAACGGTTTTCTCAAAGCGCACGTCCTTGATCATGTGGCCGCCGCCCTGCCACGGCGGCATCGCTTCGAGCAACGGCGCTTTGCCATACAACGCCCCGATGCCGGTCGGGGCAAAAATCTTATGGCCGGAGAAAACGTAAAAGTCCGCGTCCAGCGCCGTGACGTTCACCGGCAGATGCGGCGTGGATTGCGCGCCGTCCACCAGCACCGGCACGCCGCGCGCGTGCGCCAGCGCGATGATCTGCTCAACGGGATTAATCGTGCCCAGGGAATTGGAAACGTGCGCGACGGAAACAAACTTCGTCTTGTCGCCGAGCAGTTTTACATATTCGTCCAAAATCAATTCACCGCGATCGTTGATCGGAATGACGCGCACCGTGGCGCCCACTTGCTGCGCGAGTAATTGCCACGGCACGATGTTGGCGTGATGTTCCAGTTCGCTGATGATGATTTCGTCGCCCGCGCCGATGTTCTGGCGGCCGTAACTTTGCGCGACCAGATTGATCGCTTCGGTCGTGCCCCGGACAAAAATAATTTCCTTCGCATCCGCCGCGCCGAGAAATTTGCGGACTTTTTCGCGGCCGGCTTCAAACAGTTCCGTCGAGCGCGACGCGAGCGCGTGCGCGGCGCGATGGATGTTGGAATTGTCGCGGCTGTAAAAGTGCGAGGTCGCGTCAATCACCGCCTGCGGCTTGTGCGTGGTGGCGGCGTTGTCGAGCCAGATCAGCGGCTTGCCATTGACGAGCTGGTGCAGCGCCGGAAAATCGCGGCGCACGCCTTCAACGTCAAACTTGGGAATCGGCGTGGCGTTCTTCGGATACGACTGGCAGGCGAGCGGCGACTTGCCGGAAACATCCCCACCGCGCAGAAAATAATATTCCGGCGTGGCGGCGCATTCGGCACCGGGCAAACCGAGCAGGGAATTTCCGTTGGACGTTTTGGCGTCCGACTTTTTGCCTTTCGGACGATAATCGCCATTGCAGCGCGGTTCGCCGAAGGCATAGCTGTCGCCGGAATCTGGCGCGTGCGCGCCCGTCGGCGTTTTTTCCGGCGCGGCCGCCGGCTCGGATAATTTTGGCGCGGCGGGCTGCGCGCTCGGATGCACCGGCGGCAAAGCCGAATTTGCCTCCGTGCCCGAAAGATCGGGCAAATTGGAAACGCTCGGAATGTCTGACGGCAATGTCGGCGTCGCCGCTGGCCGCGCGCCGCGGCTCAAGCCCGAAAACGCCTCGGCCACGAGCTGGGCCACCAAACCGCTATGTGCCGCTTCGCCTGCCGCCGGTTCGGCAACCGGCGCCGCCGCGCTATTTGGCGCTGTAGTCATAGTAATTGTTCACCACGACATTATCCAAACGCGCGATGGCATCCGTGGTCAGCACGCTGGCGGAGAAATAACGGGTGACGAGATGCGACGCGATGGAATTTTCGTTCGTGCCCATGTAGCGCACGGACAGGCCGGGCTCCACTTCGCCGGTAACGCCGGTTTTCTGGAGGCCGACCACGCCCTGCTCCGCTTCGCCGACGCGCAGCAACAGGATGCTCGTGGAATTATTTTTCACATCGAGTTTGTTGCTGGGAATCAGCGGCACGCCGCGCCAGGTGATGAACGGGGTTCCGAACAAATGCACCGTCGGTGGCGGCACGCCGCGGCGCGTCGCTTCGCGGCCAAACGCAACAATGGCTTTCGGATGCGCGAGGAAAAACGCAGGCTTTTTCCAGACCAGACCGAGCAATTCGTCGAGGTCGTCCGGCGTCGGCGAGCCTTTGCGCGTCTTGATGGTTTGTGTGGAGTCCACTTCCTTGAGCAAACCGAAATCGGGATTGTTGATCAATTCCCATTCCTCTTTTTCCTTCACCGCTTCCACCGTCAGGCGGATTTGTTCGCGGAGCTGGTCAATTTTGTTGCTGTAAAGATCGGTCACGCGCGTGTGCGTGCGGAGCACGGTTTGAATGGTGCTGAGATGATATTCGCGCGGGTCCTGGTCGTAATCCACAAAGGTCGTCGGCAGTTTCGGCTCGCCGCTTTCCACGGTGAGCAAATCCACCTTGCCTTCGCCAAATTCATTTGCCGGCTTGCCTTTCGCAGCCTTGGCCACGCGGTTGACACGATAAACGCCGCCGTCCACATCAATCCACGGCAGCAGCTTGTTCAGCCAGCGCGGGGTGATTTCCGTCATCTGCGGGACGGTGACGGTGGCGGTGGCGAGGTTGCGCGCGGCGGCGGCGCTCAGACTCAAATGTGGTTCGTTGGTTTCTTTGCTCATGGTTTAATTTGGTTATTGTTGAATTGGGAAAATTTCAACGCGAGTTATGCGCCGGGAAAAGCCTTAGAAACTTCGGGTGAAAAATCGCCGAAGCAAAAGCTAGAACTTCCGGTCGCGCCGGCGTCTGGACATAATTCGACATGAAAATACTTTCAATTTCAGGGAAGCTTCCAGTGGACTGGTGGGCACCTTGAGGTTCGGACAATTTTAGAGTGGCGTTGACGCCTGCTGTGAGACAAATCCTAAATCTTGCGGCGATGCCTTGTCAATGTTGTTGCCGTTCAAATAATCCAGTCGAGCGGGGCTTCTTTTTTCCTTGTGGATTTCTCACGAATGACCAGTTGCTTCTCCTCATAAACCACCAGCGAATCCGGGGGGACACTGTGCATCAGAAATACATTCGCGCCGATGGTGGAACTGGCTCCGATGACGGTTTCGCCGCCGAGAATCGTAGAGTTTGGATAAATGGTCACGTTGTCCTCGACGTTGGGATGACGCTTGCCGCCTTTGACGATGTGCCCGGCTTCGTCCTTCGCAAAACTCCGCGCGCCGAGCGTCACACCGTGGTAAAGCTTCACGTGGCTGCCGATTCTGCACGTTTCGCCGATCACCACGCCGGTGCCGTGATCAATGAAAAAATGTGTGCCAATCCGTGCGCCCGGATGGATGTCAATGCCCGTGCGGCTGTGCGCCCATTCCGTCATCATGCGCGGTATGATGGGTGCGCCCGCCACATATAAAACATGCGCCAGGCGCTGGATGGCGATGGCCTCGATGAAAGGATAGGACAATATGATTTCCTCGCTGTAAAGCGCCGCAGGATCGCCCTCGTAAGCCGCCTCGATGTCCGTGCGTAGCAGTTCGCGTACATGGCCCAACGAGTGGAAAAAAAGCCGCAAAATTGGCGGCGTGCGGCCTGTCGGCTTTTTGGGATCGCCTACGCGGACGCTTTTGCGGACCTGGTCCTCCAGCCGTCGGCCGACCTGGGCCAGCCGTTCGTGCGTCAAGTCTGCCAGGGAACCATGATGCACCGCATCGTCGTCGTGAAAACCGGGGAACAGCAGCTGCAGCATGTCTTCGCAAATCTGCCCGACGGCGCGGGTGGACGGCATGTTGTGCGCATCGCGGTTGTTCAGTCCGCCAATCGCCGCGTAGGAGGCGAGCAGTTCCGGCACAAACTGGTCGTAGAAAGTTTCCTCGAATCCGGGTCGTGCTGACAGCGGCGCGTCCCCATCCACTGCCGGATTGGCGCGCGACAGGGCATGGTCCAATTTTTCCAGAACCGGTTCTAATTTCGTTTGTATTTTTTGCGTCATAAAATGATGCGGGCTTCCGGCGCGCGCATGGTATTCAGCACCGGAAACCCGTTCGCCCCGGACATCGGGGCAAAATCCAACAATCAGTTAATAATTTCTTCTTCGACATTAAGCGCATAGTCCAGACGCCTCCATCGCTCGATCTTATCTTCCGCATCCAGCACCCAGTCCAAGCGTTTCAACTGCTCGCGAATCTTGCGCCGTTCATTGCGGTGTTCAAATATTCTGGCGGCGTGGGCGCATCCCCGGGCAGCGCGCTGGTCAGTCGGACTGGCGGTGCCGTGGCCGGACGTGTCATTGATTTGTGTTTTCATGTTTCAAATAATTGCAGGTTTACGGCGCGGGCGGCGGAGAAGGTCCACCGCCCGCGTCGCGTCTCCTTTGGTTTGAAAATTGGCAGCAGCACATTTTGAAAACCGGTCATTTGCTGGCGGAATTTCTCCAATAAATCACCCACGCGATGGCACCGGCCAGGAGCAGTGCAACCAGCGCCGCCGCCAAGACCGTCCTGGCCTCGCGTTCGCGCCGCCATGGTTGAAGACTCGGAAATAATATTTTCCCCAACAGGTTCGAGATCATTGTGTTTTTCAGTTTTCAAATGGTGACAATGTTGGGTCACGGCGGGCGGCGCAGCAGTTGCGCCGCCCGCGTGGCGACCCCTTTAGGATTTCAGTCATGTTTTCTAAAAAGATTCCGTGACATCCAGTTCTGGCCGTGACGCGGGTGATTTACCGGGCGAATTCCGCAATTGATAAACAAGGAAAAACAGCGCGAGCGGCGCGATGTAGCTGCCGCCGCGCTCGATGAATTCCCAGAACGGCGCGCCGGAAATCGGATACAGAGACTCCGTGACAATTTTCCAAGCGACGACAAACAACAGCAGTGCGTATGTGGAATCCACCAGTACCGCCAGTCCGAGTGCGATTTCAAATCCGCCCACGAATGTTGTCGGAACAAACGACAGTCCTACGGCGGCCAGATGCTCTTGCAGCAGCGGTTTTTGCACCAACGCTTCCAGCACTCCGTGACCGACGAGCAACGCGCTGGTGGTGAAGCGAAGAATCCACGCCAGCCGACGGTTCAGTTCCGGATCAATCGGTCGGATTTCCAGTTTTGAAAACCAGCCGCGTGACTGTGATGCAAACAGGAAAGCCAGCGGCACGCCGTAATTTCCCGCGCGCTCGACGGCTTCCCAAAACGGTTCGCCAGCCAGCGGACGGAGCAGCGCCGTCCAAAATCCCCAGATGGTCGCATATAATAAAACTGCGCGGCGCGGCGACAGCAGCGTGATGATGCCGACGAAAATATCCACGGTGCCGATGAGCGGCATGAGTTGCCAGGCCCAAGATTCGGGAATGCCAGCCAAAGCGAAATAAGGCAGCCACGCTTTTTTCCCGATAACGCCAAACGCGCCGTGGCCGACATAGGTCGCAAAGACCGAGATGCGGAAAAGCCACAGCAGGCGAGTTTCAAGCGACGGTTTCATGATTTGATTTGAACGCAGGCGGCAAAAACGCCGCCTGCGTTCTGTGATGTTTAAGACTTGTTACGACGCAATTTCAAAATGGCGAGCAATCCGAATCCGGCGGTCAACAGAGCGCCGGGACCCGGCTCCGGAACCGCGTTGATTCCGATACCGTCAACGGCCAGTTGGTCAGTCAGGAATGAATCGTTTGGCGCGGCATCTTGGGAAATGCTGAATGCCAGCGTCGCGTTCTGCCCAACATACGAAGAAACGTCGAACGACGCCGTTTGCCACGCATTTTGACCGATGTCGTTCACATCCCCGCCCACAGCATAGGCCGCACCCGACAGGAGCGAGCCAGCGCCGTTCAACTGCAGATTGTCTCTGGAGATGTTCGCCAAAATGTGTGTGGTGGCTCCAATGGTCAGGGTGATTTGCGCGTTGGGATCATAGGCCGGTTGATTCACCGCTTCGGTCAGGAATCGGTAGTCGAGGCTCAAAGTCCCGGACGTGTTGATGTTGAACGTCTGGGATATCGTTTCCGTGTCGCCAAAGCTGCTGTAGTTCAGCAAGGAATCAGAAATCAAGCCGAACTGGCTGCCTTGCGTCGGGTTAACCGTGGTGTTGGCGAAGTCGCTGATGCCAGGCAACGACGTTGACGTGCTGAAGTCACTCAAACTATTGGCAGTGTCCCCGGCCGTTATTGTCCAGCCCGTCAGGCCGGATTCAAATCCGGGATTCGTGATTTGTGCGCGTGACAAAACCGGCAGGGCCGTTGCCGCCGCGACTAGGATTGGCAGAATATTTTTTTTCATGATTTTAATTCAATGAGTTTAATTTTTGATTCTTTATGGATTGAAGTGCGGGCCATTTGCGAGCGTGTAAGCCGCCACCAGCGCGCCCACTGCCTGGCCTTCTGAATTGTCGAACGGGTAGTGGATGCCGCCGTAGATGCGACTCAACCCGTTGTCCGATTCCAACTGGCTCAACGAGGACAACGTCCGGGGCGATTCACCGGCCGTCGTGGTATGCAGCGTGAACGTGTTCACGTCGCCGAAAAACGCCACGAGGATTTCCGCTCCGGCCGTGACCGTGCCGCTGTGGCCGCTCGGATAATCAGGATGATTCGGTGTCACAATGGTCGGCTGCCACGCAGTGTAGCCGTTCGTGACCACACCGCTCGCGCTGGCATTCAAGGCTGTGATCGGGCGCCAGTAAAGGTATTGATATTTGGCGTCCCAAACCGCGATCCGCGAATCCGCGACCGCGATGTCCAGTAGCGCAAACAGCAGCGCACTGTTCGTGAGCGTTACATTGTTGGCCAGGGCCAGATCGCGCGCTGCCTCGTTGATCGTCAATTCCGCGTCCTGTTTGTAGAAATTGGCGAGGTGTGTTTGCTCGGCTGTGTGGCTTGGGCTGTTGGTCGCGCCGGACGTTTTCGCCTGGTTCAACGCCAGAATATAAGCCTTGGCGTTGCCGGTCACCGGCGGCGGCGGAGGCGGGCGGAACTGGCTGCTGTTTGTCAAAATAAAGGGCGTGACCGTGCCCCATTGTTCATTGATGCCGCCCGCAAACGTGAAGTTGCTTGAAACCGTCGGACTGTTTGGCGTGAGTTGATAAGCACCGGGCACAATTGTGCCCGGGCCGGAATAATTCACGTTTGGAGAGGAACCATCGTTCGCGCGCAAGGCGATGATGTCCTGCGCTGCCGCCGAACCGACAAGCTGTCCGTTGCCGATGGCGCCATCAGTGATGTTGTTAAGAGAATAAACCAGATTGCTGTCCAGCACGCTTATTTGCGACGGAAAGTAATTCGTCAGCACATCGTGCGCCGCCTGCGCCGCCGCGGCCTGGGCGGAGCCTGTGTTTGGCGAGTAGTAATGATAAGATGTGCCGAATTGTTTGATGGAATTGACCGCATCATAAACGGCAATGGCCTCTATCGCGTCAATGCGCGAAGCCAGGTTGCTGTTCAACGCAGGGGCAACTTTCGTGGCGTTTACCGTGATCAGGTTCCAGTCCGTGATGACATCCGCGGACACCGAAGTTGCCAGCGAACCGATGGCAGCCGCAGCAATCGCGGCCAGTGAGAAGTGTTTCAGTTTCATTTATTCCTTTTTTGGTTTTGGTTTTTGGTTTTCCCGGAAGACCGCTGGAGAGAATGCCGGATTACAATCCGGCGGGTTGCGGACTTCGAGGGGTTTGCACCTCCCAATGAAGGGTCGGAAAATTCAGCAATGACGACGTTGAGCAGCGGCAAAAGCGAGGTCTGATTGTTTGAGAAGCTCAGCCTGTCGTTGAGCCCGGCTTGAGAAGCGGGCAGGTTCCAAATCTTGTGCTGGAAATCATAGCGGCATTGCAAGAGAAGGCGAACCCTGTCTGCCTGCTCCGCAGGCGAAATTCGATGAACTGGATTCCGTAAAACAGACATGATAAATGTTGGTTTTCATTGGAACTTCCAGTTGTCCGGTCAGTCTATTTTTAAATACGACATCTTTAGTCGTTTTTGATATTAAATTTTTTTAGCTAATATTTATTTTTTTTGCTTCTGTTTTTGCTTAAGCATGTCACTCATTTCAATATTAACTACAATATAAGTCGTTAATTATTATGTGTCAATTGTTTTTTTGATTTTTATGGATTTTACATTTGTCCCACTATTTATTTCGGGATTATGCCTTTCACACATTAGAATGACCGTATTCCAACACCGAAAATAAAAAATTAGCTCGTGGCGT
>Ga0182013_10003528_pt1 | contig 19478 bp, 18 predicted proteins | sample 612S2MmetaG_FD_120487 | JGI IMG/M metagenome (GOLD analysis project Ga0182013, IMG submission 120487) | Permafrost microbial communities from Stordalen Mire, Sweden - 612S2M metaG | ecosystem: Environmental > Terrestrial > Soil > Wetlands > Permafrost | place: Sweden: Stordalen | collected... | reverse complement strand
CGAAGGTTCCGCGAGCGGATGATGTCGATGAGTTGCGGATAGACGTGAGTGACGGGCAGGTGATTGAGGTGCCCGATAACGATCGATTGCGGCGTGAAGTACTGATCCGCCATCTTCACGATGTAGTCCTCGTGGATCAGCGTGGAGTCCGACAACGAGCCCGACCATAAGGTCGGTACCTGGTAGCCGTGGTACTCCGCCACAGCATCGACACTGGCGTTGTGCTTCGCATACGGCGGCCGATAGTAGGGCTTGGCGCCGATGCCGTAGTTCTTCTTCAGGAACTCGTCATTGCGGCTGAGCTCGTTGGAGATCTCGCTTGCCGGCAGCGTCGTCAAATCCGGATGCGACCAGGTGTGATTGCCGAGTTGGATCTGACCGGAATCCACCAACGGTCGCAGCATGGCCCGGTGGTCGGTCCAGGCGTCATAAATCCCATTGACGAAAAACGTCATTCGAGCGCCGGTGTCTTTGGCCAGTTGTATGTAGGCGCGCACGACATCGCTGTTGACACCGTCGTCGAGGGTCAACGCAAGCAGGTCACCGTCGCCGGGGATTGTGCTGAGCGCTCCGCCACCGGGCAGCGGGATGCGGGCACTCCGGGGTGGGGGCGGCAACAACAAGCCGGGCGCGCTCGGGCCGGAGGTCGCCACCGAGGCCGACGGCGCCTCGGCGAATGTTCGCGGTTGTGGGTCGACAATCAGCCGGGCCATGCCCACGCCGGCAACGGTGGCCGCGGCGAGCGAGCCGAGGAACTTGCGTCGGTTCAACTCGGAGCCCGCACGGCTGGAAGCGGCAAACGCGGTGCGATTTGCTGTGGAGGATCTGCGGCGGTGCCGCGGCAGGGGCGTACCCGGGTCGGGGGCGTCCTCGTCGCCAAACTTCGCAGCCACAGCAGCGAACCGTACCACCACCAGCGCCGATTCGTCAGATTAGGGCGGCGCGTGCTGGCTAACGAATTGGTCTCGGTGGAGGCTAGTGCGAGGCCCCACCACCGCGTTGCGGTAGCGACACCGGCCCGGCAGCCGGGGTGCCCAGCGCCGCGGCGAGCCACGGCAGCGACGCGGCGAACGCCTGGGCGGCGAACGGCCAGTCGTGGTTGCCCGGCTGGCTGACCACCGCACAGCTGATGCCGTTGGCGGCGGCCACGTTGCACAGCGAGTTGGCGGCGGCGTCTTGGCCTTCTGGGTTGGCAACGGGGTCGGTGCTGGTGACGAGGCTGGGATTGGCGGCCTCGGCGAGGTTTCGCGGACCTGAAGACGCGGGAACATCGAACCATCCCGATACCCCCGTGTACCGACCATGCTGGGTGATGGTGGTGGCCGGGTCGTATGCGGCCCACGCGGTGGGGTTGCCGCCGAACAATCGGGTGATTGTCTGTTCCTTGGTGCCGACGTTCGGGCTGCGGTCGCCGGCGATGTCCACGAACGCGCTGAACATGTCGGGATGCATCGCGGTCAAGTTGACGGCGCAGGTACCGCCCATCGACCATCCGGCCACACCCCAGTTGGCGCGATCAGCGCTGACGCCGAAGTTCGAGACCACGAATGGCACGACGTCCTTCGTCAGGTGATCGGCGGCGTTACCGCGGCTCCCGTTGACGCACTCGGTGTCATTGTCGAATGCTCCGGTCGGATCGACGAACACCAGCACCGGGGCGAAGCCGTGATGGTGTGCCGCGAAGTTGTCGATGGTGTCGAAGGCGCCGCCGGCGCGCAGCCAGTCCGCCGGGGTGTTGAAGGCGGAACTGATCATCATGACTGTCGGCAGCCTAGGCGGCGGATTGCTGTCGAACCACGCCGGAGGCAGATAGACGAACTCTTGGCGGTGCGGAAAGTGCGACGCGTCGGCGCTGATTGTCACGGGCACCACGACGCCCTTGGTCGGCCTGGTCCCCGCGACCTGCATTGCGGTGACCCGCAGCCGATCGATCTGATCAGGCAAGGGCCCCGCTGTCAGCTGATTCCATGCGGTAACCACCGTGGGGAAATAACCGACCCAGCCGTTCAGGGCCAGGGATACGCACAACACGCACAGGGGCACCGCAAGTACCGTCAGCCCGCGTCGCCACCAGCGGGCACCCGGCCAGCCGAGCAAAAGTACAGCGGCAGCGAGCCCACTCATCGCTATCCATACCCACAGCGACGCCGGCGCCGGGTCCCCGGCCACCCCCAGCGACGTGATGTACCAGTGCGACAACGCAGTCACCGCCGCCGCCGCGCCCAGCGCGACCGGTAGTGCCCACCGAAGCCAGCGTCGCCTGCGCCATCCGATCGCGCCGACCGCCACCAGCAGCGCGAGCCCCTGCACCGCCGCGGGCAGCCAGCCGTGCAGCAAGGACAGCTGTCCGATGAAATCGCTCAACGATTGCGGCCTTTACTGAATCCGATCTCCGTGCGGAGAGTGGTTGCGCAACGGTAGTGGACCGGCATCGCCCTCCCTCTGCGAGGCTGAACTTGGAACTGACTCGTGATCGGCCCACCGGTCGTGACTTCCCGAACTTGGTGGGCCAGACCAACTATCCCATACCGTCGTCGCCTATCGCGGTTGCGAAGGACCGCAGACGCGGGCTGTTACCGACGACGAAGGCACTGGAGAAAGCCATCACGGCGGCCGCGATCATGGGGTTGATCAGGCCCAGCGCGGCCAGCTGGCCAGAGTGTTGGTGTGCCCCGGACTTGTCGTCCTGCTCGACGAGCCGACCGAGCATGTCGAAGCCGGACGACGCCGGCCAACTGCTGGGTCCCGGATGCACGGTGGTGGTCGCGACGCACGACCCCGGCGACCACATCGACTCCCCGCGCCTGCCCATCGGCATCGTCCGGGCACCGAAGCCGCGGGCAACTATACCCCTTGGGGGTATATAGTGATCGGTATGGAAACCGTAATCACCAACCTGAGCTGCCAGAATCCGAACTGCACGTGTGGGCCGCGCTGCACCTGCGAAACGTGTACGTGCGGAGCGACCGAGGTCGCGTCCGACCGCAAGTAAACTTCGCCAAGGTTGCGGAGTTCAAGAAGCCGGGCATGGCATTCCTTCCGCATTGAGTGGTCGAACTAGCGTCGCGCGGCGCTCAGGAGTTCTTCCGACGCAACAGCGGCAGGTTCGCGACCCCGAGTATGGCGCCGTTGCTTCCCGGGACCGGGGCGGCAATTGCCAACCTCGGCGAGCGCCCTGCGCAGCGCGTCGGCTTCGTCGGGTCCGACTTGTCCGACGAAACGCATCAGCGCGGCTTGCCGGCCCCCGCAGTCGGCGACCTGATCCAACGCGTCGACCATCAGAGCGGCCACCAACTTGCGTCGACCACCGCGGTGATGATCCGTCTGCCGTTGGCACCGACCATTCGCGCTGTCTCGGCCAGGTCGTCGGGAGTGGCCGACTCGTAGGGACCCTGGCGAAGCGTAGCCTCGACGTGGCGCTGCCGGACAGACCGAAGGGACCCGCATGACTGTCACCGTCGTAGACGCGGGGCCTCGGCAGGTGAGCCGGTCGGTTGAAGTGGCCGCGCCGGCCGCGGATCTGTATGCATTCGCCGCCGATCCGCGGCGCCACAGCGAATTGGACGGCTCGGGTACGGTTCGCGCCAACATCACGGTACCTGCGGAACTCGCTGTGGGATCGAAGTTTTCGACGAGCATGAAGATGTTCGGCGTGCCGTACCGCATCACCAGCACGGTGACCGCCCTTCGGCCCAACGAACTGGTCGAGTGGCGCCATCCGGTGGGCCATAGCTGGCGGTGGGAGTTCGAGTCACTGTCGCCGACCCTGACCAGGGTTACGGAGACATTCGACTACCGCAATGCGGGTGCCATCAAGAACGGCCTGAAGTACTACGAGCGGATGGGTTTCTCGAAGGGAAACGCGGCGGGTATCGAGGCAACGCTGGCCAAGCTGCGCGACCGCTACGCGAGGACGTAGCCACGCAGTAGGTGATCAGGGGGTCGCGGGGTCGACGGCATCCCAGGGGACCACGCCGGATGCCCAGTGGGTCAGCTTTTCTACCTGGTCGTTCTGATACAGGTGGCGCGGCGGCGTCGCGAAGGTGCCATACGGCCGGCACCGGACGACGACGCGGCTCTCTTGCTCGCACATCGCTTGCACGTGCGGGCGCGCCTCCTGGCCCAGCGGTTGGCCCGACATGCGGCCGGCAACCGCCATCATCACGTCCACGGCCAGATCACGGTCGCGGTCCAACGTCGCGTCAGCGTAGACCTGCAGGTAGGCGAAAGGCCACCGCTCGTCGAGTATGCACAGACTGATCTTGCCGTCGCGTTCGATGACGCGGGCCTTGCCGCGTGTCTCCATCGTGGACACCAGTAGTTCGTCGGTGTCGGTGGGGATGTAGTAGACGATCGACATGCCCGGACCGTCTTTGCGGCGGCGGTAACCAAACACGCACGTGCGGTGTGTCCGGACGAACTCGCGGCGCTCCGAGGGGAGCATGTCGCGGTCGGTGGGAACTGTGGAGGGCTCGGAAGCCAAGGGGAGGAGCATGGCTGAATTTCCTTGCTGTAAGTCGGGTTGCTTGCTACCTTAATTATGGATACACTGTAACCATAATTAAGGTAAACGGTCAAGGCTGACTGGAGGCGGATGTGGCCGCTGTTTCACTGAGCATCGATAGTTGTTGCACCGCGATACATTCGACCATCCGAGCGACGTGACCACCCGTTCACGCGGACGTCCGGCCATGCCGCTCGACCGGATTGTCGCCGCGGCTCTGGAGCTCGTCGAGGCGCAGGGAGCCGACGCACTATCGATGCGATCCTTGGCGCAGCGCCTCGAGTCGGGGACGGCCACTCTCTACCGTCGTTTTGCTACCCGATCCGAACTGATTTCCACGGTCATCGACCACATACTCGGGGAGGTCGACGTCGACGCCCGAACCGTAGCCGAATTGCCCTGGCAAGAAGCTTGTATATCGTTTGCGCAGCACATGTTCGACGCGCTCAGCCGGCACGGTAATGTTGCAGCCTTGCTTGTCGAATACACCCCAATGGGTCCCAACGCGTTGGCCAGCCGTGAGCTATGTCTGTCGGTACTACTGGACAACGGCTTTCCGCCGGCTGTCGCCGCCCACGCTTACGCCACGCTGGCGCGTTACGTGCTCGGCTTTGCCATCCAACACTCCGGGGCGGGACCGGGCGGTGGTCAACAAGGCCAGCGGGACGTCGAATTATCGGCCGCTTTCCACCAGCTCGATCCATCCCGCTATCCCGCTACGGTTTCGGTCGCCGACGAACTACCGGTGCCGTTGGACGAGGAGTTCGAATTCGGATTGCAGCTCATCGTAGGTGGGCTGGAAGGAGTTCAGCGCCAACTTCGCCGAGCGTGACATCAGGGCGAAAAAACGCCAAAATGTAAGCCCTGAGTGCACGTTCGGCGCCAGAAACTATAGAGTCGGGTCGCGGAGAGGAAGTCGATACCTTGACCGAGACTGCTGGGCGGGCGTTCGACGTCGATGCGTTGCGGCGGAAGTACGCCGACGAGCGGGCGCGGCGACTGCGCCCCGACGGGATCGCGCAGTACGTGGAGATAGCGGGTGAGTTCGCCCGGTACGCCGAGGACCCTTGGGTAGACGGAAAATTCGCGCGCGAGCCGCTCGCCGACGAGGTCGACGTGGCGATCGTCGGCGCCGGGTTCGGTGGGCTGTTGACGGGTGCGCGGTTACGCGAGCTCGGTGTCCAGAGTGTGCGGTTGATTGACAGGGCGGCCGACGTGGGCGGCACCTGGTACTGGAACCGCTACCCGGGAATCGCCTGCGACGTCGAATCCTATGTGTACATCCCGCTGCTGGAAGAGCTCGGCTACGTCCCGACGGAGAAGTACGCCAAAGGAGCGGAGATCTTTGCGCACTGCCAGCGCATCGCCGAGCACTACGACCTGTACCGCGAAGCGTGCCTGCAGACCGACGTGCATGAGATACGTTGGCAAGAATCGAATTCCCGCTGGATCATCCGCACCAATCGCGGCGACGAGATAAGCGCCAAATTCGTCTCGATGGCCAACGGCTATCAGGCCAAACCCAAGCTGCCCGGCATCCCCGGCCTGGATTCATTTCGCGGGCACACGTTCCACACCAGCCGGTGGGACTATGACTACACCGGCAAGAATTTGGAGAACCTGGCCGGCAGTCGCGTGGGCATCATCGGCACGGGCGCGACGGCCGTTCAGTGTGTGCCGCATCTGGCCGCGGCGGCCCAGCACCTCTACGTCTTCCAGCGCACGCCGTCCTCGGTGGACGTGCGGGCCAACCAACCCACAGATCCGCAGTGGGTCAACACATTACAGCCGGGCTGGCAGCAAAAGCGAATACAGAACTTTCAGGTCCTCACCGGCGGCGGGCAGGCGGAGGAAGACCTGGTGGCCGACGCCTGGACCAGCATCACCAGGAAGCTTCCGGTCATGCGTCACGACAGCGCCAGCTCGTCGAATCCCGAAGAGCGAACGCGCGACATCGAACTCGCGGATTTCGCCAAGATGGAGGAGATCCGGGCGCGGGTCGACCAGATGGTGGCCGATCGTGCCACCGCGGAGGCGCTCAAACCCTGGTATGGCTACTTCTGCAAGCGGCCTTGCTTCCACGACGAATATTTGCATACGTTCAACCGGGACAACGTCACACTGGTGGACACCCGCGGCCGCGGGGTGCAGCGCATCACCGGGTCCGGCGTGATCGTCGACGGGGTGACCTATGAGCTCGACTGCCTGATTTTTGCGACGGGTTTCGAAGTGGGTACCGACTACTGCCGCCGGACCGGCTTCGAGTTGATCGGGCGTGACGGCGTGACATTGACCGAGCGGTGGCGCGACGGCGTTCGCACGTTCCAGGGCCTGTGTACCAACGGTTTCCCGAACTGCTTTATCGAGAGCATCGCTCAGGCCGGGCTCACGGTGAACTTCCCGTATCTGCTTGACGTGCAGGCCAGCCACGCCGCGTGGATCATCGCCCGGGCACTTGAGCGCGGCGTGACCGAGGTCGAGGCGTCGCTGCGCGCCGAAGCCGCGTGGGTCGACACGGTGGTGGCCCGCTCGGCCGCCACCGCCGAGCGGGCCAAGACCTGCACGCCCGGCTATTACAACCGGGAAGGAAAGGCCGACGCCAAGACTCGCCAAGGCAGCTTCTTCTTCGGTGGGCCAACGGAATACGCCGACATCCTGCAGACGTGGCGGGCCAACGGCGATATGGAGGGCCTGGATATTCGTGGCGCCGAGAGCGGTCCGTGAGGTACGTCCTCGGCCGGCTGCGGGCGGCGACCCGGCGGCGCCCCACACCGAGGGTGGCGATCATCGGCGCGGGATTCGGCGGACTTGCGGCGGCGGTGGCGCTGCGCCGCGCCGGTGTCGACGACCTGGTGATCATCGAGAGTGACGAGGGCGTCGGAGGCACCTGGCGGCGCAACGTTTATCCTGGCGCGGCCTGCGACATCCAGAGCCATCTCTACTCATTCTCGTTCGCGCCCAACAGATCCTGGAGCCGTACCTACGCTCGGCAACCCGAGATTCTGGCCTACCTGGAGTCGGTGGCCGATGGCTTCGATCTGCGTCGTCACCTCATGCTGGGCACCAGAGTCCGCAAAGTCCGCTGGAACGAGGACACCTGGCAGTGGGACTTGCGGATGGACCGCGGGGGGCGGCCCGCCGCGTTGAGCGTCGACGTCGTCGTCTGCGCCGCCGGCTTGTTCGGGTCGCTGAAACGGCCCGACATCGCCGGTCTGGCCGACTTCGGTGGCGCCGTCATGCATACCGCGCAGTGGGATCGCGACACCGACGTGGCGGGCAAAAGGGTGGCGGTCATCGGCACCGGGGCCAGCGGGGTGCAGGTCGTTCCCGAACTGGCACGGGTCGCCAAACACCTGGTGGTGTTTCAGCGCACACCGCCGTGGATGGTTCCCAAGGACGACCGTGCATACAGCGCGACCGAATTGGCGCAATTCCGGCGCAACCCACTGGCGGTGCGCCGGATGCGCTGGCAGATCTGGAAATTCCAGCACGACAACACCGCGACTTTTGCCGACGACCCGGTGGTGGCCGCCCGTAACCAGGTTGCGACGTCGTTCCTGAACCGCACCGTGGCCGACGAGCGGCTTCGCCGCGCGCTGACACCGGACTATCCGTTCCGTTGTAAACGGGTGCTGCTGGGCGATGACTACTACCGGGCCCTGCAGCAAGACAATGTCGAGCTTGTCGCGGACCCCATCGACCGAATCACCGAGACGTCGATCGTCACCGCTACCGGGATCATCGACGTCGACGCGATCGTGCTGGCCACCGGATTCGAGGCGTCGCGCTATTTGTCGGGCATCGACGTCATCGGGACTGGCGGGCGCAGCCTGCACGAGCGCTGGGGCGACGATCCCAGCGCCTATTTGGGCGCGGCGGTCAGCGGATTCCCGAACTTTTTCATGCTGTACGGCCCCAACACCAATCAGGGCGGCAACTCGATTGTCTACATTCTGGAGGCCGGTGCGCGACTGGTAGCCAGCGCCGTAGCCCGGCTCGCGCGTCGCGGCGGATATCTCGAGGTGCGTCCTGACGTCGAACGGCGATACAACGAGCGGCTTTCGGCGGATCTTGAGCGCACCATTTGGACCCAGTGCGACAGCTACTTCCGTTCACCCACCGGCCGCATCGTCACCCAATGGCCCCACACCGAGCTCGAATATGCTCGCCGGACCTGGCGGTTACGGCCCCGAGCGTGGGTGCACCGGCGCCGGCACTTAGCTTCAGGCTGATTCTCATGGCTGCCACGAGGTGTCCTAATCGTTAACATCGCCTAAAGATGTTGAGTGCCCGGACTGGACCGAACAGTCTGGGTTATCGCTGCTGAGAGGACGCCCGGATGGTAGATGCGCGTCCGGTCCTTAAGCGCCTCCGCCCCCGGTTTCACGTCAGCTGGCTGAACATCCTCGGTGTCGTCGCCATCGTCCTGGCCGGGACCGCGATCGTGGTCAAGAACGCGCCAGATAAGGGTGCCAACCAGATCCTCAACGTCTCCTACGACCCGACGCGGGAGCTCTATGCGGCGATCGACAAGGCGTTCATCCCGCTATACCGGACGCACGCCGGAGTCACCCTGGACATCAAACAGTCGCACGGCGGCTCGGGTCGACAGTTACGCAGCGTCCTGGACGGCAGCCAGAAGGCCAACGTCGTGTCGCTGGCGCTCATCAGCGACGTCCAGACGTTGAGCAAGCGGGGGCTCATCGCACCCGACTGGCAACAGCGCCTGCCGAACAATTCGGTGCCGTATACGTCGACCGTCGTTTTCCTTGTCCGTAAGGGCAATCCCAAAGCCATTCACGACTGGCCCGACCTGATCAAGGGCGACGTGGCCGTCGTGACACCCAATTGGCGCAGCTCGGGCAACGGCCAATTAAGTCTGCTCGCCGCGTGGGGCTCGGTCACCACCCGCGGCGGCAGCCAGGCCGACGCGACCGGCTACCTGAAGACGCTGTTACGGCATGTGGCGGTCTCCGACGCCGGTGCCCGCGGCGCGGGAGACAGCTTCACCCTGGCCAAGACCGGCGACGTGCAGCTGGCTTGGGAGAACGAGGCGCTGCGCGAGGTCGCCGCCAACAAGGACGAACTCGAGGTGGTGTACCCACCGGTGAGCATTCTCGCCGAGCCCGCTGTGGCCTGGGTCGACGCGAACGTCACTGATGCCAAGACGGCGACCTACGCCAAGGCATACCTCGACTACTTGTTCACCGACGCCGGACAGGAGCAGATAGCGCAATACGGCTACCGGCCCTTCAAGCCGGAAGTCCTTGCGAAACACAATGACCGGTTGCCCCCGCTCACGCTTTTCCCGATCAGTGCCATTGCCAAGGACTGGAGCGACGCGCGCGAGCAGTTCTTCGGCACCAACGGAATCCTGGACACCCTCTCGGCGTCGCCGCGCGGCGCGGCGTCGGGAACATAGCGAAGGACTGAACACCTGTGGCCCTTGCTCTGAATTACAACCTGGTGAAGGGCCGGCACGATGTGATTGCCGGCCTCACCGTCGCGGCCATTTCGTTCCCGCAAGCCATGGCGTATGCGCTGATCGCCGGCGTGGATCCCAGGTTCGGCGTTTACTCGGCAATCGTCGTGACGATCGTCGCATCGATCTTCGGTTCGTCGTCGCACCTGATCAACGGCCCGACGAGCGCGATCTCGCTGTTGGTCTTCTCGGCCCTTGCCTTCCTCGACTCGGAGAACACCAAGGAACTCTTCGAGGGGCTGTTCCTGCTGGCCGTGCTGGTTGGCGTGTTCCAAATCATCATCAGCTTGTTCAAGCTGGGCAACCTGACGCGCTACATTTCCGAGTCGGTAATCATCGGCTTCATGGCGGCCGCGTCGCTCTTGCTCGCGTTGGGGCAGTTGGGCAACGCGCTTGGGGTACGCGACAAGGGCAATGGCCACATGCAGGTCTTGCGTCGCGTGTGGCTCACCCTGTTCCACGGCGATCACGTCAACTACCGTGCCCTGATACTGAGTGCTTCGGCAGTAGTACTGGCGGTCGTCCTGCGCAAGCTGGTGCAACGCTACCGGTGGCCGCAGATCGATATGCTTACCGTGCTGGTCATCACCGCCCTGATCGCCTATTTCGCGGGATGGTCGATTCCGGGAGCCAACGGCCGTACCGCGGTGTCGGTGGCCGCAAAAGTCCCGCGGAGCCTGCCCAGCCCGCATATCCCTGAGATCCAGACCGACTGGCTGCCGAATCTGTCCACGGGGGCGTTGGCCATCGCCTTCGTCGGCATCATCGAGGCGTTGTCAATCGCCAAAGCCATCGCCCACCAGACTCAGCAGAAGATCGACTACAACCGGCAGATCATGGCCGAAGGCCTGGCCAATCTCGCCGGCGGCTTCTTCCAGAGCTTGCCCGGCTCGGGCTCTTTGTCGCGATCGGCGATCAACTTCCAGGCCGGTGCACTAACCCGATTTTCCGGGATCGTCTCGGCCACAACGGTTGCCGCGGCCCTGCTGTTGTTTGCGCCGTTGCTGCGGTACGTACCGCAGCCGGCCTTGGCTGGGCTTCTGCTGGTGACGGCCGCCAGGCTGGTCGATTTCAAGCGGCTGATCTATACGCTCAAAGCCTCCCGGTATGACGCGGGCTTGGTGATCGTCACAGCGATCACCGGAATCGCGATCGATCTGGACAAGGCTGTCCTGCTCGGGGTGATCCTATCGATCCTGCTGTTCGTGCCGCGCGCGGCGAAGCTGAAATCCAGAGAACTCATCGTCACCCCCGAACGCGTTGTCCGCGAACGTCTTCCGGGCGAGCCCGCAGATCCACCGCTCGTCATATACGACCTGGAAGGCGAGCTATTCTTCGGCGCCGCACCGGAATTGGACCACCATCTCGAGACGCTGCGACAACGGATCGAGGACGATAACGTCAAGTTCGCGGTGTTGCGGCTCAAGCGGGTGCGCCACCCGGACGTCGTCTGCATCGAGCACATCGAGCAATTCCTGCGGGAAGAGACCGAACGCGGCGTCACCGTCCTGCTCGCTGGGATACGACCCGATACGCTCGGCCTTCTGAAAAACGTCGGGTTCGAAAGTTGGTTCCCCGCGGAGCACGTCTTCCCCGAAGAAGACGAGGAATACTCGGCGACGCTCAAAGCGGTGCGTTACGCGCACAACAAGCTTGCCGAGCTGAAACGCAAAGAGCCGTTCAACTCGGAACCCGAACGCGCCGAGCACACGGACCTGTACTACCTAGTGTGAGCTGTTAGCGGCGGCCGCCCTGGTTCGCTCCCGCATCGACGCGACCACTCCGCCGTCATTGAGGATGTCGGTGCCGGTGAGATAGGCCGCTTTGTCGCTGGCACAGAATGCCAACAACTCGGCCATTTCCTCCGGCTTGCCCCACCGCGGAACGGCGGCGTCGGCGACCATCGCGCCCGCGCCCGCCTGCTCCTCGAGCCTGCCCATCTCCGTGTCGATGGACCCTGGAGAGACCGAGACGATGCGCAACCCGCGCGCGTTGAATCGCTCGGCCTGCGACTCGCTGTACCACTTCACGAAGCTCTTGCTCACGGCGTAAGCGATACCCGATCGCATATCCTCGGGGGCGATGCTGCAAGCCGCCATCATGGCGTCCATGAAGGCGTCCTCGTCGTGAAGTGCCAGTGGGAATTGGCCTGTCGGCACGATTTCCGCGGGCAGCAGGTGGGCCGCCATCGATGCCACGTTGACGATCACGGAACCTTCGCCGGCTGTCGCGTGGAACGCCTCGTTGACGTTGAGGGAGCCAACCGCATTGGTCCGCATGACGTATTCGGCAGAGCCCATGCTGGGACTTACGCCCGCGGTGTGGATGACCGAGGCGATCGTGCCGAGGCCGCTTGCGGTCTTGAGTAGGGCATCGACCGCACGCCGGTCGGTGACGTCACAGTTGACGGCCGTGGGAGTGATCCCGAGGTCTTGCAGGATTGCGGCCGCGGCGGTCAGCCGGTCCTGCCTGACGTCGCAAAGGACCAAGGTGTGGTCTCGGCCGACGATCTTGGCTGTGGCTAGACCCATGCCGCCGGCGCCGCCTGTGATCACCGATACTCGATTCATACTTGGACCGTATACGCGGCGGGTGCTACCTCGGGAGTGTGGGGTTCTCCGGTTCTTGGTGCGGGTGACCGCCGTGCCGGATCGCCGTTCCGACGAACGGCGCCCGTAGGGTGGCGGCGAGGTGGCGGCGGTTGACGATCAACCCGGCGATGGCCACCAACGCGTAGACGCCGCAGAGCACCAGCCGGCCTTGAGTCGAGGAGAGCGGGAATTGGACGACGAACAGCACCAGTAGCGCCCAGGCGCTCGCTCGGGAGAAGCGCAGCGCCAGGATCAGCGCGACGCCCATCAGGGTTTGGGTGGCGGTAAGCAGGACTTCCTCGACCTGGCGGGAGTCGAGTGCCAGCGAAAATCCGCCGCCACCCGCCAGATGGGCGATCGGCAACGATCCGATCAACAGCGTCCACTGATTGACCTTGGACGAGATCAACGTCGCGATGGCGGCCGTGCCCTTGCCGCGGGCGGCGAAGATCGTCGCGATGATGAATTCGGGGGCTTCGGAGGCCAGCGGCGCAAGCCACTGCACCAGCAGGAACCGGTCGATGCCCAGTTCAGTCCCGGTGCTCACCAGATTGTCGGCGAAGGGTTTGGCGCAGAGCAGAATAACCGCGCCGGACACCAGCAGCATGCCGACGACGGCGATGCGCCGGCTGCGGTCGGGTAACTGTCCGAGTGCGGCGGCGGTGCCGATCAGGTCCGGCTCTTCCACGTCGCCGTGGCTGACCTTGTAGAGGTAAAAGGCAAACCAGGCCAGCAACGCCACCCCAAGAGCCAGGTGGATCTGGCCGGTCGCCGGTATGACGAACGCGACCACGCCGGCGATCAGCAGGAACCCGAGTTCGACACGATTGGCGGGTTCCAGCAGCACACCGGTGGACTTGGTCGCGCCGGCCTTACGGGCCACCAGCACGCCGACCAACACCACGACGGGCCAGCCCAGCCCCATCAGGAGCCGGTTGGATCCGGTCATGTTGGCGGCGGCGTACTGGGTGTAATCCGGATTCTGTCCTGACACATAGGCGTAGTACAGGTCGACGGCGTACTCGGGCAGCACCGCGACCAGAGCAAGGACGGCGATGGCGAGCCCACCGGAAACGTCGATCTGGGCGGTTTCAGCGGCCCACGCCAGCAGGAAGCTGGCCGAGACCACCGCGGCCCCATAGACCAGCAGGGCGGCAACCGGGTCCAGATACGGACCGACGATCCGGAGCGCCACTGCCGGGGCGATGAATACCGTGGTGATCAACGCCGACCGAGTCAGCGTGCGTCGCCGTGAGCGCGACGCCGTCGCGCGCGGGCCGGCGGGCCCTTCTGTGGCGAGCATCGTCATCCTTCAACTCAGCAACGGGTGCCGATTAATTGGTGGCGGTTTCGGCTCGCGGCGGCGGCCAACTGTTGACCAAACTACCCGCCCGACATCACGCCAGCAACGTATGGAGATGCCAAGCAATCGGCGGATAGAGGCCTGTATTTGCTGGCCAGGTCATGCAATCCGAAAAGTTCGGGTGCACTGATTTCAGAATATGGCAAAGCTATTCTTGAGAATGCGGTGGTGTTCGCATGTCAGCACCGCCGGCTGGGCATCCGCGCGGCTACTTACCTGGGCCCATCGCGGCGGCTGCGGCCGCTGTAAACAGTTCGACGGCCTGCTTGCGGGTGAGTGACGCAAGCATTTGCGCGGCGCCGCGGATGGCGTCGCCCGCCATCCAGGTCGGGCCGTTGGTCAGGTTCTCGAACGCCTCGGCGATGACGTCGTCCACAGACGCGGCACCTACCGGCACGTCGTCCGGCGAGCCGATCTGGCCGCGGCTGTGTTCGAGCTGCCGCAGTGCTGGGGTATTGGTCTTGCCCAGGATGAGGCCCAACACGTCGACGCCCTTGTCGTGCAGTTCGGCCCACAGAGCTTCGGCGAAGACCATGTCGAACGCCTTGGATGCGCCGTAGGCAACCATGTTCGGTCCGCCGGCTAATCCGGCGCCAGACCCGAGGATGACAATCCCGCCACTGCCTCGTTGGACCATTGCCGGAGCGAAGTGGTGGCACAGTTGCATCGGCACCATGCAATTGCGTTGCACCATCGCTTCGGCGGCGTCGATCGGGTTAGCAAGGAAGGGCTCGTAGTTCGGGTCGGCGCCCGCGCAATACACGAGGAATCCGATCTCCAAGTCGCCCGTGGCCGCGGCAATTGTCGATCCCGCGCCCGGCTGCGCGAGATCTACAGCAAGAGTGCGGGTTTGGGCGGATGTCTCCGATTTGATCTGTGCCGCGACCTGATCGAGCGCCGCCTGCCTACGCGCCAGCAGCACAACATTGACACCACGCTCGGCGAGTCCCTTGGCGAACGCGGCACCAACCCCATCCGAGGCGCCGGCCACCAGCGCCCACGGTCCATACTTCGTCGCGAATGTCATCCGAATACCCCTGCTCCGTTCACGGTTGGCCGAATGTAGTTACCCGCACCTGAGTGAACCGGCGCCGCGCGATGCGCCAGCCGTCCGGGGTCCGGACGATCTCGTCGTCGTAGAAACCGAGCGCGTTGACGCCGGCCTGGTTGCCACCGAACATGATCACAGCGTCGACGTAGGTGCGGGCCGACGCTTTGTCGCCGCCGACCGCGATGGCCTGATTGGTCAAGCGGTGCATGGTGTGCCCCGCCATGGCGTGTGTCTGGTCCATGAAGTTCGTGACCTCGTCGACTCCGTTCCATACGCCGATCTCGCCGTAATCGAGGTGACAGTCGTCGGTGAACACCGTGCGAAACAGCGGCCAGTCGCGACTGTCGATCCCGGTGGCGTATCGCACCAGGAGATCAGAGATCTCCTGACGGTCATTGCGTTCGGTCAATACCGTCTCCGTTCGGATGGACCACGATGCGTGGTGGCCCGTCGGAGCGGCGGGCCATGTCGAGCGCTGCTGGCACTTCGTCGAGGGTGACAATCTTGCCCACACTGGGTAACGGGTCCAGCCGCCCGGATGCGATTGCGTCCAGCGTTCCGAACCAGTCCTGCGGGTGCGGGCCGCCGCCGAATTGGATTGTGACGCCTTGCCGAGTAGCGGTGGTGATGTCCAGCGTGTCGCCGGTGTACCAGCCACCCGCACAGTAGATCCGGGTACCCATCTCGGCGGATTCGACGATGTTCTGGATCAGTCCGGCGGCGCCGACGCACTCGAACACGACAGCGGGGCCGGGCAAACCGCGGTCCGCGCGAACCTCGTTGAACGCGTCGAAGGGGGCCTTCTCGGCGGGATCGACCACGACGTGCGCGCCGAAGCAGTCGCGGGCCAGCTCGCGGCGGTCAAGCTTGTAGTCCGTCACGATGACCGGTTCAATGCCCCGGCTGACCAAGGCGGCGACGGCCGAAAGGCCGATTGCTCCGGCACCGATGACGATCGCGACCTCACCCTCTTGGAGGTGTGCCGATCTCACGTAGAACTCGCCGACCGCGAACGCATCGGTCAGCGCGGCCGCGTCACTGGACACGTCACCCGGGACCGGTTTGGCCGCCACTTCCGAAACCACCAGCAGTTCAGCAAAACTGCCCTGCGCCTCGGGGTGCTGGCCGATGATCCGCAGGCCGCCGGCCCCGCCATCGACCAGGCGTACTGGCATCGCGGTCACCCGCGCACCGACGGCGAACTGGTCCGAGCAACCTGGCCCGTGCCCAATGACCTCGCCGACGAACTCATGGCCGAGCACGATGTCTCGGTCCGCGTCATACAGCGAGCGACCGGTCGGATCATCGATGCCGAGCTGGGGGTAGTCCATGAAGTGCACGTCCGAGGCACAGATCGCGGTGCTCAGCGTCCGGAGCAGCAGCTCACCAGGTCCGGGTTGTGGGTCCGGCATCTCACCGACCCGTAACCGGCCTTCCCTCAAAGCGACAGCGCGCACTGCGTCACAGCCCTATATTTGTCGAATAATCGATGTTAAATTTCGAATGTTCGGTATGACTGTAGAAACCTCGTGGTAAGGGAGTCAAGCCATTCGCGGATCGACGTCAGCGCCGACCGCACGGGTGCTCGACGTTGTCGAGCTGCTCGCGCGGACCGGGAATGCACGGCTGCGGTTCTCCGACATCGTGCGCGAACTCGACGTCACGCAGGCCACCGCACATGCAATCCTGAAGACGCTGTGTGACCGTGGGTGGGCCAGCCGCGACCCTGTCGCGAAGACCTTTACTCTTGGCCCCGCGCTGGCCGTGGTGGCGGCGCGAACCGACACCGCTCGACCGCTTGCGCACGCGGCTCGTTCGGCAGCGCTGCGGCTCTCCCGCGAGGTCGGGTATGCCGGCTCCGTGGTGGAGCGATTCGGTGATTCGCTGGTGGTCACCGCGTTCGAGGGCGACCCCGCCACCCAGCCTGCGGGGATACCGGGTGATCGCATCCCGTATGCGCCACCGTTCGGCGTCGCGTTGGCCGCCTGGGACACCCAAGAGGAGCAACGCGCGTGGATCCGCCGTGGCGCGGGCAGCAACGCGGATCGCACGCTGCGCCTGGAACAGGTCCTGCGACATACACGCGAACGCGGATTCGATGTCGACTGGACTACGCCTGCCCTTGCGCAGGCCGTCCAGGTGGTCGGCACGCTGGATAGTGACCAGATGCCGACCCCGGTTCGACACATCGTGGATCAGTTACTCGTCGAGTTCACCACCATCGGCTTCCTTTCCGACGACAACCCCGGTCGCCGGAAACAGCCTGTCGTCACCATCGCCGCGCCGATTTTCGATCAACGTGGACACGCCGCGCTGATGGTGGCCGTGCATCCGCTGTGCCCGCTGAGCGCGCGTCAGATCCGGGTGATCGGGAAACAGCTCAATGAGGAAACGGCGGCAATCACAGCATCCCAGCAGCGTTCGGTAGCGCCGGTCGGCTGAAAAGTCGTGGCAGACAACTACGGCGTGGGCGTGGCGAGTTCCACCGCCCAACGTCCACGCGGCAAGCCGCCGTTCTGATTGAATGATCGGCCATGCGCAAAGCTCACAGTGATCCCAAAGACTCCCGCATCAACCGGTGGGAGTTGGTCACCTGCGCGCTCGCAGGACACGCCACGTATGCGCCCGACGAGGAGGCTCTTGCCGCCCGGCTCAGTGGCTCCACCGGGTTGGGTGATGTGTGGCGCTGCCTGCGATGCGGCGACTTCGCGTTAGGCGAGCCGCACGGACGCGGCCAAGCCGAAGACGCGCCGATGATTATGCGTGGCAAGGCTTTACGCCAGGCGATAATTATTCGCGCGCTGGCGATCGAACGGCTGTTCCGGGCCGTGGTGATCGGGCTGGCGGCGTATGCGGTGTGGAAGTTCCGCGGCGCGCGCGGCTCCATCCAGGCCACTCTCGACCGCGACCTGCCGATCTTCCGCGCCGCCGGGTTCAAGGTCGACCAGATGACGGCGGTGCATGAGCTGGAAAAGGCGTTGGCCGCGAAACCCTCCACGTTGGTACTTCTGGCATTGGTGCTGTGCGCCTACGCGGTGCTGGAAGTCGTCGAAGGTGTCGGCCTGTGGTTACTGAAACGTTGGGGCGAGTACTTCGCGGTGGTGGCCACGTCGGTCTTTATGCCTTTGGAGATCCATGATCTGGCCAAAGGCATCACGATGACGCGCGTCGTGACATTCACCATCAACGTCGCCGCGGTGATCTACCTAGTGATCTCGAAACGGCTGTTCGGTCTCCGCGGTGGTCGCAAGGCCTACGACGAAGAACGTCGCGGCGACCAGCTGCTGGACATCGAACGAGCAGCTACGACGACCTGAACGTGATCACACATGGTCAGACATATAGGAAACCTAATAGTCCGCCCACCCGTGGTAGTGTCAGGGTCTCGAGCGAACCCCCACCACAAGGTTGTGCGGGGTTTCCACACAACGCCATCCGGCCTGTGCTCTACGCCACAATCTCCTTTTCCTTGAAAACGGCTTTCCGAGCCGTTTACCGCAGCGCGGCGGATTCGTAAAGCAGGCGCGGTGAAATTCAAAGGACGGCCGACTGGCCGCACTGACGAAGGGCTAATGCTGTGCCGACACGCCAAGACTCTGCCTACTTCGGCCTAGACGCCAACTTCGACCTAGTCGCTCCGATCAAGGCACGCGCCCGCGACGCGCTGCAAGCCGTGCTGAATAGCAGGTCGCGTGTCTTGACCTCCGGCCCACGGCTCATGCGCAAGGGCGTCGAGCGCTGCTGATCCGGCTGCACTGGCAAGGCGATTAATCCGGAGGACTGGCCGTCCGTTCCCGCTCGCGTCGGCGAGCCCGGGAAGCTCGCAAATTCTCGGCGTTGCCGCACGTCTTCACGTTGTGCCAGACCCCGCTGTTGTTCTTCGAACGGTCGTAGAACGTCGAGTCGCAGCCATGGCGGTGGCACTGCTTGAGCCGCCGCCAGGTTCCTGCCTGCTGGCTCAGCAAGATCTCACCCCACAACGCCGAAGCCAGCCAGCGCCAGCCGGCTCCCGCTGGTACCAGCTGCACCTCGCCCGCACCCGACAATGCGAAGGATGCGCAAACCCCGGCGAATCCTCTCCCGTCCGGTTGTTGGCCGGCGAGCATCTGCGCCACGGTGTCACGCAGGAGGCGAAGTTTCGGCAGGTCGGCGTCGGTCAGTGCCGGCGGCTCTGCGTCGACGCCGCGTAACCGTGACCAGGTCCCCACTGCGTCGGTGGCCCAGGCCTGCGCGAATGCGGAGTCGGTCAGCAAGTCCGGGCCGTATTCCTGGATGCCGACCGTGTTCAGGAAGTCCTGAACCAGACCGAGGCCGCCGGGCGCCGGCCCGAGTTGGTAGCGGTGTGATGCAGACCATTCAGACATATCCAAATGCTACTTGACTATGTCGCGATCGTCAATTACGGTGACAGAGTCAAAGCTATTTCACCTAAGTCAAGGAGCATGGATCATGGTTAACATCAAGGGGTCGACGGTCGTGGTAACCGG
>Ga0182013_10003525_pt1 | contig 19501 bp, 14 predicted proteins | sample 612S2MmetaG_FD_120487 | JGI IMG/M metagenome (GOLD analysis project Ga0182013, IMG submission 120487) | Permafrost microbial communities from Stordalen Mire, Sweden - 612S2M metaG | ecosystem: Environmental > Terrestrial > Soil > Wetlands > Permafrost | place: Sweden: Stordalen | collected... | reverse complement strand
TAGTCTCGGCAAGCCTGCTCCGTGCTGAAGCGCCGCTCAAGCTCCAGAAGCGACCGCGGATAATCTTCTTCCATGACCCCGAACACTACAGGTTGGGCCTACCTGAGTCAAATGGATACCCAGTTCTATCAGTAACAAGCTGATCAACACACTTGAAGCCTTCGGTGACGTTGATGCTTCTTATGCTCCCGATTGGGCCGGCCAGGCCTTTACACGCCCACAGGAAACGGCTTGGGGCTTGATTCGTCATCGGTATTCGCCGTGCCGGTGCGCCAGTGCTCGAACCGCCCTTGCAGCAAGCTCATCAACCCTGTGTACCAGTACCCAATCACAAACAGAATCAGGAACGGCGCCGTGAAGTAGTTGTGGTTCGTGAAGGTGTAAAGAATTGCGGCCAGGAAGTAAGTCCCGAGGAGCAGCTCGATCCACGGCGCCAGGACCAGCCGCTTGCGGTATTTGGCTGCCTGCGACTTCTCGCCCTTCTTCGCGACGCGGTATTTCGGCGTGCGCGCAAACGCGCTCTTGATGCCGAATAGCGCCTCCATCACCGCCTTGGTGTTGGTGACGGTCAGCCCAATCCCCAGCGCCATCAGAAACGGCAGGTAGAGAAAAGTCTTCATCCACGTCTTGGGGAACAACTCCCGCTGGCTCATTACGTAGAAGACCGCAATCGAAAAGCTGGATGCCGTGAAGAGCGGAAAATCGATCAGCAACATCTGAAACCAGCCCTGGTAAAAGCGGCAAATCATGGCCGGGAGCAGCAGAGCCGACATCGCCACCATGAGTGGATAGCTCAAGTTCGCCGTCAGGTGGTACACCGCCTCAACCTTGATGCGCCGCGGCACATTGGACTTGAAGATCTTCGGCAGCACCTTGATGCTTGTCTGAATCAGTCCTTTGGCCCAACGCGCCTGCTGCGTCTTGAATGCCGTCATTTCTATGGGGAGTTCGGCCGGGCACTCGATATGTGGCAGATATTTAAACTTCCATCCCGCCATCTGCGAGCGGTAGCTCAGGTCGGTGTCTTCGGTCAGGGTGTCGTGTTGCCAGCCGCCGCCATCGCGGATTGCCTGAATGCGCCACATGCCAGCGGTGCCGTTGAAGTTGAAGAAGTCGCCCGACCGGTAGCGCGCGCCGTGCTCCAGCACGAAATGTCCGTCCAGCAGAATTGCCTCAATCTGCGTCAACAGGCTGTAGTCGCGGTTCAGGTGCGTCCACCGCGTCTGAACCATCCCGATTTGCGGCTCGCCAAAGTGATGGATCACATTCATCAGCCAGTCCGGAGGCGGCACGAAATCTGCGTCGAAGATGGCCACAAACTCGCCTTTTGCCACGTTCAGACCGGCATCCAGCGCTCCGGCCTTGTACCCGTACCGGTTGGTGCGGTGAATATATACGATCGGATTGCCCAGCGCCGCATAGCGCGCCACAATGTCCGCCGCGACCTGCTGGGTCTCGTCCGTCGAGTCGTCCAGCACCTGAATCTCGAGCTTTTCGCGCGGATACTCCATCGCGCAAACTGCCTCGATCAGACGGTCGATCACAAATTGCTCGTTGAAAATCGGCAGCTGCACGGTGACACGCGGCAATTCCTCAAAATGCCGCGGAGCTATCGGCTGGTCGTTCTTCTTGTATTTGAAGTAGAGGTAGCAAAGCTGGTAGCGGTGCACGCCATAGATCGCCAGGACGATCATCACCAGGAAGTAGGGAATCAGCAGTGCCGCGTCAAACGCATTCCAGTGGTAAAGCCCTTTGAACGTCTGATCCGTCGACCGCATGGCCTTCAAATAGTGGATGACCCCGTTTTGCGGGGCGAAAGCCAGATACGCTGCTGCGTGCGCCTGCAACCCATATCCCAGGCTGGCGACAGAATTCAATCGGCTTACAAGCGCTGCGTACAGTGCGATCCTCCACCACCTGGTTACCCTTCATTGTATGCGAGTGGAAACACATACTGTTGCGCATCGAGTGAATGGGCAATGGACTCAAACTCAAATTGAATAGGCATTCGGACCCCCGGATCTCTCGGCTCAAAATCCCGGCTTATGCGCGAGACGAGCAAACTTGAATTCCTCAGATTTGCCCACTGTCTCCATCCTGGCGTAGTGTTTTCTTGCAGTTGGAGATGTTCTATGCCTGTGCTTTCATCATCCCCCGTCGCAGCCGCTTCTGGTGGCAGTTTCCTTCTGGAATCGCGCACCGTTGCCGAAGTCTTCACCCCCGAAGACCTGACCGAAGAGCAGCGCCAAATTGCCTCGACCGCCGCGCAATTCGCCCGCGAAGAAATCCTTCCCGCCACTGACGCGATTGAAGCGAAGCAGACCGGCGTGCTCCGCTCCAAGCTCGTCAAAGCCGCCCAGCTCGGGTTTACCTCTGTCGACATCCCCGAGGTCTACGGCGGCGTCGGCCTCGACAAAGTTTCCTCCACCGTCATCACTGACCAGATCTCCATTCTGGCCAGCTTTTCGACTGCCTTCGGAGCGCAGACGGGCATCGGCACCCTCCCGCTCGTTTGGTACGGCAACGACGACCAGAAGCAGCGCTACCTTCCCAAGCTCGCCGCCGGTGAATGGATCGCCGCCTACTCGCTTTCTGAGGCCACTTCCGGCTCCGACGCTATGAACGTCCGCTGCCGAGCCACGCTCTCGCCTGACGGCCAGCACTACGTCCTCAACGGCGAAAAAATGTGGACCACCAACTGCGGCATCGCCGACCTCTTTACCGTCTTCGCCAAAATTGATGGGGAAAAATTCACGGCTTTCCTGGTCGAGCGTACTTCGCCCGGCCTCACCGTCGGCGCTGAAGAGCACAAGCTCGGCATTCGCGGATCATCCACCTGCCCCCTCGTTTTTTCCGATTGCAAGATACCCGCTGCGAATCTTCTCGGCGAGGCCGGCAAAGGCCACCACATCGCCTTCAACGTACTCAATATGGGCCGCTTCAAGCTGGGCGTCGCCTGCATCGGAGGCGCGCGCCACGCCCTCGCGCATATGACTCGCTACGCCAAGGAGCGTAAGGCCTTTGGCAAGCCCATCGCCGACTTCGGCCTCATCCGTCGCAAAATCGCCGTCAGCGCCACGCGCCTTTACGCCGCGGAAAGCATGGCCTACCGAACCGCCGGCATGATCGACGCCAGCCTCGCGCAGCTTAGCGAAGAGCTCGCCCATTCCCCGCGCGAGATTCAGCGCCGCATTGAGGAGTACGCCGTCGAGTGCTCCATCCTCAAGGTCTATGGCTCTGAAATGCTCTCCACCGTTACTGACGAGCTGGTCGCGACTATGGGTGGTTACGGCTATGTCGAGGAGTATCCCGCCGAGCGCTACTACCGCGACGCGCGCATTAACCGCATCTTCGAGGGCACAAACGAAATCAATCGCCTCATCATTACTGGATGGTTGATGAAGCGCGCACTCGCCGGCAAACTCCCGCTTCTTCCCGCCATCAAGCAGCTCATGGATGACGTGATGCAGCCGCCGTCGTTCGAGACGAGCGACGCTACAGGCGAACCACTCGCGCGCGAAGCGGAACTGCTTGCCGCGACGAAGAAGATCGCGCTCTTCGCCGCCGGCGTGGCCAGCCAGCGTTTCATGGCCGCACTACAGGATCAGCAGGAAATCATGGCTGACCTGGCCGACATCATCGCCCAGGTCTACGCACTCGAGTCTGCACTCATCCGCGCGCGCAAGCTTGCCGGGAAATCATCCTTTGAAGCGGCCGCCGCCATGACTGGACTGCTCGCTGAAGAGTCCATGGCGCTCGCGGAGCAGTCCGCACGCCGCGTCCTCGCCGCCAGCGCAGAAGGCGACATGCTGCGCACGCAATTAGCCATCCTCCGCCGCCTCGCCCGCTACACGCCCGCAGACACCGTCGCCCTTAGCCACACAGTCGCAAAGGTCGCCCTTCAACTCGAGCGCTACCCGGTCTAAGAACAGCGTTCAGAGACCAGGAAAAGTCTGTCGGCGCGTTGTGGGGGCTGATCTTGAAAACTGGCAACTGGCTACTTTGTTGGTGGTGACAGGGACCTACGCCGGAGCGAGCAGCATTCCCGTTGCTCGCTGTTTCTCTGCTTGATACACTAAGGCCCCTCGAGGACACCCATCCCGCTGCCCACGGCGGACCTGCATCTTCGCATTAAAAAGGAGAACCATGTTAGGAACCTTCAGGAAATTTGCGGTCCTCTTCCTTGGATCCGCAATTGCCCTCGCAGGAGCAATCGCCCTGTCGCAGGAAGCGCCAGAGTCCGTGCTACCAGCCGCAGCCGCTGCCGACGCCAATCTGGTGACCATCTGGTCCGCTACAAGCCCCAGCTATCAAGTCTGCGGCTGGTTGCCGAAGAAAAGCACGACCGAGGCGAACTCCGTATGCTCTGCGAGTGTCACACTTGTGGGACCGTTGCCTGGAGGAGGCTTTGATCCCGTAACAAAGCCCATGATGGGGCCGAGATCCTATCCCAACAGCCACACTGTCGATACCTATGTTTACCTGCTGGATGTTCCCGCCACAGGCTCTCCCATGCTGCTCAGCTACATCAAGAAGGATGTCGTCGCTTCGACGGGTATCACGTCGACGATCACGCCGGTCAAGGGCTCACCCTTTTCTTTACCGTGGCTCTCCCCAGACGCTGAATGCTGGCTGATACCCGTTATCGGCTCTTCCAATTTGCTCGTAATTACCAATCTAGATATCAGGGCGGTTCTGGTGAACCCAACCAAACCGGCCCTGTTGGCGTTGCTTGATTTGCCTGACAGATCGCGCCCCACCACCGTTACCACAGACACCCTGGGGCATATTGCTTTGGGGTGGACAGATGGTACCGTCTCTTTCTATAACTCTTCGGGCGTTGCGTTGCCGCTCAACCTGACCGCGCCCACCAGCACCGGGTATTTGGCCGACGGTACTCGTGAGTCGTACATACAGGGCCAGACGGGATGGGACATAAATCCCAATCAACCCATCGCTATTGAATGACCGCGGTGAACTTTGCCGCCGAGTCTTCTCACTATCGGCTCCACGCCAATCACATCCCCGAACAAGAGGCACGCTGACATGTGTGCCTCTTGTTCTTTGTGTAGGCCTCGCTTCCCGGCGCTCTTGAGTCCGCGAACCGGATGCCCCACCCTCACTGCAGCCGGTCAGTCCTCTCGCAGCGCCGTCATCGGTTCCACAGCCATGGCTCGCCGCGCCGGAAAATAACACGACCCCAGCGCCGCAAACGCCAACACGGCACCCACAGCCACAAAGGTCACAGGATCCCAGACATCCACCACGACAAAGCTGCCGACAGTCCGCGCGGCCCCCAGCGCAAGGACCAGTCCGACCCCGAGTCCCGCCCCAACGATAATCATGGACTGACGGTAGATCATTCTGAAGACCGAACCGCGGCTCGCCCCCAGAGCCATACGCAGGCCGATTTCGTGTACCCGCCGGCTCACCGCGTAAGAGACCACTCCATACAAGCCAATCACCGCCAGCGTTAATCCCAGCCCGCCCATCGCCGTAGCCAGCGACGCGCCGATCTGAAACAGCAGCAGTCCATTCAGCGTATAGAGGCCCTGCCTCATACTTTGCACCTCGAACAGTGGAAGATTCGGGGCCAATCCGTGGATCGATTTCTCCACGGCTTCTGCCATCGCCAGCGGATCGCCCTTGGTCTTCAGTTGAACGACCATCAGGCTGTTGCCCGCAACGTGCTGCGCATACGGAAGGTAAAGGAATGGCCGAGTCTTGCCGCCACCGAAAAGTTGAAACTCAGCGTCGCGTGCAATACCGACCACTTCCAGTTTGCGATCCTTCTCGGCAACCTTCCTGAACGTGTGTCCCATTGGATCCTGGTTCGGCCAGTACTTCCTCGCCATGCTTTCGCTGATTACGGCCACATCCCGTCCCTGTTCATTGTCAGCATCTGTGAATGCGCGGCCCCGCATCAAATCGATGCCCATGGTCTGAAAATACTCCGGCGACACCACGTTATAGCCGACACCAAAATCCGTCGGATTGGCCGGCGCCGCAGCCCCGTCGATCACAACCGAATCGCCACCAACCCCGAAGTAGCCCATCGGCACCGCACTCGCATGGCTCACCGCCTCAACTCCCACCACCTGGTGCAGACGGTCAAGCAGATTCGACACTAAAGTGCGTGTCTGCGCATCACTCATTCCGATCTCCGCGGGATCCAGAGACAGGTTCAACACATGGTCCGGCTTGAACCCAAAATCCATTGTCTGCATGGCCGAAAGGCTGCGCACAAAAAGCGCGGCCACCACCAGCAGCACCAGCGATCCAGCCATCTGCAGCGCCACAAGCGAATCGCGAAACCAGTGCCGCCCGCTGGTAACGCCGCGGCTCCCTTCGCGCAATACGCCGTTCACATTCGCTTTCGCTACGCGCAGGGCAGGCACAATTCCCACCACAACCCCCGCCGCCAGAGCGATCGCAAAGGAATAAATGAAGATGCGCCAATCGAATCCGAATGACAGGATGACGGGAATGTCGGCGTGCACGTTCAAATGTCCCAGTGCGGCGCTCGCCCACATCCCCAGAAACACGCCCGCGCACCCACCGATCACCGCAAGCAAGACGCTCTCGGTAATCATCTGGCGCAACAGGCGCATGCGGCGTGCCCCAAGCGCTGTCCGAATCGCCATCTCGCGCTCCCGCACCGTGGACCGAACCAGCACCAGGTTGGCCACGTTCACGCACGCAAGCAACAGCACCATCACGGCCAGCGACAGAAAAAGCCCAGCCATTAAATAAATCGTGTTTGGGTCACCGGTCGAAATGCGCAGACTCTGCTCGGGAAGAGCGCTCAACGCCACTTCTTTTTCAGCCTCAGGCTGCTGGCGCGTCATCTCCCTGGCAATCACGCCCAGGTCTGCGGATGCCTGCTGCATGCTCACTCCAGGCAGCAGGCGTGCATACAGGTTCAATCCCCGATTGTCCCACTTATTCAACACATCGGCGGGAGTGCCCTCGATCGTCTTCTCCGACATCGGTAAGAACGCCGCTACGGATACAAAGCTCTGCACGCCGTGAAAACCCTTCGGCGCCACGCCCACGATCGTAAAGGGGTGACCGTCCACCGCGACCGGCCGCCCGACCACGTTCGGGTCGCCATTGAATTTCTCCATCCAGTAGTCGTACTCGAGCACAATCACTGGATCTTTGCCCAGGACTTCTCCCTCGCTGGGCAGAAACAGCCGTCCCGCAGCAGGCTTCAACCCAAGCATTGAAAAGAAATTGCCGCTCACAAAGGAAGTCAGGATGCGTTGCGGCTGCTGGCCTTGCGTTGCTATCCCATCCAGGCTCAGGCCGTTCGCGATCACGTCGCTGAACGACCCCTTGCTCTGCGCGCGAATCTGCCGGAACTCCTGCCACGATAGGAAAGGCAGCACCGGTCCGTGACTCTGGCTCGCTGCCAGCCCGGCAATCTGCTGGGGATTCTCCACGGGCAGCGGCTTAAGTACCAGCGAATTCACCAGACTGAAAATCGCCGTGTTGGCGCCAATGCCCAGCGCAAGAGTTAGCACAGCGGTAATCGTAAAACTCGGCGTCCTGCCGAGTTGCCGCAACGCAAATCGAAGATCCTGCAACAGGGTGCCCATCGAAGCCTCCGAGCATGGCTGTGGTTTGGTTCGTGCATTAAAGGCAGCATACGCCCGACCAATCGCTCAAGAAGCCAAATGTTGTTTCTTCAGGAAGAAAGTGCAGTTGCGTCGCGATGCGGCGGAGCCGGCCCTGTGCAGAATCGCAACTCGCCGTCCGAAACCGCACGATTCCTGACCACTCATCCCTTGTCTCAGATCACAAAAAACCACCCCGGCAGCGCAAGCGCCGCAGGGGTGGTAGGAAGGCCGCATCGAGACACTGCGGCTGTCTGCAACGAGGAGCCGCTGCAGGAACGTTGATCACTTGTACGAAAAGTTAGAGAACGGAGTTCAGTGCTGAACGAAGACCGTCAGCGTCATCTCAGCCGCGACGGGCTGTTTGTCGAGCGTTGCGGGGCTGAAACGGAACTTCCGCACTGCGGCGGCAACTGGGGCATCGAGGCCGCTGTTTGGGGACTTCACCACTTCGACATCCTGTGGCGAGCCCGCAGGGTCAACATTCATGTGGAGAACGAACTCCGCATCCGTGGGGATCACTGCATCGGCGGGGAAATTGATGTTGGTTGAGTAAATAACGTGGGCAGGTTTTACGCCTGTGCTGAGCGCGCGCGACGTGGCGTTGGTGACATCGTCGGTTACCGGTGGGACTGCAAATGCCGCGGCGGAGAGGAGCAGCGGCGATACGAGTGCGCTTGCAATGAAGATACGACGCATATGAAACCTCCTTGGCGCTAATAGTACCCACCACCATTATGATCCGAAAGAAGGACGGTTGTCAAAGAAACATTCTGGAATAATAAAAATAAACGAGTTATGGTTCACAAAATTAATCAAATTGCAATAGGAAAAAGAAAAATAGCGGCGCGAGCGTCCACGCTTCACCAGAAAGCGCACCGGGCCCAGGGCGAAGAGTTTTCATGCAAAGATCGCGCTAGACGCGCGCTGATCCTCAAGCGCGAGAGCCGAAATACGGGCTGCCGCCAGCGGACCAAACCAGCCGAGATTCGCTCTATTCGCCCAGCGCGATCGCCGGCTTGCCTGCCAGGCGTTCGCTGATGTGCTGCCCCACCCGATCAGCAAAGCTGCCCTTTTGCCCGAGCGTTGTATTCAACAGCACAACTGCTGCGTAGTTCCCCTTGGGATTAAAGAACGCGTACGAGCTGTATCCGCCCGTCCCGCCGTTGTGCCAGTAATTTCCTGTCTCTGCTTCGAACAACCACGCCAGCGCGATCCGTGTTCCCGGCATCGCATCCGCGCGCAACTCGTGCTGCTGTATCAGCGCCGCTGCCAGCGTCTTTGCCGCCGCCGAATCGCCTTCCGGCTTCACGCCTTCCGGATGCAGGTTCGCCTCGAGATAGACGAGCATGTCGGCCGCCGTCGATCGAATCGCCCCCGCGCCAGCCATAGCATTAAGATCCCACGCATGCGCAGGCTTGTGGTCAGCGCTATGACCTGGAATAAACCGCGCCAGCTGTTCGGCCGTCAACGCAACCGTTGTGTCTCCAAGGCCCAGGGGCCCGGTAACTTCCTTTTTCAACAATTCGGGATAAGGCATTCCAGCCCGCACCGCGAGCGCTTGCCCAAGCAAACCGAATCCAAGGTTGCTGTAGAGAAAGCCCGCATTCGCCGGCTTCGCCACGGTTTGCTTGGCGAGAAACGCGTAGAGATTCGCAGCTCCGTAGTCGGCGTAAGGATTGGCTTGATCGGCTGGTTTGAAGTTATCCGGCATCCGCGGAAGTCCGGAATGCTGCGTGGCAAGATCCAGCAGAGTGATCTCCTCTCCCGCGGGCTTTGCGACTGTATTGGGTGGCAGTAACTCACGCACCGGCTCATCCAACTTGATCTTGTCCTGCTCCACTAACTGCGAAAGGATAAGTCCGGTAAAGGTCTTGGTGATCGAACCAATCTCAAAGATTGAGTCAGGCTTGGCTGCGCCATAACTGAAGACGCGGCTCACCCCGTGCTCGACAACAGCGATCGATACGCCCGCGCCGGTTGAAGCAGCAAGCTCACCGGTCTTCAACGCATCGGCCAGGTCCTTGTCCATCACCGCTTGCAAATCGGCGGCTGAGACCGCGGGTATTGCAGCATCGTACTGGGGCGGCGCAATGGGTGCGGCGGTTAGCTCCTTAGTCTGCCGGGTAAAGTTCAATGCCATCGGCTGTCCCTGGGACCATGTTCCCGCAAGAGTGTTCCCGTCCGCGGAAAGCCTTCCATTCCAGCTCCCATGAACAATCGGAACCTCGAATGAAAAATCCGGCGCCGCAAAAGCGACCTTTGCGCACTCCAAACCCATCGCACCCTGGTCGAGGCTGTCGTTGGTGCAGAATTCGCGCCCGACAGCGTCGCTCTTGACATGCAGTTGTATGCGCAGCGTATTACCGCCCGCAGCGAGCGTGCCCAGCCAGATACCGTCTACCGCAGAAGGCTTCGACGCTGCAACAAAGGGTTTCTCAGTTGCACCGGATTGATCGCGTGTAAAGTTCAGCGGCTGTGGAGTGCCCTGGTCCCAGGTACCGGCAAGTCCGTCGGCAGTCACGGTGCCCTTCCAGGTGCCGTGCACAGCCGGCACGCTGAACGTGAGAGCCTGGCCATCGAGATGAAAGTCGGCACAAGGAATGCCTATTGCACCCTGGTCGGTGCTGTCGAGTGTGCCGGTAATCGTGCCGGAAGCATCGGCCTTGATGTGCAGCTTCACGTGCAGCGCGCCTCCCAGAACTCCGGCATAATCCCCGCCGATCGCAGCGCTCGCTTGCGCCCGTGCATGAAGACTTGCGAGGCCAACCAACCCAACCACGAGAAAGCAGGCCATTCTCGAGACTCTCAGGACATTGAAATTGCATGCATGCGAATTCATTACGAGTATCACTTTCTGGCCCATGGCCTTTGAATCATGGTTCCAACTATACGAGCATCAGCGATGAACCTGGTGCCGCCAGAACCTCAAATAGCGAAGTTAGCCTGGCGGATATCTCAGTGCATCGAGTGCGCCGATCTGTTCTTGCAGCTTTCGCGCCGCTCGCTTATTCAGCCATCCCAGAAGAATGAACACGCCGGCACAAGCCGCGAACACGATGCCATAGCCAATGGCCATGCTGCCGAGATGCTGCCGCGCGCCCGGTCTGGAAAGGGCGATCTGCGTCAGGCCGATGAGAAACACCACGAGTCCGGGTGTAAAGGGCAACAGGTACCACGACCAGACGGTGGCAAGCAGATCGTGCTGCCGCATCAGCTCAGAACGGTGAAAATCGATGCAACTCTGCCCGTCGATTTCGTCCTTCATCTTTGCAGCAGAACCCTTCTTGTAAATCCGGTAAGTGACCCACAGAGCCGCGGCAATCACCATCACTGACCCGATACGGACCGTCAGATTATGGAACTTCGCGATGTAATAGCTGTAGCCGGCAACCACGATCACGGCAGCGACATATTCCCGGATATTACGCAGAAAGACTTTCCGGCTGAACTTCGCAGATGCCATGCGAAGCTCATCTATGGGCAGCGCGGGGCTGCTCGTATCCTGGCGCTGCCATACACTGCGGAGGTCGCGAGAAGAGTTATCGCTGTTCATGATTCCCTCCATTGTTGAACCGGTCGGCGAGGATGGCTTTGATGCGATGAACCTTGGTTGAGACGTAATTCGGAGAGATGCCTGTAACTTCCCCAATCGAAGCCGCGTCTTCGCCTTCGAGATAAAGAAGGATAATCTGCCGATCGATTGCGTTGAGACGATGGATCAGCGCGAAGAGCCGGTCGAGTACCTGGACCTGCTGCAATGCGGAATGAGTTTCGTGCCAGGAAGCGATATCGCCGGGGTCATCGATCTCTTCAAGGCTGACCAGCGTCGTGCTCTTCGCCCGCTTGCTGCGCAGCGCATGCGAGGTTGCCGCATTGTGCGCGACGCGGTATACCCAGGTGCGCACGCTGCATCGGTTGTCGAAGGTGGACATGCTGCGCCACAAGGCGAGATGGATTTCCTGCAGCAGGTCTTGACGAAAATCCTGATCGGCCTCGTAAGCGCGAGACAGACGATCTAGCGCGGTCCCGTAGGCCTCGATGGCTTGCCGATAAAGCTGGTCCTGTCTATTTTCCACGTCGCGCATGTGCTCAAAGGTCGACTCTATTGAAGGTAGTCGCTGCGCATGGCGATTTCTTACAACATGATTTTTATGTAGAAGTGTTTGATGATCGGTAAATCAGAAAGAAGGTACTGAGGAAGAGAGCGAGATCCGCCCCTCAATCTGCGGAAAGAGATGAAGAGCGGGCCGCGCTGTTTCCTTCACTTCGATTGCTGCCGGCGCTTCCGGCTTGTCTTCAGGCGCTCACCATCTGGTGCACATGGTGCGCAACTGCCTCGATCAACGCCTTGTTGAATGCCGGAAGATCCTCCGGCTTGCGGCTTGTGATGAAAGGCCCATCCGTCACAACTTCCTTATCTACCCACTTCGCTCCGGCATTCTTCAAATCGGTCTTGAGCGATGGCCACGAGGTAACGGTCCTGCCATTCAGTGCGCCCGTCTCCAGCAAAGTCCATGCCCCATGGCAAATGGCGGCTACCGTCTTTCCGTTGGAGACGAATTGTTGTACAAAGCTTACCGCTCTGGGATCCATGCGCAGGTGGTCGGGGTTCGCAACCCCGCCCGGCAACACAAGCGCATCGTACTCCTCCGCATTGGCGCTCCCCAGAGTCTTGTCCACTTTTACCGTCTCGCCCCAATCGGTGTGGTTCCAGCCCTTGATCTTTCCACTGTTTGGGGAGATCACTTCGATTTGCGCTCCCGCTTCCTGGAGCGCCTTCCGCGGTTCAAGGAGTTCCGATTGCTCGAAACCATCGGTTGCCAGAATTGCAATTTTCTTCCCCTTTAAGTTTGAAGCCATTGTTAACCCCTCCTATGGGATTTGTCGTACTGCCATAGGACGCGATAAATGCCCTGCGCGTTTGCTGGATCTCTTCCTTCGCGTTGATTGCGAGAAAGTGAATTGAGCACGCGCGCGCTCAATCTGTTCAGCATGCACGTCTTGAAGGGGATTGAACTCAGCGCAAGTTTCCTCTCATCAAAGCGATAGGTAAAATTCAAGTTGGGACCTTCTGATGAGGCCCGATAATTCATCGTGCGTTCACGAAAGACACGCCGCAAAAGAAACCGGGGTGGAGTTCCGCAGAAGGCCCGTCGTGCCTTTTGCGGAGCTCACACCCCGATTGTTTATCGATTGCAGCGAAAGAGAATTCGCGGACGAGCTTAGCCCTGCTGCGGTTCGCTCTCTTCCTTCTTCTTGTCGATGAAATTGGTGATGGCTTCAGTGCCTTCAAAGCCGGCGACAGCGGCAATACCTTCGGTCAGAATGCCGGCATTGGGATCGAGTTTCTTCGCGCCTTCAACCGCTGCAAATGCGCCTGCTGCTTCTTCAAGAATTCCCATAATGTTCTCCTCGCGTCGTTTTGTTTTTTTCGATTCGATTGGTGCCCATGGGGTGACGTGCGTTTCAGCATAGCACGGCGAACGAGGCAGCCGAAAGACCGCTGCCCTAGGAAAATTGCGCAAAAAAATCCGGCCCACGTCCTTTTCGGAGGCGGGCCGGTGAATTCTTGCTGCAGTGATTTACGCTTTTGCCGTCGTCAATGCGCCCAGGTCCGCAGCCAGCTTCTCTGTCGAGAAGGCTTCGATGAGATCGCCTTCTTTGAGATCGTTGAAGTTGCCGAGACCGATACCGCATTCCATGCCGTTGGTCACTTCGCGCACATCGTCTTTCACGCGCTTCAGCGAACTGATCTTACCCTTGAAGATCTGCAGTCCGTCGCGAAGCACCTTCACCTCGGCATCGCGGCGAATCGATCCATCCTGCACACGGCAGCCGGCAATGGTGCCGACCTTGGGAATGCGGAAGATCTGCAGAACCTCGGCGCGACCCGCGTAGTTCTCCTTGAAGGTCGGATCGAGCAGTCCCAGCATGGCCAGGCGCATCTCGTCCTGCAATTCGTAAATGATCGAGTGCAGGCGAATCTCCACGTCTTCCTGCTGTGCCAGCTCAGCGGCCTTGCGCTCCGGGCGCACGTTAAAACCGATGATGATCGCGTTTGAAGCGGTCGCCAGCAGCACGTCCGACTCGGTGATCGATCCTACGCCCGAGTGAATCACCTTCACGCGCACCTTTTCGGTAGACATGCGCACCAGCGAATCCGCCAGCACCTCAACCGATCCGGTGACGTCGCCCTTGATGATCAGCGGCAGATCCTTCACGCCGGCCAGCCGAATCTGCTCGGCGAGGCCTTCGAGAGAAACGCGCGAGCTCTTGGCTAGCTGCGCATCGCGTTCCTTCATCTTGCGGTATTGCGCAATGCCCTTGGCCTTGTCGCGATCAGCAACCACAAGAAACGTGTCGCCCGAATCCGGCATCGCTTCGAGACCGAGCACTTCAACCGGCGTCGATGGGCCGGCTTCTTCAATCGCCCGTCCGCGATCGTCAAACATGGCGCGGACTTTGCCGAACGTGTTGCCGACAATGTAGCTGTCGTTCAGCCGCAGTGTTCCATCCTGCACAAGGACGGTCGCCACCGCGCCGCGTCCGCGATCGAGCTTGGCTTCAATGACTGAGCCAACGGCCTTCCGCCCTGGCGTCGCCTTGGGTGCGCGAATATCCGACACGAGGCAGATCATTTCGAGAAGGAGGTCAAGGTTCTTGCGCTTTTTGGCAGAGACTTCGACGAAGACTGTGCCTTGATCGCCCGTGCCCGCCCACTCTTCCGGGATGAGTCCTCGATCCGCAAGTTGTTTCTTCACGCGGTCGGGATTCGCTTCCGGCTTGTCGATCTTGTTGACTGCCACGATGATGGGCACATTGGCGGCCTTCGCGTGGTCGATGGCTTCCAGCGTCTGCGGCATCACGCCATCGTCAGCCGCCACGACAATCACTACGATGTCCGTCACCTTGGCGCCGCGCGCTCGCATGCGTGTAAACGCCTCGTGGCCCGGTGTATCGAGGAACACGATCTCGCGTCCCGAGGCCGGCGAGCCTTCCTTGGCAAACTTCACCTTGTAGGCGCCAATGTGCTGTGTAATCCCGCCGGCTTCGCCTGCGGCAACGTCGGTTTCGCGAATCGCGTCGAGCAGCGAAGTCTTGCCGTGATCGACGTGACCCATGACCGTGACCACCGGCGAACGCGGAACTTCCAGCTCGCCCGTATTCTCGGCTTCCAGAACTTCTTCAATGGCCTGGTTGGCAATCTCTTCTTCGTAGCTGATCACAGTTGCCGCCGCACCGAACTTTGCAGAGACGTCCTTGATCATCTCGGCGTCGAGCGACTGGTTTACCGTGACGAAAACGCCGGTCATCAAGAGTGTGGCGATCAGGTCCTTGGCGCGCACTTCGAGCTTCTCGGCCAGGTCCTTCACGCTAATGCCCTCGGTCACCGTAATTTCGCGCGTGATGGGCAGCGGCTCTCCGCCATATTGCACCCCGCCATAGCGTGGCGGCGGCACAAAGCCCTTCATTGGGCCTTCCTTCGTCTTGGGATACTGCCGCTGGCCTCCACCGGGGCGCCTGGCCGGCGCGCGCTGCGGACGCGGCGCCTCACCCGTAGGCGGAGCTCCGCCTGCGCCTGGACGCGCTCCAAATCCCGGGCGCGGCGGTCCGCCAAATCCCGGTCTTGCTCCGAATCCCGGCCGCCCTCCTGGTCCACCCGGACCGCCAGGACCGGCATAGCCGCCCGGCGTGGTGCGTGTGGGGTGCTTAGGCCGTGGACCCCCGGGGAACTGCCCCGGGGCACCCATAGGTGCCCCAGGCGTCCGCTGCGGATAGCTTCCCGGACCGCCGGACGGCCGGCGATCGAAAATTGGCTTGCCCCTCTGGATGTTCGCGCCCGGAGCTTGATTCCCAGTTCCCACTTGAGCCGCGGCTGGCGGCAGGATGGGAGCCTTGTACACGGGGCGCGGGCCAGTTTGCGGCATCACCATGCGGCGAACCGGTGGAGCAGGCGGTGCAACCGGCGCAGGTTCCTGGCTCTGCGGAGCCGCCTGGTCCACAGCAGCATCAGCGCCCGAGGCAGCAGATGGGGCTGGGGCAGCAATTCCAGTAGCGGCTTCTCTTGGTTCTTGATTGTGGCTCGTTACCGGGGCTGAAGGCTCGGCAACCGCCGGCGGGGCCACGGAAACTGGCGCAGTGGCCGCGGGCGCCGGAGCCGCTTCAACAGGAGCGGTGGGCGCAGCGGTCGCCGTCGGCTTCGTCGCGGGAATGACAACAACGGGCTTTTCGGCAATGCGGGCTGCGGGTGCCCCTGCAGTCGCAACGGGTGGCTTGACGACGACCGTCACCGTCGGATGAGCAACCGACACAGCTGGGCGCGTGACAACTGCAGCGCCCGCGGGAGGCTTGGCAACTACGGTGCCGGCCGGCGGACGCGAGGCAATCGCGGGTGCAGCGGGCGGCGCCACAACAATGGGCGGCGCAGAGCGCGGCTGGGGCATAATCTTGCGTGGCGCAGGGGGCGCAGGGGGCGCGGGCGCTGCGGGCACAGGCGGCGCTACCGCCGCAGCGGGTGCAGCCGCAGTGGGACGAGCTGCAACAACCACAGGAGGAGCCGGTCGCACAGGCGCATGGCTTTGGCGCGCTTCCTGCTCTTCTTTTTGCTGTTTGGCTAAGATGGCTTTCAGCACGTCTCCGGGCTTGGAGACATGTGACAGGTCAATTTTGGGCTGGATGCCTTGCGGTGCGCGGGATGCCGAGCTGCTGCTCGAGCCTGCCGACCGTCCTGCCCGCTCAAATTGCCCACGAACTTTGTCCGCCTCGTAGTCCTCGAGCGAGCTCGAGTGTGTCTTGCCTGCAGCCAGGCCAAGCTCCGCCAATACGTCAAGAATCTGCCGGCTCTTGACTTCCATTTCGCGTGCAAGATCGTTGATTCGAACCTTACTCATCCGCCTCTTTTCAGAATCTGCTGCCGAAAGCCCTTTAGTCGCGCATAGCTACCTCTTGGCAATGGCTGGGTTGCAAAACTCTATTATCGCCTGAATGGTGATTGAAGAAGCCGCGCATGTTATGCGCCGACCCCTTCGTCCCCATCCTCATGCCCAATCTCGTCTCCGGCAATCGGGGATTCTTCCAAAGCGGTTTCGGCCAGGGTTGCATTGGCCTCTTCTGCTTCAGTCTCCGCGAGCCCTTCATTGTCTGCGCGCTCCAGCAGGTCGTTTTCCGCCTCGGCACCACGGGTGCTCTCCGCCTCTTCAAGCACCTCGCGGGAATTCTCAGCCTCGACGTCCGCATCCCGCTCAACCGCGTGCGCGCTCGGCACTTCCGCGCTGCCTTCCTCGTCGACAGCTTCTTCTACTGAGACGCTTTCGCCCTCTTGTGCTTCTGCCGCGGCATGTTCTGCATTCAGTTCCGCGCCCTCGGCAGCCGGGCCCTCTTCGCCCTCTTCGAAATGTCCAAAGTAGTGCCGCACCGCCACGCTGATCCGTTCCAGTGTCTTCTCGCCAATGCCCGGGATCTCTTCCAGCTGCTCCGGCGTCATATCCGCCAGCGATTCAACTGTCGTGATACCCGCGGCCACCAGCTTTTGGATGATGCCCTCGCCCAGCTCCGTAACCTGCTCGATCGGTGTCGACGGCCCACCGGAAAGAGCCTGCATCTGCTGCTCCACTTCCTGGCGTTTTTCCTCTTCGCTCTTGATGTCGATCTTCCAGCCCAGCAGCTTGGCCGCCAAGCGCACATTTTGACCCTTCTTTCCGATGGCCAATGAAAGCTGCGTGTCATCCACGATCACTTCCAATTGCTTGTCGGTCAGGTCAGAGATTGAAACGCGGCTTACCTTCGCCGGTTGCAGCGCCTTCTCTGCGAAGGTCGTAATCTCTTCTGAGAATTCGATGATGTCGATCTTTTCTCCGCGCAGTTCGCGGATGATCGACTGCACACGCATGCCCTTCATGCCCACGCATGCACCCACCGGATCCACATCCTTGTCGCGCGACTGCACGGCAATCTTGGTGCGTTCGCCCGCTTCGCGCGCAATAGCCCTGATCACTACCGTGTTGTCGTATATCTCAGGAACCTCGGACTGAAACAGATTCGAAACCAGCTCCGGCGCCGCGCGCGAAACAATCACCTGGGGCCCCTTCGCCGCCCGGTCCACCTTCAGCAGAACCACGCGCACACGCTCGCCGATTGAAAACTGCTCCAGCCGCGACTGTTCGCGCTTGGGGCACCGTGCTTCCGCTTTGCCCAGGTCGTAAATGATGTCCTGGCCCTCGATGCGTTTGACCGTGGCGTTGAGCACTTCCTTCTCGCGGTGCGCATACTCCTGGAAAACCGTGTCGCGCTCCGCCTCGCGCACCTTCTGGAAGATCACCTGCTTGGCCAGTTGCGCGGCAATCCGGCCGAGCGGACTGGTGTCGCGATACATGCGGATCTCGCTGCCCACCTCAACGCCCGGCGCCAGTTCGCTGGCCTCCGTCAGTGTCACCTGGTTCAGCGGATCTTCAATCTCCTCGTCGTCGCCCACAACCGTTTTATAGATATAGGCCGTGATCGCCCCGGTCTCTTTATTCAGCTCTCCGCGCATGTTTTCCTGGGTCTTGTAATACTTGCGCGTGGCCAGGGCAATGGCCTCTTCCACAGCTCCCACCACGACTTCGGGCTCGATCCCCTTTTCGCGGCTGAGAAGCTCAATACTCTGATACAAAGCGCTTGTGGCCATACTCTGCTTACTTCCTATTCCCATAGATTGCGGCCCGGGCCCGTCTCTTGCCCACGCCGGTTTGGTGGCTGAATCCTGGGACTAAATCCCTTAGTCCCCGCTCTTCCTAAATCTCCGGCACCAGTTGCGCCTTCTCCACGTTGCTCAGCGCAATTTCTACCGCGTTCACGCCCGTCTTCCGGGTCTTGCTGTTCTGCTTCACGGCATTCAGGTCAAGCGTGATCGGGTCTCCTGACCCGGTTGCTAACCGTCCCTGCCAATGCCGATTATTGCGAATCGGCTCGAACGTCTGAATCTTCACCAGACTGCCGGCAAACCGTTCAAAATCCTCGCGCCGGCTTAACTTCCTATCTAGCCCTGGAGAGCTTGCTTCCAGCGTGTATGCGTCTTCCGGAACCAGGTCTTCCACATCCAGCAGCACGCCAAAATCACGGCTGAACGCCGCGCAATCCTCGTGCGTCACGCCCGAAAGCTGCTCCGGACTGAACGTCCCCTCCAGCAGGCTCGCTGGAAGATCAGGATCGCCTTTCCCGGCTAGCAGCTCCGCCTTCAACCTTGCGCGGCCCTCGGCGTTCTTTTCGAGGTAGATGCGCAGGGTGCGGTCTTTCGCGGGGCCGGCGAACTCCAGGTCCACCACGTCCAGCCCATGGGATGACGCCACTCTTTGCGCTGCCGCTCGAATTTCATCCAGCTTCACTGCCATGTTGCCCGTCACCCCGCAAGAGCAGACGCGCTCTTTGGGGCCCCATTCCCGCTACCAAGCGCCGCTCCTGCCCAATGGCCTTTTCAGAGGACGACGCTTGTTCAGCGGTCTTTCTGCCGGAGTGCTCGCCCCGGGTTGTCCTTGTGGATCGGGGCGCCTTTCACCCCAAATAAAAAGTGGGCTGTGAGCCCACTCATCTCTCCGCCAGCCGGCGTACACGCGGCAACTTTGGCGGACAAATTCGTCTGCATGGTTATCATACGGCGGTTTTCCGCGAATATCAACTAGTCTGCGAGAGTGGGTGGTGTCTGGGGGCCGCTATAATCGCGTCGCACGGCCAATTCTAACGTTGTGCTGACGATCGCGAGGCACGATGAGATATCACCACACAGGAATCCCGACGGATGTGCAGCAAACGGGCGAGATTTACCTTTCCTGGGCCAAGCTCTATTGCACCGATCACCAACGCAATCCCTTTGGCATCCAGTGGATGCGCTACGAGAGCGACTG
>Ga0182013_10003524_pt1 | contig 19506 bp, 17 predicted proteins | sample 612S2MmetaG_FD_120487 | JGI IMG/M metagenome (GOLD analysis project Ga0182013, IMG submission 120487) | Permafrost microbial communities from Stordalen Mire, Sweden - 612S2M metaG | ecosystem: Environmental > Terrestrial > Soil > Wetlands > Permafrost | place: Sweden: Stordalen | collected... | reverse complement strand
CTCGAGCTGCTCAGCGATGAGCAGTGGCAGCAGACCGTCGCCGCCGACACGGACCAGGGCGCGTGATGCAGGCAAGACTCGCCCTGGCACTCCTTGGAAACCGTCGGGTGGCTGGCTGGATCGCGGTGGGCGCACTGTCCGTGCTGCTGCTCCCGGTGCTCGTCGCCGCAGGCGTCACCGGTGTCATCGCCCAGACCGCGGAAGCGACGTGCAGCAGCGAAGCGATCGAAGCGGTCAGCGAGCCGGCCGGCGGCGGGCCGATCGCACGGGGTCTTTACGCGGCGCCTTTGGAACTGAAGCCAGGACGCTGGTATGAGGTCGGCGCGACCGAGTACGGCGGGCCGGGCGACCCATCGTCGGGTGACTACGGGGCGATCCCGGACCCAGGCCAGTCCTACCTCCCCGCCCACCCCGACACGTTTGCCGAGCTGTCGGTCTTGGACCACAACCCCGCAGGCGGCGGCGGGTTCACGTTCGCTGACGCGAACGCCCTCGACCGGCTTCCGTACCTCACAGGGCTGCGGGTCGCCCACGCCGGCCGCCAGATGCTGCTCTACAAGCGCGACATCGGCTACGGACAAGGCCCCGGTCAGGTGATCGGGAACGGGCAGCCCTACCGGCTCGATGTCTGGTGGCAGGCCGCCCAGCAGCTCGACGTCAGCAAGAGCGCGGTGAACATCCAGCTCACACCGCCCACCGGCACAGCCGGGACGCTCGGCGAACTCCCGCTCTCGGGCGAAGGCGAACCCGGAGCCTCCCCTGCCGGGTGTGTCGGGGCCGGTGACGGCGAAGGCATCCCGCTGCCGCTGACGCCCGGGGTAAGGACGAGGATCTTGCCGAGCGGGCTCGCCGCGGCGGGCAGCGAAGCACCCGCGGCGGTAAAGGCGATGGTCGCCGCCGGCAACCGCCTGTACGGCACCGCCTACCTGTACGGAGGCGGGCACGGCACCTCGCTTGAAACACTGCAGCCGGCGTATGACTGCTCATCCGCGGTGTCCTACCTACTTCATTGGGGCGGCGTCCTCGGCACAAGCGCTCTGGACTCCACAGAGCTTGAGAGCTACGGCCTGCCGGGGCCGGGACGGTATGTGTCCATCTACGCCAACGCGGCGCACGCCTTCGTGTATGTCGCCGGGCTGCGCTTCGACACTGTCGAAGACCCCACGTACGACACGGGCCCGAACTCCGGGAAGCCAGGCCCGAGATGGCGGGTGTCGGCCGGCGTGCCGGACTGGGCTGCCTGGACGGTCCGTCATCCGGCGGGGCTATGAGCAAGCTCGCCAACCCCCTGGGTCTGCTGGCATGCATGATCGCGGTCGCGCTCGTGCTGGCGGGATGCAGCAACCCCGACGCGACCGGCACGACAGCGGCGAGCACGCAGGCCTCGCCGCAGAGCGCCGGTGAACCACCGGCCCCCGCCCCGCCCCCGCCCTCCGCGCAGAGCCCGGCGCAGGTGCAGCCCACACCGACGGGCGCACTGACGGCGTTCGCGGAACGCGACGTGAACTGGAACTGGAAGACGCTGGCCGGTGATCAGCGTGCGCTCGCCGCGATCGCGGTCGGTGCGGCTCGGCTGGCCGAGCAGCAGGCGGCCGCTAGCAGCACAGCGGACACTACGATCGCGAGCGCCGAGATCTGGAACCGAGGGACGCTCGTCAGCGTCGCCCCGGACCGCAGCAAACCGGGGACATGGGTGCTGGTCACCCGTGAGCAGACCGGCGGGGACAGCCAGTACGAAGGGCTCCCCGCGGCCTACCACGTCACCCTCGCCGAACTGGCCCGGGTACCCGGCGGCTGGGCTGTGGAGCGATGGTCACCCCAGAGCTAACCCGCAAAGAGATGCCGGCGAGCCTGCGCTGGATTCCCACGCGTCTGCCGCGCGCGTGGGCCGCCGCGTACGCCACCGTTTGGGCCGCGACGCTCGGGTTCGCCGCGCTCGTCGCAACCGCGGGCCCACCGCTCACGACGCCGATCCGGCGGCTGCTTGGCCTGCGGCTCATGGCGTCGGTGAACCCGCCTCCGGGCCTCTCCCGTGTGATGGCACTGACGGCGCATAACCTGCCGATCGCGGCGTGGCCGATCCTGCTCGGAGTCCTCGGTGCGCACCGTCACCGCCTGACCATACGAATCGCGGACACGGTGCTGCTGGGAACGCTGACGGCGAACGTCCTGCCGGTCGGTGCGGCCCTCGGCGCGTACGGCACCGCGCTGCTGCCCTATGTCCCGCAGCTTCCAGCAGAGTGGGCCGGACTGGCGCTCGGATCGGGAGCATGGGTGGTCCAGCGCAAGACGCCGCTCACCGTGAAGGAGGGAGCTGTGTGGCTTGCGCTCACCGGCTACGTGCTGCTTTGCGCGGCGGTGTTCGAGACGTTCGGGGTGCCTCACCGGTAGGCAACCCGGTTCTAAACATCCGAACCGGCGGTTGACGGGTGCCTGCGGGTGCTCTACAACATTCGTCCGGAGTCAAGGATCGACTTCAAGGAACTCAGAGGTGACATGGACGTTCTGTCGGGAGAAGCAACGGGCAAGAAGCCCAGCAGCAAACGGCGTGCCAAGCGAACAGCACGGCCGCTAGCGCTGCCCGGCGCACAGCTCGACGCGCAGCTGCTGGGCGCCCTCCTCGCTGACTGGCGTCACAGTGAGCTGCGCCTCGCCCGCAGCTACCCGCAATGCCGTGGAGTGACCGCCGAGCAGCTGGAGGACATCTACCAGGACACCTCCCTCGCGCTGCTACGCCGCGGCTACTCCGATCAGGAGCATCTGCGCAACGCGCTGCGCAAGGGCATCAAGAACCGTGCGCTGCAACTGCACCGCGACGAGCACACCCGCCGGGAGATCCTCAAACGCACCGCACCAGACCTGTTCGCGGTCCGCGACACCGGAGGGATCGAAAACCCCCCGGAGCTGGCAGCGCTATTGCACCAGGACCGCGCAGTCGTGCGGGAGTTCCTGACCGAGCTCACAGACCAGGAGAAGCAGGTGTTCGTGCTGATGGCCGACGGGATGCGCCACCGCTCGATCGCCCCGACGCTCGGCCTGCCACTGAACGACGCCCGGAAGATCGTGCGTGCCTGCGAGCGAAAGCGCGAGCGCTTCCAGCTCCTCTACGACACCGGGCGGCTGTGCGGGTTTCGCTCATCGACGATCCTGGCGATGCAGGGCGGGAAGGCCACAAGCGACGAGCTCGCCCAGCAGGCGTTCGCGCATCTTGAGGGGTGCGCGCACTGCCGCGCAGAGCACAAGACAAACGCCCGGCGTCTGCGGCGCACGTTCCAGGGCCAGGCCGCCGCACTGCTGCCCTTCCCCATCCTCGCCGGCCACCTCGGCTGGCTCACGCGTCTGGATCTGCGCATCCGCTCCGTCCAGCAGCGCCTCATGCCGGGGGGCGCCCCAGCGGGCGGCGGCGGAGTCCGCGAACGAGCAGTGCAGCTACTCGCGGGCGGCGGCGTGGCGGCGAAGGTCGCCGCCGGGGTCGCGACGGTAGCCGTGATCGCCGGAGGGACGATCGGAGCCACCCACGTCCTCGAGCACACCCCGTCCCACCACCAGGCGCCCCGTCACGCGACCGCGGCGACCCTGCCTGCCGCGGCCGCCGAACCATCGGACCAGCCGCAACCCGCACGGAGCGCCATCGCGCAGACCGAGCCGCGTCGGCGGGCCATCCCAAGCAAGCACCGCTCGCCGAGGCCCGCGACGTCCAGCACGGCATCCCCGGCCAGCGCCGAGCAGCGTGAACCAGGCGGGTTTGCCTACCTCGGCGTCCCCAGAGAGGCCCCCGCCCCACCCGCTCAAACGGCGCATGTGGCCAGCCAAAGCAGCGGAGGGCCGTTCAGCCCATGACCCCGCGAGAAATTCGTTGGCCGCTCCGGCGCACTCGCGCACATATACCCGGTGGCCCGCATGACGCGAGCCCCGGAACGGAGACGGACGGAACCATGACCACACACGACAAGAGCGACGCCCGGGACACGAAACGCCCACGGCGATGGCTGCCAGGCCGGACCGCGGTCCCCTGCCTCGTGCTGCTTGCGGCCGTTCTCACCGCGCTGCTCGCCAGCGGCAGCAGCGCCTATGCCGGTGAATGGATGCAGGTCTCCTGCGTGAACCCGAACCAGTCCGCTGCAGGGAACGCGGGATGGTCGAGCTTCGCCGCGGGCGGCGGATACGGCTCGAACAACGGCATCAGCTGCGCCCCGGGGAGCCCGATGTACGCGATCCTCAGCACCGATGCTGCCGTCGGGGTCGGCGCGAACGAGACGCTGCAATACACGCCACCAAGCGGGTCGAAGCTGATCGGCGGCTCAATCGACGTCAGCCTGAACGCCGACGGATACGGCGCAGACGCGTCCGGCACGGCGGTCGCATACACACCGGAATACGCGTACAACGGGTCGAACGTCTTCTTTCAGTGCGCCTCGGGCCTCACCCCCTGCTCGACCGGCAGCAACGACTATTCGGGCGTCCTTGACGTCCCGGCGGGCCGCGGCGGCGACCTGTATCTAAGCGCGGGCTGTGGCGGGGACTCCGGCCAGTCCTGCAATGCCGGGGGAAGCAACGGCGCATGGTCGCGCGTGCAGCTGTGGTGGGCGAACCTGCTTCTCGCCGACAACGCCTCGCCCGCTGCGAGTGGGGTCAGCGGCACACTGCTCGATGCGGGCGCCCGGGGCACCCAGGACCTCACGTTCACGGCCACCGACCCGGGCGGCCCGGGCGTCTACAGCATCACCGCACAGGTCGACGGCCAGACGCTCTACAGCGGCACCCCAAACGAGAACGGCAGCGCGTGCGTCCCCGTCGGCTCGACCGGCGGCGCGTTGATGTTCGACGCGAGCCAGCCGTGCAAGCAGACCGAGGCCGTTGACCTTCCGATCAACACGACCTCGCTCGCCGACGGCCAGCACACCATCAAGTTGACCGTCGAGGACGCGGCGCAGAACTCGAGCGTCGTCTACGACGGCACGATCACAACCGCCAACGCCCCAGCGGACACGTCGGCTCCGGTCGTCCTCGCGCCGAGCCAGGTGTTCGCCGGCGCCGCGCTCGCGACACAGCCCGGCGCATGGTCGGCACCGTCCGGCGCGGGAACCATCACGTACAGCTACCAGTGGCAGGATTGCAACACGGAAGGCAACAACTGCGCGGCGATAGCGGGGGCGCAGAGCCCCAGCTACACGCCGGCGCCCGCGGATGTCGGCCACGCGCTGCGGGTGCTCGTCACGGCCGCCGATAGCGACGGGGCCACCTCGACGGCGAGCACCGCGACGAGCGCCGTTCTCGCCTCCGAGAGCTCGCTCGGAGCCTCCCCGGGCCCGGGGACCGGAGCACGGGCCACAGCCGTGAGCGACATCCCCAACGGGATGGGCGCGAGCGAGAACGCCCGCCTGCATCTCGGGGTCGCACACGCCATCACACGTCCCTTCGCAAGGCGAGCGTTCAAGCTCACGGGGCGTCTGCTCGACGGCGACGGGCACCCCATCACCGGCGCAAGCCTGGAAGTGACGCAGCAGACCGCGGGCGCCAGCACGAGCGTTGTCGTCGGGCGGGCGAGCACCAACTCAAGCGGAGCGTTCGCGCTCGAGATCCCCGCCGGACCATCAAGGGTCGTCCAGGTTCTCTACCGCGCGTTCTCAGCCGACGCGGGCTACGCCGCGCACGCGACGGTGCACGAGTCGGTGGGTGCCGGGGTGCGGCTCGCTATCGCGCCGCGTTACGTGAGCTCGACGGGGACGATCGTGCTCTCTGGCCGGGTGCTCGGGACGGTCCCCTCACAGGGCCTCGTCGTCGAGATGCTCGTGCACTACCGAGGACGCTGGGAGCCCTTCCGTGACCCGCGGACCGACTCCAGCGGCCACTTCCAGGTCGTCTACCAGTTCGAAGGCGGCACCGGACGCTTCCCGTTTCGTGCCGCGATCCTCGGCGGCCAGTCCGGGTTTCCATACAGCCACGGCGAAAGCGGGGCGGTCGATGTCACCACGAACTGACACCCGACACCGGCACGTCTCGGTCGCGCTGCTGGCCGGCGTGGCCTGCTCGCTGCTGAGCGGCTTCCTCGCTCCCTCAGCGCTCGCGCTGCCAACGGACGGCAACGGCAACTACACGCAGATTCTGTGCGCCAATCCCGCCACCGAAGAAGGACTTGGCCTGTCGGGGATGCCCGAAGGTCTGAGCAACCCGGCGAGCATCGACACCTGGCAGATCACGACCTCCGAGGTCAACTGCGCCAGCGGCCACATGACGCCAAACCGGGGTGTGCCGATGGCGGTCGGCCAGGGCAACACCTACGCGCAGGGCACGTGGTCGGCGCTGCTGTATCAGGCGCCGACGAACGTGACGATCAACGGCGGCGCGATCTACCGCGCGGAGAGAGCCGAAGGCGCGAACAACGGCTTCATGGGCATCATCCAGCAGGGCGGCGAATACAACGTCCTGTACTCACTGCCACGCAACAGCGTCGATCAGGGCGACTGGTATGCCGGCAACATCGCCTCCCGGGGCACCTTCTCCTGGCCGCTCTCCCCAGAAAACCTGGTGAACCTGACGATCTCACCCGACCGCGGTCACTGGGATGTCAACGCGACGTGCGACTCGAACGGCAACAACAACAGCAGCTGCACACTCAACGCCGGCCAGTGGGAATACCGCATCTTCGGCGGTGAAATCAGCCTCAACGCCAGCAAGGACCCGCAGGCGAGCAACATCTCCGGCCCACTGACAACCGACAGCCCGCTGCACGGCGAGGAGTCGATCACCTTCTCGGCAACCGACGAAGGACCCGGTCTGGCATACGTAAAAATGCTCGTTGACGGCAACGTCGTGCAGTCACAGACCATCGACACCAACAACGGACGCTGCGTCCCGGTCCCCGGACACGACGCCTACACCTGGGCCTACCAGCTGCCGTGCAAGACATCGCTCGGCGGTCACACGTACAGCCTGAACACCGCGCCGCTGCCCGACGGCTCACACCAAATACAGGTGGTGGTCGAAGACGCGGCGGGAAACCAGTCGACCGTGCTCAACCGGACCGTCGCCACAGAGAACGCCACCGTCAGCTCGCTCGGCGCGCTGCCCGGCCCGGGAACGAGCAGCGGCGCAAGCACAGCATCCATCCTCGGGCCAGGAACCCCGAACGGGACGGGCGCGAGCGCGAGCGCACGGCTGGAGCTCGGGGAGCCGCGCACGATCTCGCGCTCCTTCGCCCACCGCGCCCTGAATCTCGACGGGCGGCTCCTCAACGCCCAGGGCAACCCGATCGCCGGCGCCACCCTAGATGTCCTGCGGCAGGTCGACGGCACCACGACGCCCGAGCTCATCGCACACGCGAGCACCCGCTCCGACGGAACGTTCTCCGTGAACGTGCCGGCAGGTCCGTCACGGCTGATCGAGATCGGCTACCGCGCGTTCTCCAACAACGCCGGCTACGCCGCGCAGGCAACGGTCGAGGAGTCCGTCCGCGCGGGCGTACAGCTCAACGTCACGCCACGCCGCACAAGCGCCGAAGGCGCCATCACGCTGAGCGGCACCGTGCAGGGACCGATCCCTGCGCAGGGCGCGATAGTCGACCTGCTTGTGCATTACCGAGGCCGGTGGGAGCCGTTCCGAACGCCTCGCACCAACTCCCACGGGCACTTCCGTGTCGTCTACCAATTCGAGGGCGGCATCGGTCGCTTCCCGTTCCGAGCGGAAGTCCCCGCGGGGCAGACGGGCCTCCCGTTCACCCACGGCTACAGCCGGGTGATCGATGTCGCCACCAGCTAGGCCGGCCGCCAGGCGCCGGCCAACGCGGGCACTCCGACATCTGTGCTCCATCGCAGCAACTCTCATCGGCTTCGGACTGCTTCCCGCGGCGACCCACGCGGAGACAGCGATAACCGGCCAAGCAGTCGCCGACGACGGGGCGTTCCTCCCCTACGCGCCTGCGCCCGCGACGCCCGGCGGCCTGTGCCTGGTTGATACCGGCGTGAACGTCAACCCCGACACCGAAGGTGTCGTGGTCGACCGCACCGCGATCGACGGCGGCTCAGGCGAAGACGTCTCCCCCACCCTGCACGGCACGGTCCTCGCGATGATGGCCGCAGCGCCCGGAAACGGCTGGGGAATGGTCGGGACAGCGCCGCGGTCCATCCAGCTCGTATCGGTGCGAATCCTCGAGCCCGGGCAAACGACATTCCCCTTCAGCTCCTACGCAGCAGGAATCACCGAATGCCTGCAACTACGTCAGCGATACGACATCAAGGTCATCAATCTGTCCCTTGGCGGTTCCGAAACACCGTCGGGCGAGGACTACGAAGCGCTCGCCAACGCCATTGAAAAGGCCAGCGACCGCGACGTCGCGGTTGTGGCGGCAGCGGGCAACGATGATGGTGGCCCTGTCGAGTATCCGGCTGCCTTCCCCACCGTCCTGTCGGTCGGCGCCAGCGACACCCAGGGCGGCGCGTTTTGCTCGTTCTCAAACCGCGGCGAAGGCCTGCGCCTGATCACCCCGGGCTGCGACCTCGACGGAGCCAACCCGAACAACGGCGAACCCGACTACAACTACTGGCAGGGCACCAGCGAGTCATCGGTGATCGCGGCGGCCGCGCTCACGGCCCTGGAGTCCTATCGGCCACAACTCTCATTCCAGGCAGGCGAGGAAGACCTGACGGGAGCCAACGGTGGGGCGCTCGACATCGCTCAGGCGTTCCGGAACGAGGGTCTTGAAGCGATCGTGACAGCGGGCGAAGCGACAGAGCCCAGCCCACCGGTCGAGAGCCCGAGCCCAGCGGTGTCTCCGCAGAGCGTGACACCATCCAACTCGATGACGCTCAGCTCTCCATTCAAGCGCCCGCGAGCACGCCTCACACGAGTCAAGGGGCGGTTCGTGCTCACACTGGCGGGTCGCCCGAGCGAAGCCCAAGCCGAGGTGCGCTACCTCGGGCACCGGCGTCATTCACGATTGCTCAGCGTTCTTCGCACACTCGACGGCGCGTTCAAGGATCTCACGCTGCCCGTGTCGGGCGTCATCAAGGTCGCCGTGCGGTACACCGACCCATATGACATACAGCGCGCAAGCCCATGGGCAACCCTGAAGCTGCCGCCGCCGACAACGACCGCGCGAAGCCGGCCGCGCCGTTGAAGCGTCAGGCCATAGCGCTCGCCTTCGTCCTCGCGGGCCTCCTGAGCCTGTTCCCGTCGAGCGCGCTCGCAACGACGGGCACCTACGAAGTGAGCACCTGCAACTACGCACCCGAAGCGGTGAACAACTCCTGGACCTGGGCGACGACAGATCCGTCTCAGCCGGACCACTACGTCGAGCACGCCGACTGTCCCGATCGTGTTGGCGGCGATGGGGGTAGACGCGACCAGGAGGGCGGGCTGTCCACCACGGACGCGCTCGGGCTCTCGAGTGGCGCGCCTCCGGGCGCGAGCGCGGGGTGGACCTTCTCCGCGGCGCCCGGCACGACAATCACGGGTATCACGTACGAACGCTACTTCGGCCACGAATCTGACCCAGACAACTATTGGACTCCGGCGCTCCGCGCCAACGGAGCAATCGTGCCAGGCGAATCCTGCCTGGACTCCGTGCAGAATGGCGAGACGTGTTTCGTGGGCGGCCCCCCAGGCGAGGGCGGCCAACCCGGAACCGTCACTGGCCTCTCAGCGCAGGAACTAGCTCTCGGCATCGTGTGCCGGGCGCCTACCGGAGAGGAATGCGTCACGGGCGCCACGCTGCATGCAGTGTGGGCCGCGATGTATGGAGCGAGGGTGACGCTGTCCGACCCGACTCCGCCAACCCTCAATACGCCCTCGGGGGCGCTGTGGGGTCCGGGCGAAGCCGACGGCTTTCATAAGGCAACGGAGACCGCGACGGTTTCCGCGCAGGACGTAGGCGGTGGCGTCCAGAGCATCGCTCTGGAGGCGGACGGGCACCCCGTCGAAACGTACAACGCGTCGTGCAATTTCACGTTCGCCCAGCCCTGCCCCTCGTCCACCGGAGCACAGACGTTGACGCTGCCGACCACCGAGCTATCCGACGGTATGCACACGCTCACGCTCGTCGCCACCGACGCCGCGGGCAATCAGTCGACCGTAGCCTCCGAGCAGATTACGGTCGCCAACAACCCTCCGCCGGCGCCCGTCGGGCTCGCAGCGACGCAGGCCGGAGGGTCGACGTTCACGGCGACATGGAACGACCCGTCGGGGCAGGTCGCGCCGATCACGGCAGCGACCTACCAGGTGTGTCCGGCGACCGGCTCGGGACCCTGCGGTGCTCCCACGGCGGCGCCTGCGGCCGGGCCGGCGACGGTGACGGTACCCGGCCCTGGAGCGTGGAGCCTGGCGGTGTGGCTCACAAACGCGGCCGGCGACGTCAGCGCTGCCACCGCCGGGCACACATTGCTCACGGTCCCAGCGGGTAGCGCAACCGGGGGTGAATCGGGTGGCCGGCGGTCAGGCGGTGTCTCCAGCGCTGGCAATGGCTCCTCGGCCGCGACGGCGACGATCCACCTCAGGGAGACGCTCCGTGGCCGCGCGCTCGTCGTGCATGTCACCGGACCCGCGACGGGGGCAGTCCGCGTGAGCTTCACGGGCCGGCTTGGACATCGCACGGTCGCGCAAGGCGCGAAGACAGCGGCACTCAAGCATGGTCGGCTGGCGCTGACCTTCGACCTCGGTCCCCGCACGGCCGCCTACGCCGTGATCCGCGTGAGCGCGAGACTCGATCACCATCTCGCTGTGGAAACGACGCTGCACCGCCACGCGACGAGTGCCTAGCGATGTTTACCCGATGTCCGAAAGGCCCTGCAAACGAGGGACGCCACTCCAACCTGGAGGGTTTGCTCGACGGCGCGTCCGTTTCGAGCGTCGCGGGCTTCACGCCGTCGCGCGCCTGGCCGTCATCGTCGAGCCGATACCAGCTCGTACGTCCTCTCTAAAGGGCCCCCGGCGTCGCTAGAGCCTCGGGGGCCTTCTGCCCGGCGCCGAGGACGTACCGCAACCGCCACTTCCTGGCTAGGCGATCACTGCGAGCGCGGCGATCCCACCGGCGGCGCCTCCCCCAGCGGCTGAGAGCCACTTGCCAGCACCGATCGCTTTGAGCAGAAGTCCGACGACGAATGCGACGATCGCTGCGACAGCCGCGCGCGAGAGTTCTTTGCCTAGGTTGATGTTGTCCATTGCTGGTCAGTCCTTTCTTTCCCTGTTGGATGGCGGATCGCCGTGTCCTTCCTGAGCACAGGCTGGGCAGGCAGGACGGCGAGTCGGGAGCTCGCATGGCTCAAGGTGGCCGGAGCGGCCCTCGTACTGCCAGACGAGGGCGCCGCGGCGCCCTGCGCTGTAGCCCGTGACGAGATCGAGGACGCAGTTGCACGCCTCCGAGGCGAGGACTCCGTTCATCGAGACGACTTGGGCTGCTCCGGTTGCGTCGGCGTTGCGGTCATAGCCGGCAGGCGCGTCGCGCTGCTCGGCGGCGAGGTCGGCGTCGGTGAGAAACCAGCAGCGAAGACATGCCCAGCCAGGCAGCGAGGCGATCACCTGGCCATCCGCGCTCGCGAGACGCTCGCCGTTGGAGCGGATCGACATGCCGACATCTATCAGCGGAATCAGGTAGCGCCGTGTCAGCTCGTTGATCGCCTCCCGTGAGTCCAAGCGATCGACACAGCTCACGATCACATCGGCGCCGCGCAGCGCTTCGATCGACGCGGGCGACGGGAAGCGCTCGGGGATCTTCACCACCCGCATCGAGGAGTCGACGCCGGCCGCCACACGCTCGGCTACATCGACCTTCAGCGTTGTGTCGATGTCAGCCTCGGTCGCGCCGATCAAACGCCCGAGGTTGCTTTCATCGACGGTGTCGTCGTCGACGGCGATCAGCGTGCCGATGCCCTGGTGGGCGAGCTGGCCGATCGCGTGCGAGCCCCCGCCGGAGATCCCCACGACGGCGACGGTGGCGGTCGCCAGCTTCTCCTCGCTCGCGGGGCCGATCGCTAGTGTCTGGCGGTTCAGGCGTGTGCCCGTCCGGGGTGCGCCGGGCGTCGCGTCGCTGGCAGGCCAGGACTCGATGCTCTGACCGATCACGATCAGCCTCCCGAGCCGTCGGTCGTTCGCTCCGTCAACCCAGAACGACCCAATCGCGTCACCGCTGCCGAGTAGCAGGCTGCCAGTGGGAAGCGGCTCGGTGATGCGACTGATAGCGCCAAAGAGCGGGCGCTCGCGAGCACGATCGTCGCCCGAGAACCGTGGGTTTGCAGTGCCGTGGGAGTGCACCAACACCGGCGTGCAGTCAAGCTCCAGGCAGCGCTCGAGGATCTCCGAGTTGAAGCTTGCGCTCCAGGCGAGCACGGAGCCTTCGGCGCCACGGTTGAGCTCGCTGGCGGGGACGGGATGCCACTCGCGTGCGAGCAGGACGTCGCGATCATGCAGGGCGCCATGCCCGCAGATCAAGAAACCGGCCTCCTCGCCGCGGCTGAAGTCCTCGACGTGCAATCGCACCTGCTCGAATAGCGTGCGCGTGATCCGAAGATCGACCTCGCGGGTCCGCTCCGATTCGCGCCGGATCGGCTGCGCTCGCGCGCGGCGGAGTCGCCGCCAAAGGTTTCTGGGTCTCACGTCACCTTCGCTCCATGGCGAACCGGTTCAGCCATAGCTGGACGACGAGCACCGGGTCGTCGCCGTTCCACGGGAAGCTGTAGCTGAACGAACGCCACAGTCGGCCGAGGACGTAGGTGTCGCTGTTGGACTCCGGTGGCCCGCCTGTCTCGCCGACGACCTCCGGCTGGATTGAGAACTCTGGACGCTCGTTGGGCCAGTTCCGCCAGACCGAGATCGCTTCGGCAGGCGAAGGCGTCCACGGCTTGGACAGCCACAACTCCTTGAACTGCGCGTGCAGGGGCTGGTCTGCCTCCGGGGTTACGTCCGTGACCTCCCCGAAGGCGTCGCACAGGCGGGCGATGATGATCTTTCGAGCGTCGGCGTCCATCAGCTGATGTGTCCTTTGACGATGGCCTGGTAGCGGTCGCCCTCTTTGACGTCGTGGTGCTCGTGGTCTGACAGGGGCCTGCGCTTGCCGTCCCTTTTGATCACCCACAGCGGAGCGCTCGCTTCCAGGCCGAGCTCTTCCTTCAGCTTCGGGACCGCCGTGTCTCCCGCCGGGATCTCAAACGTGGTGGTCTGCGACTCGCCGGCTTCGTCAGTTGCCTCTAGCGAGACCTCGACGAGGCGGATGCGCGTGCTATCGAGCTCAGATGTCGGCTGTGCTGACATTGTGAACCTCCTTAGGTTGATCAGCGCAACCGACGATACGCCGCTTAGCAGAAAAGTCAAGCTAGAATTCCTAAAGCCTGTGCAAAAGTCAGCCAAACTGACCGTCACTCTGGTTGACGTCGTCCGCGACGCGGGTCATACTGAACGCGCATGGAAGGCTTCTACCGGGAGTTCGGCGAAATCCTGCGCGCACGGAGAAAGAGCGCCGGCCTCACCCAGAGCGAGATCGCCGAGCGGGTAGGACTGCAGCGCACCTCGATCACGAACATGGAGAAGGGACGCCAACACGTGCAGCTGCATCAGCTGTTCCGCCTTGCCTCCGCGCTCGGCGCGCAACCGGAGGAGCTGCTACCCAGCGCGGACACCGGCTCCCAGGAGTTGATGTCGGCGGAGGCAATCGACGAGCTGCGCGACGCCAGTAGCGAGGACCGCGCGATGGTCGCGCGCGTGCTGAGGAGTGCCGCGACGAGCACGCCCGCGGCGGTGGAGACCCGGTGAGCCGCACGCGGCCAGAACAGCTGGCAAGCGAGCTACTCGTCGAACTCGGGATCGAGCAGGTGCCAGTGCCGGTCGCCCGGATAGCGGCCGCCAAGGGCGCCAGCGTGACCTACGACACATTCGACGGCGAGGTTTCCGGCCTGCTGTACCGCGACGAGGAGCGCAAGGTGATCGGTGTCAACTCCCAGCACCCGCTCGTCCGCCAGCGCTTCACGATCGCGCATGAGATCGGCCATCTGCTGATGCATGAGGGCCGGCCCGTGTTTATCGACCGTCTCGTGCGCGTTAATGCACGAGACGGCAGCGTGACAAGTGAGGAGGTCGAGGCGAACGCATTCGCCGCGGCGCTGCTGATGCCTCGGACGCTGGTGGAACCCGCGGTTGCCGAAGCTGTAGCGCGCCGTGGTGGGCACGTCGGGCGCGAGGATTTGTTCGCCGAGCTGGCCGAGCGATTCGAAGTCAGTGCCGTTGCGATGGGCTACCGCCTAACGAACCTTGGGATCGTTGACCCCGACGCTGGCTTCTAGAGGCCGCTCGTCGCCCAAGTGTCTGGGGCGCTGAGGGGCCTCGTGCGCCGCGCCGGTCGGGTTCAGACGCGGACGCGCACGGGCGCCGTCAGCGGGGTGAGGACGCTGAAACGGGCGTCGGCGCGAACCTGCTCGTAGAGGTCCGAGCTGTTACTCGCTTCGACGGTCACCAGCAGCGTGAAGTCCAGGTCCGTGGCGTCGTCGGTGGGGGTGAGCTCCCCCTCGGCTCGCTCGTAGTAGGTCACCCAGATCGACGGGAGGTGAAAGGTGCCGGCGTTTGCTCCGTCCTCGTGGCGCATCACCGTCTCCCACTTGCCCTCGTCGCGCAGCGTGTGCTCGCTGCGGATCGCCTTCCCCGAGCGGGTCTTCGGGTTCACGCTGAGCAGCCACCCTTTTGCGGCGAGGTTTTCGATCACGGACCCATCGGTTCTCAGGTCGACGTCTATCGCTTTTTCGCCGCTGTTCTTCAAGCTCATCGTGTACGCGGCTGCGTTCGGTCGCAGGACGACCTCGAGCCCGGCCTGCGTGTACTCGACGGCATCCTGCGGGTCGGTCGGCGATATGAACGACACGGTCCACCGGGCTTTGACGCGGCCCTCGACGCCACCGACGGGAAAGGGAAGCGGGTAGGCACGAGTCATCCCGCGTTCGAGCGTGTCCTGCACGACAACCGTGACCGTGCCGGGTTGGCAGTCCATTAGAGGCCTGTAGTCATCGCGAAGCCGGCCGTAGCCGACAGCAGGCAGGTCTCTGACGGTCGGGGCGAGAGCGAAATGTGCCGCCATGCCCCGCGCCAGGTTCGCGGAGTACGGCACCGTGGCGAGCAGCGTCGCGAGACCGTGCGCGGAGGCCGGCGCCGCAAAGCTCGTGCCGGCGTTCATCTGGTAGCCACCGCCGTCGGCAGCTCCGATGAACAGCTGCGCGCTGCTGCCGCCAAAGCTGACGCCGAGCGGTGCGACACGCAACCCTGGTCGCCCGGGGCCGACGCAGGAGTACGGGGCACGGGTGGGCGGCTCCGGGGTCAGCGCGTCGCAAGCGCCGACGGCGAGCACGTTGACCGCGTCGGCGGGCGCCATCACACGGTCCTCGCCGAGCGTCGAGAGGGTTGGACGGCCCTCGTTGCCAGCGGCGACCGTGACGGTCACGCCGAGCTCGCTGATCAGCTGGTCGATCTCCGCGGTGAAGCGGTTGACGTCCTCGTCCTCGTCGACCGCGGAGTCGGCCGGGCCGAGGCTGATGTTCACGATCGCCCAGCGGCGTGGGTCGGCGCGCAACGTGCCGAGGATTCTGTCCAGGATCCAATACGGCTCATCCACGCTGTCGATGCCGGCGGGCGCCGGCACCACCCGAAAGTGATCGACGTACGCGGGCGGATCGGCCAGCGCGCGGCCTGCGTGAATATGGCCGTAGAGCAAGGCACTAGTCACGAGCGTCCCGTGCTCGACGCATTCCTGCTCGCGCGGGGCGTTCGTGAGGTCGGTCTCGCTGACGTACGGCGCGAGCAGCGGGTGGCTCGTGTCGACGCCTCCATCGAAGGCCGCGATCCGATGCTCCGCGGAAGGAAGTCCGCTCGGGGGGCTGACTACAGCGCCTCCCAGGTTGGCCGCTCGGATTGGGCTCCCTGGGACTGCGCGCATCTGCGGCATGGGACGCACGGAGCGCAGCGGGTTGAACCGCTGAAGCTCATCGAGCTGCGCCCTACGCAGTCGTACGGGGACGAACGTGAGGGTTCCTACGCGCCGCAGATAGGTCTCGCTCATCCGGCCCCCCAGCTGCACAATGAGCGCCTGGAGCTTGGCGGCCGTGTCTTTCGCTGCGGCGGCCGAGGCACGTCCACGCCGGTCGATGGCGGGGTGCAGGACGACCTCCCAGGACAGCTCGTCTTCATCGTCATGTCCATCAGGTTGCCCCGCGTGGATGCGCTCGGCACCGGGGAGCCGAAGGCTCTCGAAGCGCACGAACTCTTCGGCTATCTGATCGGGTGGCTTGGCCGTCGCGAGCAGCTCACCGATGCGGTTCAGGGATTTTGGCGTTGCCGCGAACAGCAGCGTCTTGGTGGGAGCGTTCTCCTTGTCGGGGCCGCTGCGTTTGCGCAGAGTGCCGCGGGATGCGCGCGTGCCGACCATCACGAGGTCCGCGTCGGCGCGGAGCACCCGTGGGTGGTGGCTTGCCGCGAGATAGTTCGGGTGCAGCTTGGCCTGCACGATCACGCGCTCGCCGCGGTAGCCATCAGGCAGCGACCTGAGCTCCGCTTGGATCTGATGGACCTGGGCTGCGAGCCTGGGGCGCACCTCTTCATAGCTATAGGGGTGGTACTTCGGGCCGTGACCGTGCGCACGTGTCTGCTCGTCGCCGAAGCCCGAGCCGGCGCTGAGGATCGGACGGGCGGGGGGTGGGTCGGCGGACGCCACGGGAGTGAGGCCTTAAGCGCCGGTGGCGCCGGCCTGCGCCAGCCGTCGCGCGGCGGTGTGTGAGCAGTCGAGCAGCTCGCCGATCGCCCTCGTGGAGAGCCCGGCGCTGTCACGGGCGGCGGCGGCGAACAGCTCCCGGGCGTGCCGATCCTGCTTGGCGCCGCGTGGCGCTGCGGCCGTCAGCAGCGCGCGGTCAAGTGGCTCGTCGTCCAGCAGCGCACGTCGCGCGGCACGGTGTACGAGCGTAGTCAGGTCGGCGCCCGTTGCGCCGTCGGTGATGGCGACGAGTGCCGCGAGCGAGCCCTGCTTCGGTTCCAGTCCCAGCCCGTCAAGTACCTGGCGCAGGATCATCAGCCGCGATTGCTCGTCGGGCAGGCCGATACGGATGTGTAGCTCGAAGCGCCGCTCGAGCGCCGGGTCGAGCAGGTCGAGGTGGTTGGTCGCCGCAACGAGCGGCGCCTCACCGGTCCAGCGGTCGAGCTCGAGCAGCAAGGTGGAGACGAACCGCTTGAACTCGCCGACGTCGTAGACATCGTCGCGGCGCTTGGCAAGCGCATCGATCTCATCAAGGCCGAGCACGGCCCCCTCACGGTGGGCATCAGCAAACACGGCAGCGAGGCTCCGGGCGCTCTCGCCGAGGAGGCTGCCGATCACATGTGTCGGCTCGAGGCGGATCAGAGGCCGCCCTATGCGTGCCGCGATCGACTGCATCGTCATTGACTTCCCGACACCTGGCGGGCCCGAGAGAAGAATCGTCCTTGTCGCATGAAGGCCTGAAGCGATGAGCCGGTCGCGCTCCTTGTGCTCGCGCACGACATCCTCGATTGCCGCCGCGTCGGCGGGTCCGAGTACCGGGGACGCCGCGGGCACCGACACGGACCGCTCTGCCGGGAGCTCCGTCGCCGCGGGGGTGCGGCGCAAAGTCGAGCCGTGTCTGTTTGCAGCGGCTGGGCGGGCGGCCTCCTCGGCCAACAGAAGTGCGATCGCGGCACGGCCGGGCTCACTGAACCGCGCCTTGCGGCGCCCGGCCTGTGTCGTGACGAGTTTCCGCACGCGCCCGGGAACCTCGTCCGCACGGTCGCGGAGAATCAGGCGGAGCACGTCAACCAGGACGGCCTCGCCCGGCTCCAGCTGGGCCGTGGTGGAAACGTCAGCGGCTGGCACATACATAACGTACCACCCTACCGTGCCGGAAAGACTGGTCGGGCTAGCCAGCTGGAACGAATTGGGGCTGGCCAGCCTGAAATCTTCCACGAGCCTCGGAGAAAGCTCGTTCATGCGTGCCGAAGCTCGTCTGCCTGACGATGCCGGTTACCCCGCGGCCGTCCAGCGGTTGTTGCTCGGCCTTGCTTCCCGATGTCTGCGCGACGCGGTGCGTGACGTGCGTCTAGGACGCCACCGCGTGGATGGCATCGACAAGTTCGGCTATGAAGTCGATGTCGGCGCTCACGCTCTGTGCGCCCGCCAGCTCAAGCTTAGGTTTCCGGGGTCGCTCTGAGCGCTCATAGTCGCCCTCATGAACGATCTGATTGCGACGCCGAACGATGCCATTCAGACGCGTCTTGATTTCGTCTGGCTGGAGTGGCGGCGTCATCTTCGTTCCGATGGCACCCCACCCACCCGAGATGCCGGCCATGCTGAGCGCCGTTGAGACGCCGTCGTAGCTCTGATACGTCTCGCGGAGGAGGCGATCGCGCAGATCTCGCTTGACTCCGACCCGGAACCGAGGCTTCGTAGGTTTGTCGCGTGCTGCGGCGCCGGCCGAGTCGGCCTGTGCGAGCAACTGTTCGAAGGTCATGTCGAGTCGAGCAAGTTTGCTGGGCAGTTTCCGGTGCGAGTAAGCGCGGGCAACGATGAGCCGGTGCATATATGCGTCTAGTGCAGCGACTGCCATCACGATGCTAAGGCGACGCATGTCCGAGCGCACCGGGACAGGCAACCGTGCGGCGCGTACGACCTGACGGCCGTCGGAGGTTTGGCGCCGGGTCGGCCCGGCGGCTCGCGCCCCAGACAGCAGTGCTCGAGCACGATCGAGCGTGTGCACTGCGTGATCGTAGGGCGTGAACGGCACCTGCTGCCCACCGTAGCCTTCCGATCGGGCGGAACGTCGCGCGCAAGCGCATCGTGCGTTCGACCCCGTCTAGTGGCCCCAGGGGCTGGGCGACCCTTGAGATGCGGGTTATCGGGTCCATCCCGGCGGAGACGGTGATCAGCCGTGGGTTGAGATTGTCATCGGTCCTCGAATCCGCTCTGCTCGAAGTTCAGTGTCGCCGCGTTCTCGGACACGGTCCGGGCCTTCGCGTCGTCGAAACCGTCGGGCGTTGTCGCCTCGATCTCGATCGTCACGTTGAGCGTCACGCCGGGCGTTGCTCCAAGCGGGCCGAGGATCTCGTCGGCGAGCTTCTTGAAGTCCGACGCGTAGCGGTCTGCCTGTAGGCGCTTGCTACCGAAGAACCGAGTCCTGCCCGGCGGCTGCGGAGGCGGCTCGCCCGTTGCGCGCTCAGAGCCGGAGTCCGGATCAGAGCCTGGACCTGGCTCGGGGTGGGCCTCACGCTGCGGCAATTCGGAAGCGCGCTGCGCCTTCGCGCGCTCCGGCCGAACAATCAGCGTCGCGTCGGATATCGCGACTGATATGTCATCGGGCGGCAGTACCAGGCCACGGTACTTTCCGGTGCCCTCGTCGTAGCCTTCGGCGAGCGCAAAACCCTCCTGCTCCCAGAGCAGTTGGGGTCCCGTTAGGCCCGCATCAAGCACGGCGCGGTCCCGCAGACGCGGCATGTAAGGGTACTCGGCGTACAGCCGCCAGAGCGCCCCCACCGTCAAATGCCCAT
>Ga0182013_10003522_pt1 | contig 19513 bp, 13 predicted proteins | sample 612S2MmetaG_FD_120487 | JGI IMG/M metagenome (GOLD analysis project Ga0182013, IMG submission 120487) | Permafrost microbial communities from Stordalen Mire, Sweden - 612S2M metaG | ecosystem: Environmental > Terrestrial > Soil > Wetlands > Permafrost | place: Sweden: Stordalen | collected... | reverse complement strand
CCGATGGTTCATCGAGCACATGGCGACCTATCTGATGGAGCTGGCGATGCTCGGCCGCGCGGTTTCAAGCGAAAACCGCTGGGCGCGTTTCATGACTGGCGACATAGATCAACCCGCGGCGACCAACAAAATACGTGCACGTATGAACAGCGCCATACTGCACGTATAAAAGCCGTGGTCAGCCAACACTTGGTTGTAGAAAGTGCCGGCCTGCCGTACATTCCGCGCACCGATCATTGCCGCTGAGTCTCGGCCCGGCTCAAGAGGCATATCCGGGACGCCGGCCGCCTTATGTTCCGGATGCGCAATACTTTGCGCCGTCGGCCGCAGGAAGCGTAATATTTGCTTCCAGCCACCAAAGTGTTTTTAGCTCTGCCTGCAGCCAGCGGGCCTCATCGTGGAAGTGATACATGTCGACCGCCAGACCCGGAACGGCGTTGAAGAACCTGCGCAAGCGCAATCGGTGGACCTTGGCGGACGTCGCGAAGCGCACCGGCATTGCCCCCTCGACGCTGTCTCGCATTGAGAATGATCAGATCTCGCCGACATACGACATGCTGTTGCGCCTCGGCCGGGGGCTCTCGATCGATCTCAGCCAATTGTTGTCTGCAGCGCAGGCCGAGGTGCCCTCGGACCAAGCCGGGCGGCGCAGCGTGAATCGGATCCTCGACGGGGAAATGGTGCCGATGCCAAATCACACGCTGCGATATCTTAGCAATGATCTGCTCAACAAGCAGATGACTCCGATCCTGTCCGAATACCGGGCGCGATCGCTCGAGGAGTTTGGCCCCTTGATGCGGCACGATGGCGAGGAGTTTCTGTTCGTGCTCGAGGGCGAACTCGAGCTGCACACGGAGTGTTACGCACCCCTCGTTCTCAAGGCGGGCGAGTCGATCTATTTTGACAGCCGCATGGGGCATGGATACGTTGCGCGCGGCACGGAAACTTGCCGCGCACTGTCGATGTGCACAGTTCCGCGGCACCCGGCGAGCGAGGCGCGCGAGCAGGCGCCGGTCAAAGGACCTTCTTTGCAGGGGGCTACTTCGGAGCCGCCCGCCGTCAGGCATTCCGCGGACGGTCGAAGACGAGCCGCCACGGCAAAGCGAAAGGTTCGTCGTTCCGCCTAGCGGCGGCTGCTACTTAAGACAAGCCTCCGCCAAACGATCGAACTCCGTGCCACCGCGTATGGGATCGGCCACGGGCAGGCCAAGCCGGTCGGTATGCTCGGAAAGCACGGCCTGTGCCTCGGACGCGGTCAATTTGGCGGTATTGAGCGCGACCCCCGCGCAGCGGACCTTGGGGTTCGTGCGCCTCGCCAACATGAGGTTGAGCTCGATGGCCTCGGTCAAGGACGGTGTCTCGAAGTCCTCGAGGCCGAGGATACGATCACGGTCGGTCGCGTGGCACATCACGATGACGTCCGGCTGGCTGCCGTGCAAGAGGCCGAGAGAGACTCCGGCGTACGAGGGGTGGAAGAGAGATCCCTGTCCCTCAACGATATCCCAATGATCGGGCGCGGCATCGGGGCTCAGCATCTCGGCGGCTCCCGCGACGAAGTCCGCTATCACGGCGTCGATCGGGATGCCGCCGCCCGCAATCAGGATGCCGGTCTGACCGGTAGCACGGAAATCGGCAGCGACGCCGCGCCTGCCGAACTCCCGCGCCAAGCACAGAGCGGTGTACTTCTTTCCGAGCGCGCAATCGGTACCGACCGTGAGCAGACGCTTACCGGTCCTTTTGCGCCCGGTTGCAACCGGGATACCCGGAGGTGGTGTGCGCACATCGATCAGGCGCCGGCCGTGGCGCTGCGCTGCGGCTTTCAGCACCGGAACATCCTCGAGCTTGCCGTGCATCCCGCTGACGATGTCGAGACCGGCCTCCAAGGCGCCGAGCAGTTCCGCAAGCCAGGCGTCGCGAATGATGCCGCCGACATTCGCCACTCCCACCACGAGAGCTCTGGCTCCGCGCTCCTTGGCCTCACGCGCCGAAAGCGCGGGCAGTCCCACGCTCACGCGCGAGCCGGCACACGCGAGTTCCCCGATGCACGACTCGGGCGCCCAATCGCGCAGCCCGAAGGCTGTCTTGGCAAAGGCAAAGTCGCTCTCGGCGCCGAGAAACAACAGATAGGGACGCGGCAGATCCAGGGCGGCTGAGGGGGCGTTGGCGCTTGGCATTTCGATTTCTCGGTTCGCGCGGGGCATCACCGCTCCCGCACCGGTTTTTGGGAATTTCATTGCGTATATGCAAATATGCCCTAAGCTCCAATGCCGTGCAAGGAGTGATCCAAAAGGCCCATTTTTAGGGCATGGGATGCTACTCAGACGAAACACCTGAATTTCCAGAGGCGCCGCAGTGCTCGCGTCCGCCATTGGAGGGTCATTAAGTATTGCGGATACGCAATTTCGCTGGCAGTATACCGCGACACTAAAATCAACATACAAGGGGTTCCCCATGAGCAAAGGCCAGCCCGTTGCATCCCGACACGCCGCCGCCGCATGCGCGGCAGCGCGGCATTTCGGCGGTACGCTCTGCCTGGCGATCACGCTCATTGGGGGAGCACGCGCAGCTGCGACGGACGAGCAAACGCCGCCGCGCCCCGCCCCCAATGCCGCCGCTGGGACGAGCACCGCGGTCGCGGGCGACGCGGACACCCTCGCCACCATCGTCGTAACCGGCACCAGCATTCAGTCGGCCGATTCGGCGGCCTATCAGAGCGCGCCCGTGAGCGTCACGACCGCGGACACCATTGCGAAGTCCGGCGCCGCAAGCCTCGAAGGCTTTTTCCAGACTCAGCCCAATTTCGTGCTATCCGGGCAGTCGAGCTTCTCCAATACGGGTGGGCAAAGCGGTGCGAATGGCACCACCATCGGTGCGACGACGTTGAATCTGCGTGGCCTCGGCCCGCAGTACACGCTGGTATTGCTCAATGGCCGCCGCTTTCAGGCGGAGGATCCCGCCAACATCGACCTTATCCCGGTTGATGCCGTCGAGCGGGTGGAGGTGCTGAAGAGCGGCGCATCCGCCGTCTATGGCTCGGATGCCGTCGCCGGCGTGGTCAACATCATCACCAAGCGTCAAGCGGATGGCTTCAGCTTCGACGGCTATTATGGCGAGAGCGGGCAGGGAGACGATTCGACCCGGCGCTTCTCCGCGAGCTGGGGCACATCGAGCGACAACATGAATCTTTTGGTCGTCGGTGAATACTTCAGCCGCGGAGGCCTGACCCAGGGGCAGCGGTCACTGTCGGCGGATCCGGACCTGAGCCGCTTCAATTCCGGTTTCAACTACCAGACGTTCTCCTACTCGTCCCTGGCGCAGATCATCCTTCCGAACGGCACGGGCCCGCTGGTGTTGAACCAAAGTGCTTTCACCTGTGGTGGCTCCAGCAGAAATCCCGCGGACTATGTGCCCCTCAACTCGCATCTGTACGCGACGAGCTGCGACGCGGCACTGGACGAGGCCAAGCGGTCCCTCGTCAATCCGCAGCGAAAGGGAACGTTGTTCGCCTCCTTCGACTACAACGTGACGCAGGACTTGACGATTTATTCAGATTTCGATTTTGCGAGAAGCCTCGTGGAGTCGGTCGGGAACCTGTACGGCGCGGACGGTTTCGGCGACGTCAATTCACCGTTGAATCTCAGCCCAATTCCCGCGAATTATTACTGGAATCCCTTTCGAGTGCCGGTCACCGCGGTCACATACGGCTTCCCGGAGGGTGGGCCGCAGGTGGACGACGTCGATGTGAGCGCCTGGCGGCTGAACCTGGGCGTCAAGGGCACGCTCGGCATCGTGCACTACGACGTCGGCGGCTCTTATTACTACAACTACGGTAACGCGCTCGATTACAACATGCCGACGAATCCCGGCTTGTATGCAGCCGAGCAGCGCCCCGGCGCCCAGGCAGTGAATTTTTTCTGCAACGCCTGCAACACCACGGCGCAGATCGCCGGCATATTCTCGGGCACCAGCATTCAGGACTGGGAAGAGGCGGCGCTGGTCAATGCGCATGCATACGCGCCTGTCTTCACGCTCCCCGGCGGCGACGTCAATCTGGCCGCGGGCGCCGAGTATCAGCGGGACACCTACATCGTTGAGCCCTCAGAGGCGATCTTGAACCACGTGTTCAGCGATTTCACGGTAGCCCCGATCAGTGCCGGCCGCCGCTACTCATCGGTTTACGTGGAGGGACAGCTTCCGGTGTTCGGCAATTCGTTCACCTTTCCGGGTGCCGCTTCGCTGGGCATCGATGTCGCGGCCCGCCACGAAGATATCCAGGCGGTAGGGTCTAGAACCGATCCGACGGTCAGCGTTCGCTGGGAGCCGTTGGCCAACTCGATTGCAGTGCGCGGATCCTACGGGACGTCTTTCCGGGCACCGCCCCTGACCGCGGTCGACGCTCCTCAATCGAGTGCGGGCGGCACGGCGCTGATCAACCCCGCGAATGGGCAGTATCAGGACTACACCGTGGTTACCGGCGGCAACAAGAATCTGAAGCCCGAGACTGCGACGTACATCAATTATGGAGTCGTGCTCACTCCCAAGTTCGTTCCGGGACTGACGCTGCAACTCGATCGATGGCTCATCAACCAGAAGAACATCGTCATCCAGACCTCACCCCAGCTCGTGCTGGATGGCATCCAGCCGGGCAGCACGTTCACCGCGGCGAACGGAGTCCCCGGTCTGAATTCACTGTACATGAACGCGGCAGGGCAGCAGGTTAACGGGACCGATCTCGATCTCGACTATCGTTTGCACACCGACAGCCTCGGGTCGTTCGATTTTCGCTGGAGCGGAACCTATCTCAACTCCTTCAAGGTGAACGATCAGACGGGAGCCGGGCTGGTGCAATATGCCGGGAGTACGGCGCTCGCGAGTTCCTTGCCCACCGTGGCCGGCCTGCCGAAAATTCGCTCGCTCTTCGCCTCGAACTGGCTCTACGGGGCCTTTGGGGTCACCTATCTGATCCACTACACGGGTTCTTATACGGACCCGACCATCCCGGGTGGAGTGGAGGTCGGTAAGTACGTGACGCATGACATTCAGCTCAACTGCGAGTTGGGCAAGCTCATGAGCTTGGCCTCTCGACTCTCGACGCTCAAGCTGAGCGCGGGTGTGAACGACCTCACCTACGCCAAGGTACCGATATTCTACGCGGGTCCCTTGGGCCAAGGACTCATGGCGAACGGCTACGATACCTCCATCGTGAATCCCGTGGGGCGGTTCTTCTACGTCGCGCTCCACCTCGACATTCCGCGGCATTGACGCGATGACACGCTTAAACAGCTGCCTCCCGACGCTCGCGCTATGCTTGCTGGCGTTGCCCGGCAGAGCGGCGACAGATGGGGTGAATGCGAAACTGACGGAAGCGGCCGCGGCCATCGAGCAGGCGCTCGAGCACTCGAGCATGCCCGGACTCGTGGTCGGTATCACCGATCGCCATGAGTTGCGCAAGGTCATCGTCCACGGCTATGGGGACCTGAAGACGCGCAAGCCGCTCACGGCCGATTCCCTCTTTGCGATCGGTTCCATTTCCAAGGCATTCACCGCAATTGCCCTGATGCAGATAGGGCAGGAGCACCGTTTCGAGCCGCACGCGCCGATCACGCGCTACCTGCCATCGCTGGTGGTGCACTCGCGATTCGCACCCATCACCGGACATGACCTGATGTCTCACACATCGGGGCTTCCCAACTATCTGCCCGACTCCGCCTCCTCGCGCTACGCGGCCATCGAGCTCAAGGACTTCGAGCCCAGCTACGCGCCAGGCACGCATTGGTGGTACTCCAACACGGGATTCCAGCTGCTGGGCTACGCGCTGGAAAATATCGAACATGAACCTTATACGAAAGTTCTTCGGCGCCGCGTGCTCGATCCTATCGGTATGGCATCGACCTCCGCGATCATCGATGACGCGGAACGCGAGCGCATGGTGGTCAGCTATGTGCGCTGGCCTTATGACGGAAGATTCGTCGAAGCGCCATGGTTCGAATACTCGGCGGGAGACGGCAGCATCGTTGCGAATGTGGCGGACATGTCGGCCTACGTGCGATTCATCCTCAATCGGGGGGCGGGTGACAAGGGTAGGGTGCTGTCCGAGAGCGCGTTCGCAACCCTGACCACCCCCGTCCTCGAGAACTACGCCTACGGTTTGTGGGTTCGGAAGGAGAACGGCCGCACGGTCATCAGCCACACGGGAAGCATCGGCGGGTTCCATGCCGCCATCGAGGCTCACATGGAGGACGGCTTCGGCCTCGTATTCTTGTGCAACGCCGGGATCGACCAGGATTTGAATAAATGGATCGTGAGCACCGCGACGGCTGCCTTCGAGGGGACTGCGTTGCCTGCGCCGCCCGCCGCGACTGCGGAGCCGAGCGAATCCGATCTGCTCAAATACGCCGGACTGTTCCAGCTCGCGGGAAGCAACGCCTCGGGCACGAGTAGCGCGACGCTGGCGTTCGTCGTTGCCGGAGAGCATCTATTTCTCAGGAGCGAGCGCGGGAATATTCCGCTCGAAAGAATGGGGACAGACCTGTTCCGTGCGGCAGGCGATGCGGAGGGCCTTTTTCCTTTCGTGTTTGGACGCGGCGGCAAGGATGGGAAGGGCAAGGTGACCAGCGTCTCCCACGGTGCCGAGTGGTATGCAGCTGAGGGATTCCCGGATCCTATTCAGCAGGCGGCACCCAAGGAGTATGCCTCCTATGTCGGGCATTTCCTGAACAACGGCCCGGAAGGGCCCGTCGCACGCGTCTTTGTGCGCAACGGCCAACTCATGATGTTGTTGTCGGAGGATGAAGACGCCACTGCGGAGCCGCTCGAGCCCTTGGGTCCGGGGCTGTTCCGGATCGGCAAGGCGGAGTACAGCCCCGAGCGTGCCCACTTCGATACCCTCATCGACGGCCAGGCGTTGCGGCTGTTCGTGTCGGGGGTGCCGCTCTACCGCAAGGATATTCCATGATCGCCTCATACGCGCGCGTTCGAGTGCTTCGCCTGCTCCTTGCGGTCGCGGCAGCAGTTGCATTGCAACTCTTGTCCGCAGCACGCGCTGCCGGCCCAGCATTCGACGTCGTGATCCTGCACGCCCGTGCGATCGATCCGGAGACGGGGCTCGATGCCATTCGAAACATCGGAATCACCGCAGGCAAGGTCACCGCGATCTCGACCGAACCGCTCTCGGGTAAACAGACCATCGAAGCGCAGGGGCTGGTGGCCTCACCCGGGTTTGTCGATCTGCACTCCCATGCCTACGGCTACGAGACCGCCACGTACCAGGCGATGGACGGCGTCACGACGCGACTGGAGCTCGAGATCGGGGTCTATCCCGTCAAGCCGTGGTACGACAAGAAGGCCGGCCACGAGCTGATCAATTACGGCGCGAGCGTCAATCACGATCGGGTGCGCTTTTCCTTGCAGCACGGCGGCGATCGGTCCGATCCTCACATTCCCGGCGAGACCTCCGACGCGATGAACTCGGATCCTCACTTCGACGAACTCATCCGTCAGCCCATTCCGCCCCAATTCTATGACCGGTTCGCGCCGATGCTGGAGGCCGGCCTCGATGACGGTGCGCTCGGCATCGGCAGCGGGACTCAATATGCGCCGGGCATCACCCATCAGGAGATGTTGGACCTCACCCAAGTCGCGGGGCGCAGGCACGTATGCGTGTTCACCCACATCCGCTATGGAAGCCTCGTTGAACCCGGGAGCACCCTCGAAGCGGTGCAAGAGCAGATCGCCAACGCGGCGATTACCGGGGCCTGTATTCACATTGTCCACATCAACAGCATGGCGATGTCCAGTACGCCGCAGATGATCGCGCTATTTCACCAGGCGAGGGACCACGGCGTGGATGTCTCGACGGAGGTCTACCCCTGGGACGCCTCGGTGGATGAGATCCGCAGCGTCATTTTCGATCCCGGATGGGAAAAGCGCTGGGGGGTTACAGCCGGTGACCTGCAATCGCGAACGACAGGTAAGCGGCTCACGATGGACGAGTTCAACGCGCTGCGCTCCGGTACCGGGGACGACGGGGTGCTCATGCACATGAACAGCGAAGAGACCATCACCAAGGCCTTGCAGGATCCTCTGGTGCTGGTTGCCAGCGATTCACTGGATATCGAGAATCGTTACAGCCATCCGCGTTCCGCCGGAACGTTTGCACGAGTGCTCGGCCATTACGTGCGCGAGACCGGAGCGCTCACGCTTCCGCAGGCGATCCGCAAGATGAGCTTGATGCCTGCGCAGCGCCTGGAGGCCTTTGTCCCGGCCATGAAACAGAAGGGCAGGCTCCAGGTAGGAGCGGACGCCGATCTGATTCTTTTTGACCCCGCACAAGTGTCCGAGCGTGCGCGGTATCTGGACGCCAAGGAATACTCGAAAGGAATTCTCTACGTCCTGGTCAACGGACAGTTGGTGGTTCGACGGGGAGCGTTGGTGAGCGGAGTCTTCCCGGGACAGCCGGTCTACTCGCAATACCGCAGGAACTGATGGCGCGCACACAGGCCAGTACTCTCACGGTGACCCGCGAGAGTTATCCACTCAAGGAACCGTTCAACATCACCGGTCACCGCATGACGGTCACCGACGTGGTCGTTGTCACGCTGCAACTCGGTACTCACGCGGGCCGAGGCGAGGCGTCAGGCGTGTTTTACCTTAAGAACAGCGATCCACCGAGCATGATCGAGCAGATCGAGGCCGTGCGATCGCAGATCGAAGCGGGCGTCGATCGGCCCGCACTGCAGCGTCTTTTACCGCCGGGGGGCGCGCGCAACGCGGTGGATTGCGCTTTGTGGGACCTCGAAGCCAAGATCATGGGTGCACCGGCGTGGCGGATCGCGGGGTTGGAATCCCCGCGGCCGTTGCTCACCACCTTCACGGTGAGCGCCAATACGCCTGAAAAAATGGCTGCGGACGCCCGCGCTTACACAGGCGCAAAGGCTCTCAAGCTCAAGCTTACCGGTCAACTCATTGACGCTGATCGGGTCCGCGCGGTGCGAGCGGCTGCTCCCGCCGCTTGGGTCGGGGTCGACGGGAATCAAGGATTCACGCGTGCGTCCCTCGAAGCGCTGCTGCCCGTGCTCATCGACAATCGCGTTGAGCTGATCGAGCAGCCCTTCCGCATCGGAGAGGACAGGGAGTTGGACGGGCTGCGTTGCCCCATCCAGATCGCCGCGGACGAAAGCGTCCAGCAGCTCTCGGACCTGCCGAGTCTCGTCGGCCGCTATGACGTCATCAACATCAAGTTGGACAAGTGCGGGGGCCTTACCGAGGGACTCGCGATGGCGCAGGAGGCACACCGGTTGGGTCTCGCGGTCATGGTCGGCAACATGATCGGCACGTCGCTGGCAATGGCCCCTGCCTTTGTCCTCGGGCAGCTGTGTGACGTGGTGGACCTCGACGGACCGGTCTTTCTGCATGAGGACCGCTTTCCCTCGGTACGCTATAGAGAGGGGATGATTTCGGTTCCTGCTGCGGTCTGGGGCCATCCGGCCTAATAGGAGAGCGCGAAAAACCGTGGGATTAGGCGGCTATTAGCACGGTGGATTCGTCTGCCGCGTCAGGCACCCGGTTCGCGCCGCAGGGCCTGCGCCATGCAGTGAATGCCGCCGCCGGTCTTCGAGATCTCGCTCATGTCGACTTCGGCCACCTCGAAGCCATGCGCGCGCAGGCGCTGCGCGAGAACCTGACTGGACTTCGGCACGATGGCCCGCTCGCGTCCCAGCGACATGAAGTTGCAGCCGAGGTTGATCGTATCCTCGAAGGGCACATCGACGATTTCATGTCCCTTGGCTTCGAGCCAGGCGACGATGCCGGGCTCCGTGCAGGCGCGGCAAACGGCCGTGAGCTTCTCGGCGATCGGCACGACCATCAGGTCAATGTGCACGTAATACTCATCGATGAATGCGAGCCGCGTCTCCCAGCCTTCCCTGCGGAACCAGCCCTCGACCTGGCGCGCGCCTTCTTCCTGCGTGCGCGCACCGCCGCAGCCGATCAGCACGCAGCCTTCCTCGATCACGTTGAAATCGCCGCCCTCGAACGTGCCCGCCGTCACCATGTCGTAAATCGGTATGCCCAGCCGCTCGTAGCTGCGGATCGCCGCGTAGTTCTCGCCGCGCCGCCACCAGTTGGCCATCGCGGTGATGATCGCGCCGTAGGGCGTCATGACGCTCGAGTCGCGCGCGTACACCTGCATCGGCAGCTCGGGCTCCGGTGTATGCCAGTGCACTCGCACGCCGAAATGCTCATAGGCGGCCAGCAGTTCCTGGTGCTGCGCCTGCGCCGCGCGGATGTCGGCCGGGTGCTCGCGCAAGCTCTTGCGCGACAGTGAACTGGTCGCCATATGGCGAAGGTGCTCCGGGGAACCGAGCAGCACGTCGGTCAGTGCATCGGTCTCATTGCGAAAGCCCCAATAGCCTAAGCGCTTCGTACCGCCAGCGGGATTGCGGTGCTGGAGTGAGAACGTGTCTGCAGGCGCTGCAGACTGTGGGGTTGCCGTCTTCATTTGCGTGTTCATGGGTGTGGCCTTTAGCGGTCTTTGAACGAGTAGTTGAAATCGATGCCGATGGTCCTCGGCCGGCCGACGAACTCACAATGAGTATAATGTGAATGATATCTGGCAGCGGTGAGCATTATTGGCGTATGTAGTGAAAATTATGCATCCCAAGAGGTCGCAAGTTCCGCCGATGCACACGCTGACGGCCCTCGAGTCGTTCGCGCGCCTGGGAACCGTCTGGCAGGCCGCCGACGAACTCGGCGTGACGCGCAGTGCGATCAGCCATCGCCTCGGCATGCTCGAGAAGGTGCTGGGATTTGATGTCGTCAAGCGCTCCGGAAAGGGCATCGCGCTGACAGCGCGCGGCAAGCGCTACGTGCAGGACGTGCGCAAGTCGCTCGAGCTGCTGGCTGGGGCCCAGGACGAGGGAAGCAACGCGCCCGTGGACGGCGTGCTGCGGGTGTCCAGTACATCAGGCTTCGCATCGATGTGGCTGTGCAACCACATCGCCTCCCTATATGCGGAACACCCGGGCCTGCACATCGAGATCACGACCGGCCTGGATCTTGCCGAGGTCTCGGCCGCCGATGTCGACCTGTTCATCGTCTTCGGTGACGGACACTGGCCGAAGCATTCGGTTCGGCATCTGTACGACGTCGAATTCCAGCCGATGTGCAGTCCTGCGCTGCTCAGCATGCAGGCCGGGCTGACCAGGCCCGTCGATGCTCTGCAGTTCCCGCTACTACACCTCAGGCAGTGGGATGAGTGGATTCAATGGCTGGCCGCCAACGGGGTCGAGTTCCCACGGCGCAATGTCGGCATTACGTTCTCCGACATGATGCTGGTGCAACGCGCGGCGATCGCCGGACAGGGCATCATGATGGGCGATGAAGTCACCTGCGCCGGGGCGCTCGCATCCGGGCAGCTTGTAGCGCCGTTCTCGGCCAAGATCAAGTCTCCGGGTGGCTATTACCTGGTCCGGGACCGGCGCAAGCGGGTCAGCCCAGCGATCCTCGCCTTCACGCGCTGGCTGGATGCGCTGATTCCGCGAATACTGACCGAGTTGAGAGATGGGCGATCCTGATCGGGGATCACAACCAGAAAGTACGAACGGTATGAGCGTGAACCAGTTTACCGATTTCCTCGTCGCCGACGAGGTCGTGACGGCGTCACTGCGGGCGGCAGAAAGTGCGCGTGGAGCCTGATACCAGTCTCACTGACAGAGGAATTACCCCGTGCGCCGCCAAAAAAAGGCTCGACAATTCTGGAAGAGCGGTCCATTGAGAATGACGACACGAACACTGTGTAAATCGGTCAGGCGCAACGTCGACTCTGGCGCGTCATGAGCGAGTTTGCCGCGAAGGCGCACCTCGACGTGATACGCCATATGCGGGCCGGTGATTGGCGGGCGGCTGAGGCGGCATGTCGACGGCTCACCGGTCAATACCCAAGGTTCGCAGCCGGTTGGCTGGACGCGAGCCGCATTGCGATAGCGCTGAAGTCACCCGAGGCGGCGCTCGATCTCATCGACCAGGCGATCAGTGTCGGGCCGGTCAGCGCTGCCTATATGATCCAGCGCGCGCACTGTCTGCTGGCGCTCAACCGGCGCCTCGATGCGCTGGATGCGGCAGTGGCCGCGGAGGCGCACGCTGCCGACGATCCGGCCAGCTGGGGTTCGATTGGGACTGTGTACAGTTACGCAAATGATCAACATCGCGCGCTGGCGGCCTTCGATCGCGCATCAGCGCTCGCTCCGCAGGAGCCGCGGTTTCTCTTTAACCGGGCATCGGTGCGCCGGTTCTTGGGTGATCTGGAAGGAGCGGAAGCGGATTACGATCGAGTCATAGCGCTTAATCCGCTGGACTACGAGGCCTATATCAACCGCTCGGAGCTGAGGGTACAGACGGCGGCACGCAACCACGTACCAGAACTCGAGGACTTGCTGGCGCGCAACATCGCAGAGTGGGGTTCAGAGGTTAAGATCCGGTACGCCCTAGCGAAGGAATATGAGGATCTCGGCGAGTACGCCAAATCCTTCGAACAGTCACGCGTGGGCGCCAAATTGCGTCGCGATCATTTGAAATACGATGTAAGCAGAGATGGGGCAACGGTCGATTGGATTATAAGTGCATTTCCGGCCATTCCCACTGTGGTCGCGCCAGGCGCTGATATGGAATCTCCTGTATTTATTGTCGGCCTGCCCCGAAGCGGCACGACGCTGGTAGAGCGGATTCTGAGCAGTCATTCATCACTGTCATCGGCGGGAGAGCTCGATTCCTTTGCGCTGTCCATCGTGAATGCGGTGCGTCAGCGGACCGGTCAGGCGCAAGTGCCGCGCCAGGAACTCGTGGCTCTGTCGGCAACGCTGGACTTCGCGGCGCTTGGTAGAGATTACCTGCACCGGGTTCGACGTATCTTTGACGGCGGCGCTCGATTCATCGATAAGATGCCGCTGAATTATCTGTATTGCGGTTTGATTCATCGCGCATTGCCCAACGCGAAAATCATACACGTAACCCGCCACCCCATGGCCGTGTGCTACGCAATGTACAAGACCTTGTTCACGCAGGGATATCCATTCTCATATGATCTGGACGAAATCGCGCAATACTACATTGCCTATTACAGGCTAATGCGGCATTGGCAGACGGCAATGCCTGGCGTGCTTTACGAACTCAGCTACGAAGAACTCGTGACAAAACAGGTCGCGGAGACGCGCAGATTGCTGGCGTATTGCGGTCTCGAGTGGGAGGATGAATGCGTACAATTTCATCAAAATCCGGCGGCGAGCACCACCGCAAGCGCATCACAGATTCGCCGCCCGATTTACGACTCTTCGGTATCGCTGTGGCGTCGCTATGAGAGCGAGCTCTCGCGACTGAAGGCGCAGTTCATCGCAGCCGGCATTTGCATATGACCTATGTCAGACGTCATCCCTACGATCTTGGCAAATTGCGGGCGAGCTTTCTGGGCTGCGCTACAGAAACAGGGGTTACATCGGCAGCTGATCACTTGATTGACGTGGATTCAGCCGGCCCGCTCTTAGGTGAGTCATTTTCACACTAGCTCTGAAAATTCGTCACCTCGCGTCACTGCGTTCGCAGCATAATCTCCCTCGAATCCCCTCGGGGATTTGGAAACCTCGGCAACCGGAGAGATTATGAGCAAGCCGATGCAAGTCGATGGCGCGCGCCTGTGGCAGAGTCTCATGGAACTTGCGACGATCGGTGCAACCGCCAAGGGCGGCGTATGTCGGCTCGCTCTCACGGATTTTGATCGTCTGGCCCGCGATCGATTTCGCCTATGGTGCGAGCAAGCCGGCTGTACGATCACGATCGACCGGATGGGTAATATATTTGCGCGCCGATACGGAACGAATGACGCGCTGCCGCCGGTGATTACCGGTAGCCATATCGACACCCAGCCAACCGGCGGCAAGTTCGACGGCAACTATGGCGTCATGGCCGGACTCGAAGTGATTCGAACGCTAAACGACGCGCATTACAGGACATTACGGCCGATTGAGGTTGTCGTTTGGACCAACGAGGAGGGATCTCGTTTTGCCCCGGCGATGATCGCTTCCGGCGTTTTTGCCGGCGTGTTCGATCTCGAATATGGCCTTTCGCGCGCGGATGCCGACGGCAAGACGATCGGCGAAGAACTGCGGCGAATTGGATACGCCGGGGACGCGGCGGTCGGCGGTCGATCGGTGGCGGCATTCTTCGAGGCGCACATCGAGCAAGGCCCCATTCTCGAGGCAGAAGGCAAAACGATCGGGGTCGTCGAAGGCGTCCAAGGCATACGGTGGTATGAGGTCACGGTGACCGGTCAGGAGGCCCACGCCGGGCCGACGCCGATGCGCCGACGGCGCGACGCGCTGGTCGGAACCGCTCGCATGGTCGCCGCCGTGAATCGCGCCGCGCTCGATAACCAGCCCTATGCCTGCGGCACAGTGGGCATGCTCTCGGTCTCGCCAAACTCGCGCAACGTCATTCCCGGAAAGGTCCGCTTCAGCATCGACCTTCGGCATCCCGACGAGACGGTCCTGAATCGGATGGGCGCGGAACTCGAGGTCGAGTGCACGCGGATCGCCGACGAGAACGGGCTCGAGCTGGATTTCAAGGAATTCTGGTATTCGCGGCCCGTGAAGTTCGACACTGAATGCGTGGCTGCCGTGAAGAACGCCGCAGAGAGGTTGGGCTTCGCCTCGCAAAGCATCATCAGCGGCGCCGGCCATGACGCCGTTTATCTCTCGCGTGTCGCGCCGACGGCGATGATATTCGTCCCTTGTAAGGACGGCATCAGTCATAACGAGATCGAGGACGCGGAGCCGCGGGACCTTGCGGCCGGGTGCGCCGTTCTGTTGTCGGCAATCGTCGAGCGGGCGAACGCGTCTTAAATCAGCTCGATCTCGACGAAGCGAAACTCGTAGGGGTTCGCATTGATGACATTGTGCGCGACGCCGGCACGGCGTGCGTAAGAAGCGCCGATTTCGAGGCGCACCTCCCTCGCACCGGTCGGTTCCTCCAATCGCAGGTTGCCGTTCGTCAACGGCACGACCACGTAGTCATGGGCGTGCACGTGGTGTCCGGTCTCGGCACCGGGAGCAAAACGCCATTCAGTGACGATCACCCGGTCGTTATTAACTTGTGCAATTGATGTGGCTTGTATCATGCTGCGCCTCCGGTCCGTTTTATTATGCCAAAACCAACCACGAGCAAAGGGGTCGATCGTGCGGTTGGGTGTGGCTCATCGAGACCCGCGGTTCAGTTCGGTACCAATGCGGGTCAGCAATGCGCTGAGCCAACGTATAAATGCCAGTGTCGCGGGACTCGCGCGTTTATGCCGGTCCCGCACCAAATAGTAGCCCCCCTGCGAATCGATAGTGGCCGGAAAAGGCGACACCAACTGCCCGCTCGCGAGGGCACCCGCACACGTCGTTTCGTCTCCCAACATAATTCCTTGCCCGGCGATGGCCGCCGTCTGAACCAGTATCATGTCGGAAAAGCCGATGCCCGCGCTGAGTTTCGGGATCTCGACGCTGCTGATCGCGAGCCATCGCCTCCAATCATCCCATCGCCGCATCAACAGCGGAAAGCGCAGGACGTCTGCAGGTTGATGCAAGCCGCCTTGGGCGTTAAGCAGCGCCGGGCTGCACATCGGCGTATATGCGACATCGTACAGATGCTTTACCAGGTGCTTGGGCCATTTGCCGTCACCGAACGCGATAAACAGGTCCGCCTCGGAGTTTGTTACGTCGTCAAGCTCCGATGCGGTAACGATTTGCAGCCAAATATTGGGATGCGCGGTGTGAAACGACGCGATGTGCTTGCATAACCACATCGAGGAAAATCCCGCGGTACTCGAGACCCGCAGACCTCCCTCAATATCGCAATTGGCGCGCTCCTCCTGCGCATTGGCGAGCAGGATCAGCGATCTTCGGACCTGCTCGGCATAGGATTTCCCCCGGGGCGTCAAAACGACGCCGGTGCCTGCTCGAGTGGCGAGATCAAAACCGAGAATTCCTTCGAGCATGGCGAGCCGATGGCTGACCCCGCTGCGAGTGATACCGAGTTCTTCCGCCGCCTCCCAGACGGTGCCCAAGCGCGCCAATGCGTCGAGCGCAACCAAGGCATGCATCGGTGGGATCCGCGATTTCATATGATGCGCAATATTCACCTAGAGATTGAAAACTTATCACGCCCGGGCTCGTCGGCGCCATCATAATCAATTCGATCATGACAAGCTGGGGATCCGCGATGAAAAATCCGCATCGGTTTTATCGGCCAACGATCGCGCATTCAAAGGTGCGTCTAGCCGGGGCGATCTCTGCGATTCTCACGGCCGCCGCGCAGCTGCCGACGCCGGCTGTGGCGGCCGACGACATCGGGGAGATCATCGTCACCGCGACGCGGCGCAGCGAATCCATATCGGATATTCCGTACAACATTTCAGCGGTCGGCAGCGCGGATATCGCCGAGTCCGGCGTCACGGACCTGGTGGGATTGGCCCACATGGTTCCGGGCCTAGTCACGGCGGACTTGGGGCCGCGGGCGAGCAACACGAACGGGACTCTGACGATTCGTGGACTCAATGCGAGCAGCGTGAATGCTCAGGACCAGAGCCTATCAGTGCCGGTCGTTTCGACCTACGTAGATGAAACGCCGCTATTTGCCAACCTCAAGATGACCGATATCGCGCGTGTCGAAGTGCTGCGCGGACCGCAGGGCACGCTTTACGGGTCCGGGTCTTTGGGCGGAACCGTGCGCTTGATTCACAATGAGCCCGATCCGACGACGACCGAATTCGATGTATCGACGCGAGGATCGCATACCGCCAATGCCGCCAATCCGTCGGAGGCGCTCGACGTCATCGGCAATCTACCGCTGAGCGAGACGATGGCGGTTCGCGCCTCCGCCGGCTACGAGAGGCTCGCCGGCTTCACCAATGCCGTGTCTGTCGCCGAGACCACCGCTAATGCGCAGCCCGTGCTCGCGGATCCCGGTGATCCGCTGCATAGCGGACTGGTATTCATGCAGCAGCGAGCCATCGATTGGTCCAACACCTGGTACGCGCGCACGGCGCTGTTGTGGAAGCCGAGCGATGATCTTAAGTTCACGTTGACTTACCAGCACCAGACCGACCAATCGGGCGGCTACTCCGAGGTCAATCCGGCGTATCGATACGCGCAGACGCTCTATGTGGATCAGCCCGGCTCGTTTCAGACGGATCTGGGCTCATTCGACGTGTCGGGCGATGTGGGCTTCGCGACGATATCCTCCAACTCCTCGCTAACAAGCCAGAGCTCGACCAGTGAGTATGACCTGACGGGCCTGTTCGAATCGGTGGCGAGCTACTACGGGAACTACCCGCGCAATCTATCGCCAATCTACATCACATCATCTGACAAGGCCTTTACCGAGGAGCTTCGCCTGGTTTCTAAGGATTCCGGTCCCTGGGACTGGGTCACGGGCGCGTACTACAGCGACCGTAAACAGACGCTCGAACAATACGAGACCCTCGAGGGATTTGGAAGTTGGAGTCAATTGCCGGGCTCAGGTGAGCCGGCCGGCTGCACCGTGCAAAGCCCCGCTTGCCCCTATCCGACGTTCGGCGACGTGATCCAGTATGTCAACGGCGGCATCAACCCGTCGCACCTTCCGAATCCCGATTTGAACTTCACGTTCGATCGGCACGTGAGCTTCGCGGATACCGCGCTGTTCAACGAGACGTCCTATCACTTTACGGACAAATGGCAGGCGACAGCCGGCGGCCGCATATTCTGGCAGCACTACTCGCAAACCCTGGAGCAGGATCTACCCACCTCGACGGGCTTGCTTTCAGCCGCCAACGCTAAGGGCTTTCGCAACCAGATATTCAAGCTGAACAGCTCATACGAAATTGCGCCGCATACGTTGCTGTACGTCACTTGGTCCGAAGGATTCCGACGCGGCGGCGTCAACGCGCTGCCGATCGGGTCCTGCTTCTTCTGTGAAATACCGGCGCTGCTGACCTACAAGCCGGATGAAGCGCGCAACACGGAGATCGGCATCAAGGGATCGTTCGACGGGGGCGCGTACTATACGTTTACGCTCTACAACATTGACTGGGCAAATCCGCAAATCGAAGCGAATACGCTGATCGGCGGCTTCGGCTTCGTGACCAATGGAGTCGCGGCGCGCTCGCGAGGCGTCGAGGGGGAGCTCGCACTGCCGCTATCGACGACCACGAAGCTGGAACTCGGCTATAGCTATACGAATGCGAATTTGACTGCCGGATTCACGGCCGGGGCCGTCCCCGATCTCGTTGGCGGCTCGGGCGACCGACTGCCCAATGTATCGAAGCAGCAGGCCACGCTGGCAATCGACTATTCGACGCCGCTCGCCGAGAACCGCGAGTTCCACGCACGCCTCGACGCCTCCTACCGCAGCGACTTCTGGACGGCGCTGCCGCATTCGCCGTTCGCGACCGATCTGCCGGGTTTTGCACTGCTAAATGCGCGCACCGGTCTCGGCTTCGGCAAGGCTTGGCGCATCGACGCCTTTATCAACAACATCACGAACCAGGAAGCGGCGACGTCGGTATCAACGGTACCTGGTCCTGCGCACGATCGCGCGAATTTCATCGCTCGACCACGCACCATCGGCTTGGAATTGAACTATTCGCTCAAGGACCGCTAGGGCCGCGCGGCATTCGCGCTAATCGCCGAGACGAGAGAATTGCACGATGATGGATGGCAGACGCATTGTATTTGATTGGGTCGACCAGCACGCGGCGACCTTATCGGCGTGGCACCAGGTGATATGGCACTACGCGGAACCGGCATTACGGGAATACCGTTCCGCCGCGTGGTATGTCAAGACACTCGAGGCGGCGGGCTTCAGCGTCGAGGCGGGCAGTGCAGGTATGCCCACCGCGTTCGTCGCGACCTATCGCAATGGTGAGGGGCCGACCATCGCCACCTACGCGGAATACGACGCCGTGCCCGGCCAATGCCAGGCCGCGGCAACGCGCGAGCAGCCAAGGCACGGACTGTCGCGACACGCGGCCGGCCACACCGACCCGCATAGCGCGCTCGGAATCAGCGCCCTCGGCGGAGCTCTCGCCGCCAAAGCCGCCATGGAGAGGCTCGACATCCGAGGCACGCTCAAAGTGTTCGGTGAACCGGCTGAGAAGCTGCGCGCATCAAAGCCCGCGCATGCCGCAAAAGGCTACTACGACGGCCTCGATGCGGCTGTCAGCTTTCACCCGCATTGGTCGCTGCCGGTCTGCAATACCACGGTGTGGGATACCCATTGTGGCGTCGGCTACAACTATGTGTACACGTTCACCTGTCCCGCTCCGGACGCGTGGCTCGCAATCGATCGAACGGGCGCGAGCCGTAACAATGTCCACTACGCTGCGCGCGCGCCCGGCGCCACGGACGCGCTGGTGTTTCTCTATCACCTCAATGAAAGCATGCGCCGCTCGATGCTGCCGGCGAGCGGATTATGGAGTTTCAACGAGGCAATTCTCACGGCTGGG
>Ga0182013_10003519_pt1 | contig 19521 bp, 19 predicted proteins | sample 612S2MmetaG_FD_120487 | JGI IMG/M metagenome (GOLD analysis project Ga0182013, IMG submission 120487) | Permafrost microbial communities from Stordalen Mire, Sweden - 612S2M metaG | ecosystem: Environmental > Terrestrial > Soil > Wetlands > Permafrost | place: Sweden: Stordalen | collected... | reverse complement strand
GGTATAGTAAAAAAGCTAAGCAATAGCAGGCCCGCCATTTTCGCCCTGTATTTTTTATCTACACCTCCGTTTTCTTTCAGCAAATGCAGCCAGGTATCTAACGAGGCAAAGGCAAAAGTGTTATGCTGTTTGGGCTTGCGCTTATTTTCATCCATCATTAAAAGCTTTTACAGCATTATTTTTACCAGAAAAAACTAAAACCAAAATTCAAGATACAGAAAACAGGTCGGATACCTGAAGAAACAAAAAATACGGATATACGACAAATTTCCCTTTAGCTTGGGAAGCGGTTCTCCGGCCCCGGGAGTTAGAGGGTTGCGAGGCCGCAAAATGGAAATTTATAATACGCCCAAAAATACCGGCTCACTACCCCTTGCATATTTTGCATTTTCCCTCTCTTTTTTTCAACTATGCCTTACCCAAATTTTTTGAGAATCATAAATTATGGTCACCTCAAAACAATGAGAAACAATCAAACGGGGAGGTTTGTATTTAAATATAATCAGATGTCATTGCGAAGCCTTTTCCAAAAAAAAATGGAAGAGAAAAGGCTGCGGCAATCTTCCGCTGTGTCTTTAGTTGACAAATTACTCAACTAAAGACACAGCGGAAGATTGCCGCGGTTAATGTTTTTTTATTTTTTACGGGAATTAACCTTGCAATGACGCTCTTTTTTATTTTAATACATCCGTTGAAATTTGGGTAAAGCATAGTTGAAAAAAGAGAGGGATGTCCGGAGGACAGGGTGAATTTGTCTTCAAAACATCAACTCGTTTTATCATGATGATGTTCATGCTCATCCCCACCGTGCTTTCCCTTCTTAGCCGATTTCTTAACTATCAGTTTAGCCACATCAGCCATCAACCTTTTACCCGGTGCCCCTTTGCCCCCGTACTTACTGCCATGCAAAAAAGTATCGAAATACATTTTAGTGTAAAGAATAGAAATTACTGCACAACGGGTATGGCTAAAGTCGCTGCCTGCCCTACGCAAAGTAATATGTTGCGCCCCGTTCGACCTCATTGTTTTGTAAGCAATCCGGGCATTTTCAGGCATTACCTGTTCGTCGCTGTCGCAATAGCATAATTGCACCGGCGCATCCGGCTTCCAGTCGCAAAGGCTGTTTTCTTTTAATTCAACATTAAGCGGAAATGTGGGGTCGTTAACAAACAAATTTACAAAGGTATCCAACAGCATATCTTTGGGTATATGCGGCAGCACATTATCTATCTGGTCCATACTGTGCTTTTCATCAAAGTATCTCGCAATAATAGAATCGTACGGATGCTTGTATATCTTATTTATATCCGGAACAAAATGATACACTTCGTTATAGCCCCGCAATAAATACGGCAGGTAATGCGGCCGCGAATAATTTTTAAACATCACCTTGCCCTGCGCACCGCACATATCATAAGCCCCGCTCATAGGCGACGAAGCCGTAACATGAAACTGCCCCGGATATTTATCCTGCATCAGTTTTTGAGTAGCCAGCGTAGCATATCCGCCTTCCGAATAGCCCGTTAAAAACAACATGCCGTTGGTCTTTAACTTCAGCGAATCGTTCAACTCACGGGTGGCAAAAAGCATATCTACCGATGCCTGTCCTATGCTTTCAGCTTCCTGGTAAATATGAAACTTATCGCCATGCCCTAATCCAATATAATCAGGCATAAGTACCGCATATCCATCCATAGCCATTCCCAGGCACATGCTCTCCTCCCCTCCCAGCCTTGGGCTCCTTCCTTTGCTCATCCGTGTGCCATGATGATAAATCAATTCCGGCATAGGCTTCTTTGCACTGCGCGGAACAAAATAAAGCCCGCTGGCTTTAATAGTGCTGCCATCATGCCATTTGGTATAGTAAGTAATATCGTAAACATCAACCGTGTAATGAGCCGGTACCATTGATTTAGGCAAATGCCTCTTTTTAATAGTAGCCTGAAACTCTTGCCTGGTAATAGTTTTAAAAAGCACACAGCTATCAATATGCTGATATGCGAACGAGTGTGCATAGCTTAATACCGCAATGCACAGCAATGAAAAATATCTCATGAAGGTAATTTGGTTTATGGAGGACAATATAATAACACTAACCGCTATAACTAAGAACTTAATTTTGATTAACAACTCATTGCCCTCTCTATCGCTTGCGATGGAGAGGGTGCCCCAGCGAAGCGGAGGGCGGGAGAGGCCCGGCTGTTGGCAATTTTGCGCTAAAATTTAACCCCCACGCTAACCCCCAACCTAACATCCAGAAAAACACCCTTAAACCGGTCTTCCCCGAAAACCAAGCCCGGGCCAACTTTGGCATCCAGCCCAAACACAAATCTGTCGGCAGCAGTAAAAATAAAGCCGGTGGCAAACTCCGGGTCAATGGCATAACCCGTGGGCCTGAATTTTAGGTAGAAGTCTTCGTAAAAACTGCCAATGTATTCCCCCTGCAAACACCCCCCGATAATATGCGTAACGTGTTTCGAAATCTTCCAGTTGCTGTAACCACTTGCAGAAATGCCGTAATTCTGGTCCTTAACATCCACAAACAAATATCCCCTTATCCGCCACTTCTCACTTTCCGAAAGGTAATCATAGCCAACATTGTATTTCTGTAAAATGTAATCGGCAACATTAAGGGAGATAATATTGTGGCGGAATTTGTGCATTGCAATGCTTTGAATCTTTTTCACGCCTTCGGGTCCTTTGCTAAAAGCCGTATCTGAAACAGATTTTTGCGCATTTAACCCCATGCAAAAAGCAAAACAACAAATTAAGCTCAGCCCAAAAATTTTCAATGGATGTTTTTTTATTAGTTCTAAGAAATTGTTTTGAAACCAGTTAAAATAAATTTTATGGTTGCATTTTGCCTCTGGCCTTGGCATCCCCTTTTGTTTCATCCCGCTTTTCGCGGGAAGGGGACGGGAGGGGCGAAGACATTTGCCATAAAAGTTTTCTTGTTTATTTCAGAACAACTTCTAAATGTGTTTCAAAGAAATACATTTTCCGAGATTATTTGCACTTTCAATTTATCTTCGCAAATATGATTAAACATCGTAGCGCCATTTTTATCGTATTTATATTTTTCTGCTTCACCGGCTGCGATAAATATAAAATGCCGGTACCCGCCTGGAACCACATCACCTTTTTAATGACCGGCGATTCAGAATACCACAGTCCCGAAGATGCCGAGCGTTGCGAGTTTGTGATACAGGAAATGAATAATGTAGCCGGAAAAACGAGGCCTTATCCGGGCCTGGAACCCATTCAGAATATTCTGGGCGTTTTACTGGCGGGCGATGTTACGTTGAACTCCACAACCGGTGTTTCATTCAGTACCCCTGAGTTCGTTCAGTTCGTTACTCAATACGGTTTAAATGGAAATGATGGCGACCTTAATTACCCCGTTTACGAAGGCTATGGCAACCACGATTATTTTACTAACGACAGCACCGAAGACCAGAACTGGCCTTTATATGGCGACAAACCTGTGCTTGATGCCATTCAATCGCGCCATGGCTCTTTGTTTTATAGCTGGAACTGGGGCATGTTCCATATTGTAAACCTGAACCTTTACCCGGGAGAAACCGTTCAGGCCCGCAGCAGCTTAACTTATTTGCAGCAGGACCTGGCCGCTAACGTAGGCAACAGCGGTAAGCCGGTTATCATCTACCATCACTATGGTTTTGATGATTTTGGCCTTACCTGGTGGACCGATGCCGAGCGCCAGGCCTATTTTAACGTAATTAAAAACTACAATGTAATTGGTATATTCAGCGGGCACAAACACTGGCCCGTTTTCGGTAGCTGGAACGGTTTTAATGTTTACACCGCCCCGGCAGCCAATGGCCGCAGGGCAGGTTATCCCGGTTTCCTGGTAGTTGAAATCAACAACGATTCAATTTATGTTACTGAGCGCGGCTGCCCAACCTACCCAACCGACAAAACCTGGTCATGGGGAACTACTGATGCAAGGAAGGTTTATTTGCCTCATTAAAACAGCCTCCTCACCCTGCCCTCTCCGATGGAGAGGGGTCAAAAGTCCTTCTCCTTCGGAGAAGGATTTAGGATGAGGATTCATTGGCAATTAACCCCATCACACCCAAAATAATTTCAAAACCTTGAAAAAATACCGGTAGTTTTCGGCTTTATTTTCACCGTTAACTATCTGACACGTATTTATGGCCCGTCTTTATTTAGTTCGTCACTCACAGGCATCATTTGGAATGGAAAATTACGACCAGCTTTCAACGTTGGGCTACAAACAATCTGCCTTTATCCCCAAACATTTCGAAACCCTGTCGCATCAACCCATTGATGCCATTTACCGGGGCGATATGCTAAGGCACCAGCAAACGCTGGAACATAGTTTTACCGGTATGGAAGCAACAGTTCTTCCGGGACTAAATGAATTTCACCACGAAAACGTTTTGCACGTTCACCGCCCCGAAATAGCAGACCGCGAAAAGGCAATGATGCTGCTAATGAGCCAACCCAATCCCAAACAATTTGCGGAAAACGAGTTTGATATTGCCATGAACAAATGGATGCTGGAAGAAGGCCCCACAGCTTACGCCGAAACCTTTAAAGCTTTTAAAGAAAGAACCGTCGATGCACTGCAGCAAATAATTGCCACATCACGAAAAGAAAAGCATAAAGAAGTGGTGGCTATTACAAGCGGCGGTGTTATCTCGCTGCTGGTAGCCCATATTCTCGACCTGCCGCAAAGCAAAATTGGCGGCCTAAACACCATTATCGCCAATACATCGGTAACCAGCTTGCTTTTTAATGATAGCAAAATTACGCTTGGGTATTTCAACAACTACAGCCATTTGCCTAAAGAGATGGTAACGTTTTTTTAGAAAAACAAAATACATATCTGAACTTTACGTTTAATTCGCATAAAAATATTTTTATGCGGAATCTAATCTTAATCATATTAACCATAAGCTATTACTCCGGTCATGCACAAACACAATCTGATACGAATAAGGGAAATAGTGCCGGCGCTAAAAGCAAATTCAACTGGATAACAGCCAGCGACCACGTACTTGATTTGGGAGTTGAAGGTGGGCCGTCAGTCATTTTTCTTTATGGAGATAAATTTTTTAGTCAGCATGAAAAACCGGCATGTGGTTTTTCCGGGGCTTTCTTTGTTCAATACAATTTTCCCAAAGTATTGTCTGTTAGAACCAACATTGCTTTTGAAAGAAAAGGCAATATGACTTCAGGCATTTTAGAAGCAACTGATCAAAACGGATACAATCTTGGCTCTTATAATTACCGTATTAATAACAATTCAGATTATCTTACTTTGCCAATTCTCGTTCGCGCGACATTTGGCGATAAAATAAAACTATTTATTAATGCGGGGCCATATTTGGGAGCATTGTTAAATGATGAACTTGTAACAAGAACCAATGGAGAAAAATATGGCTTGCCAGCGAAAGTTGCAAAAAATGTAACCAACGAATCAAATCGCCTGGATATTGGGTTAACCACAGGAATTGGGTTGGAAGTACCTATCAAAAAAGGCTTTTCACTTTCTTTTGAAGCAAGAAATAATACCGGTCTTTATAATACAGCCAATCAACCGCTTGTTTATAACGGAACCAGAAAAAACAATTCAACCAATTTCTTACTTGGTTTTTCATACGCACTTGGAAAGCGAAGCACCTAAAACTAAAAACGTTTGCGAAATCGGTATCACTAATATTTGGGTTGCATCCTTTCTTAGCTTCCCCTTCGGGGACGGGAGGGGCCGTTCTACCTTGCCTTCACCGTCAGCTTACCAATCTCCAGCAATAACCGCTTAAACGCAGGTCCGTGGTTACCCGGGTGCCCATCGCGGAAGCCATCAAAAAACATCTTCGTATAAATAACGGCAAACGAAGCACAGTTTTCGTGGCCAAACTTTTTACCCGCCCGCCATAACTCCACCGACTTGCTGCCGTTTTTTACCATCGTATTATAAGCGGTTATAGAGTTGTGGTAGTTTACCTCTTCATCGCCGTTGCAATAGCATAACTGCATAGGCATTTCCGGCTTCCAGTCAAACACATTGTTCTCTTTCAGATACCCTCTGAAACCTGTTGTTGAATCATGAATAAACTGATACAAAAACTGCGGTTTGGCAGCTTTGAAAATAGTATCCGGCAAAAGCTTATCAATGTCCTCAATCGTACTCTCGCCATCCAGCAAAGGTGGAATCAGCGTATCGTAGGGGGAGTTTAGCGCAGAGCCTATCTCTTTAGGTTTGCCTATGCTTTCGTAGTAAGATTGCAGTAACAGGAAAAAGAAAACCGGGTAATCATATCGTTGGTTGCGTCCGTCGAAGGCAGTCTGCTCAATATTATACGGGCCCGACATGGGCGCTGAAGCGGTAATTGGAAACCTTTGCGCGTATTGCTGCTGCAAAAGGCGCGTAGTAGCCATAGCAGCATGGCCCCCCTGGCTGTAACCGGTTACAAAAAGCTGCTTGCTAGGTTTAACATTCAGTTGAGGCAAAACATCCTGCACCGCAATCAGCATATCTACGGATGCACCCGACTCAGCCTTCGAGTTCAGGTAAAGCTGGGTCCGCTCGCCTTTACCCAGGCCCATATAATCGGGGGTTAATACGATGTAACCATCAGTGGCAAAAGCCAGGCAAATAGATTGCTCACCCGTAAAATCGCACGAAAACTGCCTGCAAATCTCCGTTCCGTGATTGTATATCATCAGTGGCGATTCTTTAGGGCTGTTGATCGGTACATAAAGTAAACCTGAAGCCCTTATAATACTGTTATCCTCCGGGTAAGTTGTGGTATAAATCACCTCATAAACATTCAACCCCACATTAACCGGTAACACCACTTTAGGTATCTGGTGTTTTTTGAAAAAGGCCTTTAACTCCTCTGCCGGAAAGCTTTTTACCAATGAATATTCCAGCAATTTACCGGCAACCGGGTTACCGGTAGGCGGTGCGGCAAGCAAAGGGCCGTTAACCGAAAAACAGAACAAAATGATTGCAAAAAACTGCAACAGGGGTTTACATATACGCACGCTTCAAAAATAAGGCTGCAAATTTATGTAAAGGGAAGGTTAAGTAGGGTTGTTTTTTACTTTTTTAAAGAAAATAGAGAGAAATACAAATACTGTTTCGCACGGAGGCACGGAGAAAAATACAGAGGAATGCAAATGCACTGAACAATAATGTATTCCTCGGCTTTTAACTCCGTGCCTCTGTGCGAAATAATGTATTCGTATCTTTAGCCCCTATGTTTAAAACCTCAAAAGAATGGCTTGCCTTTGTTACCGGTAAAAAATTTGTGCGCAGCGATACAGCAGCAATCTATCAATTCATGAATCCCATGCTCAATAACGGCGCAAACCTGAAAATACTTTGGAAGGGCAAAACGATAAACACAACCGCAGAATTTCATACCCTGGGAAATTCCATTATGCGTATAGAAACTGAAATATTTACATTAAAGAAGGTACATATAAACCGCGATAATCCTCAGCCACCCAATAAGGATATTATCTATACTGTTTATAAAGGTGAAGAAGTGAGATTTCAGACTTTATAAAATCTCTTCCGCCTTAGCCACCACGGTTACATGGTTCTCACTCTTCAACCGGGTAATCAGGCCTTCGGTTTTAGGTATTTCGTACTCAAAGAAATACTGCAACGCGTACTGTTTTGATTGTAGAAACTCAGCACTGTAAACCTTGGTACCTGAGGCTTTTAGCTCTTCCACCTTAGTACCTTGCTTAATCCATTGCCAGCCAATAGCCAATATACCAAACAGCTCCAGGAAAAGCGTGGCATCCGATAAATAAACTTCCGGTCCCTGGCTTTGGGCAACGGTTATTAAGTGCATCGTAACCTCCTGCAGCTTCATAATTTTCTGCGCAAGGTCATTGGCATACACACGCAGCGAATCGTACTTCTGAGCCGCTTCAATATCCTGCATTATCTGCTGCATTAAAAGGATGGTAGCCTTGCCATTATTCATCATCATCTTGCGCCCCAGCAGGTCCATACCGTGTATGGCAGTCGTTCCTTCATGCAGCGAGTGTATCCGTGTTTCGCGGAAAAACAATTCGGCCATAAACTCTTTGATGTAACCATAACCGCCAAAGCACTGCAGGGCGGCGCTGGTGGTTAATATACTCATCTCAGCCGGGTACGATTTTACTATGGGCGTAAGCAATTCCAGTATCAGAAAATTGTTTTCCCTCTCCTCTCCCACCGTTGCATGGTAATTATCCAAGCGGGTAGTGGCTTCAAATACCAATGAGAGAGAACCTTCCACAACCGCTTTCTGAAACAGCAACATGCGTTTAACATCGGCGTGCTCAATAATTGGTATTTGTGGTTTTAGCGGGTCTTTTTCAGTTATCTTTCTTCCCTGTGTTCTTACATTGGCATATTCAAGCGAATTATAATAACCGGCAGATGCAATTGAAGTAGCATTACATCCCACGCCAATCCGCGCCTCGTTCATCATCTGAAACATGTAGCTTAAACCCTTATTGGGTTCGCCCACCAACCACGCACGGCAATCGTTAGCCTCGCCCATTATCAGGTGTGCAATAGGCGCACCATGGTATCCCATTTTATGAAACACCCCTGCGGTATTAACGTCGTTAAAAGTCAATCCGCCATTCCCATCAGGCCTGCTTCGGGGAACAATAAATAGTGAAATACCCTTGGTACCCGCCGGTGCACCCTCAATACGCGCCAACATTAAATGCACCATATTTTCGCAGGCATCATGGTCGCCGCAGCTTATAAATATTTTCTGGCCTTTTACCAGGTAGTATCCGTTTTCAGTTGGTACGGCTGTGCTTACAATGTCTGAAAGCGAGCTACCCGCGCCCGGCTCAGTAAGGGCCATAGTACCTTGCCACTCACCGGCAAACATTTTAGGGATAAAAGTTTGCTGCAACTCAGGCGTAGCAAACGATTCAATCAAATGCGCCGCTCCACTCGTTAAAAACGGAAAAGCCATAGACGAATAATTGGCCGCCCCCATAATAAAACCGGTAGCTTGCAAAATGGTAAACGGCACACCCTGCCCGCCAAACTTCTTAGGCGCGGCCATAGATATCCAGCCATCTTCACCAAAGGTCTTCATCAGTTCCTTCATTTTGGGATGAACCTTTATGCGGCCGTTTTCGAGATACGGAGGTTTGTTGTCCATCTCCACCAAAATAGGCCGTAAATGATTAGTTGAAAGGCTATCAGCCGCCTCTAAAATCATATCCAGGCTTTCTTCCGAATGTTCTTTAAAAATTTCGCGCTTACACAACTCAGCAACCGGAAAAACCTCATGCAATAAAAACTTCAGGTTATCTTTTGAATAGAATTTGTTGGACATGAATATTATTATTTACTATTTTATAAAATTAAAATCGTCCGGCGGGTTAAATACCATTAACAGTAAGCCAATCGCAAAGCGATTGACTGCTGTTTCCCCTCTGGAGAGGGGTGCGCGAAGCGCGGGGTGTGTGGCTGTTGGGTGCCGTTTGCCAAACAGCCACACACCCCGGCCTGCGGCCACCCCTCTCCAGAGGGGAAACCGCAATTATACAATCTTATTATTACTAATAAACTTCGAATAAATCCCCGGCGCAAACCGCTTAATCAAAACACCAAACTTCTCCTTCGGGCCGGCAATAACTATCTCTTCTTTGTTAGACTGAATGGCCTTTAAAATCAGTTCACTTACATACAAAGGGTCGAGGCCGTTGGCTATCATGTTGTTGTCTTTATTGATAGGCGCCCCTTCCTTGTTCAGCGAATTCTTAGCCACATTGGTTCGCACAAAGCCCGGACAAACAAGCAACACTTTTATGCCATCATGTGCAGTTTCAGCCCGCAGGGTATCAAAGAAACCCATCAGCGCATGTTTGCTGGCATTATAAGCAGCCTGCTTGGGAGTTACCATTTTACCAAGGATACTTGAAATAACCACAATGTTGCCCTTCTTCCGCTTCAGCATATCAGGCAGCACCGCTTTGGTTAAAGCCACACCACCAAAAAAGTTAACGTTCATAATGGTTTTAATAACGTCCATGCTCAGGTCCTTAATCTTCGACCAGTGGCTTAGCCCCGCGTTGTTTATCAGAATATCAACCTGGCCAAAGCGGGCAATTACTTTTTGGGCTGCAGCTTCCATTAAATCATGTTGGGCAACATCCAGGGTCAACACAAACACATCAGCATCCGGTAAATTGCAGGCAGCTTTTACACGCAATAATTCATCTTCCCGGCGGGCCGATAAAATCAGCTTCGCTTTTTGTTTGGCAAAAGTATATGCCAAAGCCTCACCAATACCCGATGAAGCACCGGTTATCCAAACCACCTTATTTTCGAAATATGACATAGACGTAAATTATGAGCGTGAAAGTAATTATTGGAAAGACATAATGCAATCCTCATCCTAAATCCTTCTCCGGGGGAGAAGGACTTTCAATTTTCTCCATACGATAAACAACTCTTACCAAAAAGACCATTTAGAACCCTCTCCTTCGGAGAGGGCAGGGTGAGGATGCACTTATGCCTCCAGCGTTTCAATCAACTTCTCTGCATACACAAACGCATCCTTAGGCCAGCGCGCAGTAACTAGGTTTCTATCAACACAAACGTAGGGCTTATAATCCCCCTCGCCATGCTGAAAATTATCAGGGTCACTCAGCACACTTTTTACTTCATCCTCAACATAGGCAGGATAGGTGCGATAATATTTGCCCAGTTTCCAGAAGGTAATGTAATACGCAATACGCTCCAGCGATTTAATAAGGCCCGTTAGTTTGTAATTGTAAACCACGCTCTTTTTAGTTGCCGGGTCAGTGGTTCTGGCAAGCACAACAGCGCCGTGGCAAATACTGCCTACCGTTTTATTTAATTTGAAAAACTGCAGCACCTTTTGCTGTAGTTCCTTACTCTCTAAATATTGTTTCATACCCTTGGCATGACCGCCGGGTAAATGCAACAAGTCGAAAGTTTCGGGTTGTATATCGCCGTATTTTATAGGGTGTAAAAACTCATTGCTTTGTTCCATATCGCGGTAAAATCCTATTGCTTCCTTAGTGGCACCCAATTGGCCGAATATGACCCCGTCAATCAACTTCGGGTCGCAATTGGCGCGGTTGCCGTGTTCAGTGGCAAAAACAACTTCATAGCCTTTCTCCTTAAAAAGTTTCCAGGGCACAGCCACTTCAGTAAGGTCGAAATCATGGTCGGGTAAGGGTATCAGAATTCGTTTCATTATTTGTTTTGGGGCTTATCCAAACCCCGTTGTTTTCTTATTTCAAAAATAAGTCTGTAAAGCTCTTCAACCGGTACCGCTTTTCTTGAATCCTTTCTAATGTCCTTACCTTCCTTAGACCATAACGGAGGCATAAAGCTATAACTATTCTCTCCTGATAAAGCCGCTAAATCATCTTCCCATCCCTGCCACCTGAACCCTTCATAAAACTTATCTAACCTTCCGGTAAAACAGAAATTCAGGAATTCAGAATATGTGTAATTCATGGGTTCCCAGGCAAGCGTATCAGGGGCCAGGTAATATATTTTACCTACATCATCCCCCAGCCCGCCGCCGTTAATTGCAAAAGAACCTCCCAATACATCATCGGCAATCAGGTAATAAGGGGTATGGTCACCGTAAGCCTGAAACGTTTTCCCTCTGTTCCAATCGGGCATACTCCTGTTTAAGCGCGGGCTTCCCGAGCCCAGCACCCTTATCCAGCCATGATCAATTAATAAACCGCCGGTTTCGTATAAAATTGCCCCCATAGGTGAGTGGGTAGTAACCTGGACAAAGTATAAAGCATCGGTTGCCCTTACAGAATCACGGGACAATATTTCCACCTTGTTGGTAGCATGTTTAATCCAATCCTGCACTATTGGCCACGCCGGCTCTGCCAGGTTAATTAATTCTTCTACCGGCTTCACTTTTGGTTGCCCGAAACAGCAAATAGTACCAACCAACAATAAAACCAACATCAACATCTTACGTCCCATAAAATACATGATACTTATGCTCACTCTTCCTCCTCCAGTATTTCATCTAATTGCGCCGGCTCCATAACTTTTTTACCGCTGCCAATATTCCATATCCGCTCTGCCCTGCTGCCCACCAGCCAAAACGAAAAGGCCAGGATAAAAAAGAATAACGCCTTATGCAGGCCATTCCAGAAATACTCAAAATAACGGGTATACAAATTGATTAGCAGGAAAGTAATACCAAAACCTCGTGTAATGGGGTTTTCCGTTTTTATTCCAAAAAGAATGACCACACAGGCAACCCCGCCAAACAACAAACCCCATCCAAAAAGCTCGGGTTGCTTAACAGTATACCACCGGTCTATATCGCCGTAGTTGCCAAATATTGAAAGTATCCAAAGTGCCATAAACAGGTAAAGCAGGCCCAGCCTTAAACTCGGTTTATAAAATTCCGCAAGCCGCGGAAAGTATTTAAACGCATAAGCCACCCCTGCTAAAATGGCGCCAAAGAACACAAAACGCAAAGGGTAATTCATACCCAGGTAATATGCGCCCCAGCCTGATACATAACCGGTTTCTGTGCCGAACCACGCACCTAAAGATAATACAGCAAATACCCAAACCATGCGCGATGGAAACCATAGGCCCATAATGCCATACATAAAGGTGGCAATCAGAAAAAGTAAAGAGAAATGGCCGCTGCCACTATCAATAGCCCGGCCGAAATAAGCAATGGCCCCGGCAGTAAATAATACCCCCACAAAAATAAGTGCTTCATTAGTAAAGTCCCTTTCAGGCCTCTTTATCCGGCCCCTTAAACCCAGGTAATAAAAAATACCGGCGATTATCTGCATGGCAATGCAAATCGCAATATTAGAAGAAGAGAAAAGCTGCTCAATAAAGTGAATAATATAATCGTCGGCCACAGCAGCGGCAACCGAAATAAGCCCGCAAACAATAGCAATCCAGAAGGAGTACTTCGCCAGCTTTTTCCAATCGAAAGACTGAATGGTAAAGCTTTTACTCAACCTGTCCGCTTCTTCGGCACTAAGGGTACCTTCCTGTTGCCACCTGGCAATAGCCTTTTGAAGAACCTTTCCCTGCCTGTTGCTTACTTTCATGTGCCCGGTTACGCTTGCGGTAAAGCTAATTATTATTGATGAGTTTGAAAATACAGGCCTCTCCCGCCCTTCGCTTCGCTGGGGCACCCTTCATTCTTCGAATAGAGAGGGAAAAGCCACCTAAACCGGCACATTTTCCCTCTCTATCGCTTGCAATGGAGGTGGTCGCACGAAGTGCCGACCGGGAGAGGCTGTATTAAAAAAAATAGCCCGGCTACGAGCCAGGCCACCGGGATAGTGGAATTAATAATCACTTTATTTGTAAAGCGGAGTAGCCTTTTCAATCATTAAACCGTTGGCTGATACGGCCAGCGTAGGGTTGCTTTGGCCAGGCAACTGGTTAAACATATCTTTATAAGAATTGCCGATAATGGTATATCCACCGGTTGAAAAATCGTAGAAAATATTGTTTAACATATTGATGTTGTTACCTGAACCTGCGTTTCTGTAATAAGCTTGTTTTACTGTTTCGGTTCCGTTGCTCAGTTTTATGCGGTTAAAGTTAAGCACCTGGTTATCGGTAGTACCGGTTAAGGCTATTCCGTTTGCTTCATCCTTGCCGCCTACTTCAACCGAGTTGCCATTTACCTGGCCAAGATGAGTGGGCAGTGCTGCGCAGTTATTCATTTCAATACCGGTTGAACCCGTAGCCATATTTATAACGTTATTATCCAATACCAGTTCGTTGGTAATGTTATTCAGGCTGATGCCTTTAAAGTTGCTGAACTTGGAAAGACTGCTGATGACGTTGTTATTAATGGCAGGTGCATTTTCATTTGATAAAGCCAGGGCGGTTTCAAATTGGTTAGAGAATAAAGTGCCTGAGATGGAGGTTTTGGTATCGCGGATATCGGCATTTACCCCGCCTTTAACTATGCCCATGCTGCCATTGTTTATTTCGCAGTTTTCGAAAGCGATATCATACTTTGGGGCGTTTGAAGTAAAGTAAACCGTTGCGCTGTTGGCGCCGGTGCGGGCTACTTCAACACCATCAAAAATTACTCCGGTAAAGTGAACGCTGGTGGCCTTTCCATCCACACGCACAGCGTTACCATAAGTAGCGGCACTGTGGTTGATGGAAATGTTCTCGAACGAAACATAGCTGGTTCCGTTCATGGTTAAAGTAGCATCGGTAGTTGGGAAACCAATTACTGCATCAGTATTAACGCCTGATTTGCTTTCAAAGGTTATGTTATTATATGCCGAAGCGCCGGGAATAACCGACATTACCACCCTTTCGTTATAGATACCGTTTTCTATTTTAAAAGTAACCGGACCGTTTACGCCGCCGCATTGCAGGGCGTTAACGGCATCTGTTATAGAAGCGAAATCAGCCCCTTCACTTTTACCGATACTAAAGTTTCCGGAAAGCGAAGGACAATCTGCCGAAAATGAATTTAGCGAGATGCTTATCAGGGCGGCTGCGATTATTTGATTTAACTTGTTCATTTTACTTGCTTTTATTCGGTTAATTACTGCCAACACAAACAATGTAACGTATAGACCAGGCCTTTGTCAAGCATGTTTTTGGAAAACACGTATTTAATTTTTAAAATTGTGTTTAACTAACTGACTTTCAATATATTAAACAGCAAAAGAATCGAACAATCAGGACATTGTCAGGGACAAAAAAATGCTATTTTACCGATTTGGCTTTAGGCCTGCGAACCCAACCGGATTTTAATTAAACGCCTACCAGCCAATGCAATTACGTATATTAATACACCCGACATGATAAATTATTTAGTTAAAAAAAGAGCCCCGCAAGCGGGGCTCCCTCTTCTTTAACCAAACCAAAACTATCAAATCTTAATTCCTCCCAATGCACTTGCATCGTATGTAAATAAGATAGTGTGGTTATAAATTTTGTCAAAGGGCTTTTGAGTGGTGCTCGCAATTGTTTTACAAGGTTGGTGTTGTATAAAGGAAACTATCACCAACAAAAAAGGCCTGCCCATCAGGCAAGCCTTTTAAAAGTTCTTCAAAGTTAATTACAGCCCCAAATCATAAATCATACGGGCCTGTATGCCGCTGGTGGTCTTCATCCATTGCACGGTTTTATAAAAAGTGTATTGGTCGCCCAGTTCCTCTTTTATGGCGTTGGCTTTCATTTCGCCAAAGCTTTCTTCAATTTTTTCTTCTATGCTTTTCGATTCAGGGTATTCTTTAAGGCGGTAATTTTTCAGGTTCGCTTTTTGTGCGGCGTAGGCAATGGCATCGTCCAATCCGCCAATAGTATCTACAAGCCCGTTGGCTATGCCCTGGTTACCGGTCCATACCCGTCCTTGTGCAATGGTTTCAATATAGGCGGTGTCCTTATGCCTGCCTTCAGCCACGCGCAATTTAAACTCGCGGTAGGTCTTCTCCACATTCCTTTGGGCAAAGGCGGCTTCTTCAGGGTCAAGTGGTTTTGTAATACCACCCAAAACACCATGTTTGGTAACCTTCACTTCGTCAAAAGTAATACCCAGTTTATCGGTAAAAAATTTCTGAGCATTCGGTATTAAGCCAAACACGCCAATTGAACCGGTAATGGTATTCGGCTGCGCAAAAATCTTATCGCCCATGCACGAAATATAATAACCACCGCTGGCAGCCAGGTCGCCGTACGATACTATCAGCGGTTTATCCTTTTTAGCCAGCATCAGTTCCCTCCACATAATATCGCTGGCCAGCGCGCTGCCACCGGGCGAGTTAACGCGCAGCACAATAGCCTTTACCTTATCGTCCGCTCTTAATTTCCGAATCATTTTTGAAAACGACTCAGCACCTATCTCACCATCCCTGCCTTTGCCATCCACAATTTCGCCATCGGCATAAACCACGGCAATTTTGCTCTGCTCAGATAAGTCCTTTGTAATGGTTGAACTATAGTCAGCCAAATCAATAAACGATACGTCCTTCTTTTTATCAATACCCACGCGTTCTTTTATTTTATCCAAAACCTGGTCATAGTAAACGGCGCCGTCAATCAGTTTTAGCTCAACATCCTTTTGGGGGGTTTCAGCCTGCAGGTTATTAATAATAACACCCAGCTGGGCCGTATCTATTTTACGGGCGGTGGCAATGTTATTTAAAAAATGTGTGTATACATCAGTGTAAATAAGGGTTAACTGCTGGCGGTTAGGCTCGCTCATATTGGTGCGTATAAAAGGCTCAATAGCGCTTTTAAATGCACCGCAATGAAAGTCCTGCACCTCAATACCCAACTTATCCAGCATGCCTTTGTAATACGCTATTTCGGCGCCAAAGCCTTTCAACTCCATGCCGCCTGCGGGGTTAATAAAAATCTGGTCAGAAGCAGAGACCAGGTAATAGCCTTTTTGCGATATCACCTCTCCATAAGAATAAACAAACTTGCCCGACTTTCTGAAATCAATTAAAGCATCCCTGATAGCTTCAGTAGTAGCCATACCGTTTGAATAAAGGCCCATATCCAGGTAAATACCTTTTATATTATCATCGGTTTTGGCTTTTCTTATACACTCGCGTATTTCAGATAATCCAATTCCTTTTTTCGATTTTTTGGCGCCAATTCCCCAGGCTGCAAAAGGGTTCTCCTCGCTCTTTTCGTGAATCGGATAATTGAGGTCGAGCCTTAGCACCGAGTTAGCTTCAACAACGGTGTCTTTATCATTCTTTGAAAAATGGGCTATTGCAACCAAAAACACAATACCCAAAAAACAAAACATAAAAAGGCCGACAATAGTGGCCAGAACAAACTTTAAAAATTGTCTCATATTTATTAATTTTTTTATTTGAACCGGGAAACTGCAGCACACCTGAACTTAAATTGCCCTTACTTTGACGTTTACCGCTTCGCTAAATTTTATTTGTCTGCAATTATAATACTTTTGAAAGGCATGATTGAAGTTTATTTATTGCTCGGTTCTAACGAAGGAAAACCCGAAAAAAACCTGGCTGCCGCCCGCAAACTAATTGCTGAGCGTTGCGGGGAAATTATTGTGGCTTCCTCTTTATACGAAACCGGGGCATGGGGAATAAAGGAGCAAAACAACTTTTTAAACCAGGCCATACTCCTGAAAACAACCCTATCCCCAACCAAACTTCTTTCAGCGTTAAAAAATATAGAAAAAGAAATTGGCAGGGTCGAGACCATCCATTGGGGCCCGCGCGTTATTGATATAGACATTCTCTTTTACGGCGTTCAGGTTATCAACCTGCCGGAGCTAAAAATACCCCATCCTTATATACAAGACCGGCGCTTTACTTTGGCCCCGGTGAGTCAAATAGCTCCAAATTTTGTTCATCCGGTGATTGGGAAAACGATAGAAGAACTGCTGATGGTTTGTAAGGATAATTCGGAAGTAAGAATTAAGAGCCTTTGAATCGCCAACAGCCTCCTCATCCAAAATCCTTCTCATTCGGAGAAGGATTTTGAGGTTTGCCCGTTTTGCAATCTATGGTCAATTAAAATATGGTAGGCATTAGAACCCTCTCCTTCGGAGAGGGCAGGGTGAAGATTGTATTAAAAATTATACCCCGTAAACCCTTTCGTAAATTCATCAGCTTTAAAGCCCGGGTCTATTTTCAGGTTAAAAAACTGGTAGCGTTCAAAAACACCACGGTCGTCGGTAAGCTCCTGAAATACCGGGAAATTATTTTCCTTATCAATATAAAAAACGCTCTTTTTAGCATAGCTGGTAGGTACCTTCAGTGTCCTTCCACCCAAATCATCTTCAAAGCTCTTTACCCCGTTCAAATCTGCAATACTGTATTCCGAAATAAGAAGTTTTTGCGCAATGGTTAACATGGTTTCACCCTTCTGAGCTTTATAGGTAGTATAAGTCCAGGTAGGGTCTTCAATAATCAGTTTATAGCAGCTTCTCCCGTTCCAGGTTACATCGCCCACGTATTTAAACACCTCGTCAAACCTGCCCTGTGTGTCAGAACGTTTAATGCCGGCATCAACAATACGTGCCACCAACCTGAAACCTGCCGAAAGTAGGGTATGGTGCTGGTCTTTGGTTAATAATCCTCCTGTAGGCGCTAACGATATGCTGAAGAATAGCTTTGAACTCTTTACATAAGCCTTGCCGTTATTTTCTCCTTCGACATAGAGCACCTCGGTGCCCTTATTGGGGTCGGCAGTCATTTTCATGTAAGTTTTCCGGGGCGACTCGTTCACTTTGGTAAAAATTTCACCTCCGCGCAGTTCCTTCATATCCGGCAGCCTTTCTTCGCTCTTCATGGTATAAATACAGGTTTTATACTGCTCCATAGCCTTTATCATTTTATTAACTATGGTCCGCGTTTGGCTGTCAGGCGTGGTGGCCGAAAAATTCAATGCGGCTGAAGCAACTATCAGCAGAACTAACAAAAGGTTTTTTTTCATGAAGTAGTATTATAATTAAAATTTATTCAGTTTATTAATAAAAAGCAGGCAAACTATTGTCAGATTCTCAACAGCCGCCCCTTCCGTCCCCTAAAGGGGAAACCAAAGCCGAATACCAATACAAGGTCTGTCGTCAACACTTGAATTTGACCTGCCTGTCCGGTAGGCAGGCTGTTCTGCCCTGGTTTCCCCTTTAGGGGACGGAAGGGGCGGGACATTTGCGGTATCGCACCTACAAAGCAATACCTAATTTTTTATAAACAAAACTCATTAACCAGGCAGGCCCTATCATCAGGTACTGCAGGTCTTTAAAAAAAGAAGGTTTCATGCCTTCAACATTATGGCCGTAAAACTGTCCTATCCAGGCCAAAACAAATATACCTATACATATAGCCCATAGCGGAACGCTGGTAATTATCTGTATCTCATAACACAGGCCAATGCATATCAGCGAAAAAAAAAGCATACCTACCGATAAGGATTTCGACAAGGTGAAATAATAAACCGTAACAAAAGCCAAAACCACCAGCGCCAGGTTTAAGTTCATACCAGCTACTACTTTAACCGGAAATTGGACACTATACAACATACCTATAACGCTAAAAAAAATAAGGGGCACACATACCCAATGTATCATCTTATTAGTAGGATTTTTATGGCTTATTGAATATTCATCAAGCCACTGCTGTATCGTTTTCATGTATAGGGGTTTAAACCGCTAAAATAGAGATGTGATTGTATAAAACAAAAAAGGCCCCCGGTATAATCGGAGGCCTTTCGGTATTTCTTAACCTAAGCTATTAATCAATTACAGTAAACTTACGTGTTACCGATGATACCCCATCAGTTAACGATATAAAATACATACCTGATGACAGTCTGCCTCTTTCAATAACCGAAGTATTAGTACCTGGCACAGCCTGTATTTCTTTAACCGAAACAACCTGGCCGGTTAGGTCGGTAATTCTCATAGTATATGCCGCGTTCTTTTCGGCAGTAAACGATAGCATAGCGCTGCTTGAATTCATTGGGTTTGGCATCACATTCAT
>Ga0182013_10003518_pt1 | contig 19526 bp, 11 predicted proteins | sample 612S2MmetaG_FD_120487 | JGI IMG/M metagenome (GOLD analysis project Ga0182013, IMG submission 120487) | Permafrost microbial communities from Stordalen Mire, Sweden - 612S2M metaG | ecosystem: Environmental > Terrestrial > Soil > Wetlands > Permafrost | place: Sweden: Stordalen | collected... | reverse complement strand
GTTCCGGCTCCATCCTCCCCATGGCAAATCACGCAGTTCGCCTTGAAGGTGCTTGCCGGCGCTGCCGAGTCTTGCGGGCTTTGAGCCATCGCATGCGGACCCGCTGTGGCGATTGCAAGGACCCAAAGGCACGCAGCCATCAGGATTCCATGAACTCCCAACTTACGCAGGCGCGCGATCATTGCAGCTTGAACCTCCTCATCTTCGATTGCCGGCACATCGGGCGTGATCGCAATTGCTATCGGCCGGGCCTGCCTGTTAAACACCGGGAACGGGCGGGCAACCAGGGAACTCCATCAGGAATGCATTGCCATCGTAGCCCAAATACTCGATGCCAATTTTGCTGGTAAAGAAACCGTCCGACGTCAGATCGCGCAGCAGCGAAAAGAACTCAACTCCGTATCGCAGCGCCGTGTTGCTTTTCGCATTCCTGCGATATGCGATTAGATCGAGAATCTCTTTCTGTTGTTGCGGTGTGCATTGCAGAAACGCGTTACCGTACCGGTCCGCGCATGTGGAGTCGAGCCAATTCAATCCGCCGCCCAGCTTCAACTGATATTCCTGATTCTCGCTTGTCAGCAAATCGATGAACTCAGGAGCGCCGGCTTCGATTGCGCCACCCGACTCTGCGTCCGCGGGGAAGATCGTTTCGCACAGGAACTGCAAAGTGGCGTACTGGTGCGGAGAAAAGAACTTCGCCGCATAGCCGCCGGTTTTATCGGCGCGCTCGGCTTGGATAACGCCGTGAAGATAGGCGGCAGCCTCAAGCGGAATGGCCCGCAACACAGAGCTTGCCGCGGCCCCCAGGCTCAGCGACTTCAAAACGCATCTGCGCGAAACAACCCCCTCTGCCCTCCCGCTCACGAAAGCTCTCCTTTCCTGGCCTGTTCCAGCAGATACTCTGATGTCCTCCACGACAGCGCCATGATGGTCAACGTCGGATTCTTGTCAGGGTTGCTGACAAACGGCGCAGCGTCGGCGACGAACAGGTTCTTCACATCATGTGCCTGGCAATGGCTGTTCAGTGCCGACCTCTTTGCATCGTTGCCCATGCGCACCGTGCCCAACTCGTGAATGATTTCGCCGCCCACCGAGATGCTGTCGGAGTGCGTGCGCCTGTGAGAACCACCAACAACAGTTCCTCCCGCTGCTTCCACGATGGAGCGGAACGTTTCCTGCATATGCCTGGCCATCCTGATCTCGTTCTCGCCCCACTGCCAGTGGAAGCGCAGTACCGGAATGCCCCACCGGTCCACCACGTTGGGGTCGAGCTCGCAAAAGCTCTTTTCGTTTGGAATCATCTCGCCCCGTCCGGCGAACCCGATGTAGTTTCCATACGAGCTGCGGCACCTCTGTTTCAGCGCCGCCCCATACCCCTCATGCTCCGCGCACACGCCGTCGAAGCCGCCCACGCCGGGCATGTTGCGCCCGCCGCCGAACTCGATGTGATATCCGCGCAGGAAATCGTTCTTCTTTCCAAACAGCCACCAGGGCATATACATGTGCATTCCGCCCGCGCCGTCGTGGTTGTGCGGGGGAACCTTTTCCAATTGCGGGAAGTACCCGGCCAGGCCTGCACCGACCGAATCGGTGAGATAGCGGCCCACCACCCCCGAAGAGTTTGCCAGGCCGTTGGGAAAGCTTGGCGAACGCGAATTCAGCAAGAGGCGCGCCGACTCGCAGGCGCTGGCCGCCACAACAAAGGCTCTTGCGTACACCCGGCTTTCGCTGCGCGTGGTCTTGTCAATGTACGAAACCGCCTCTGCTTTTCCCGTCTTGCCGAGGACAATCTCGCGCGCCATGGCATTGGCGATCATGGTAAGCCGGCCGGTCGCCTGCGCCGGGGGAATCATCACCTGGCTGGAACTGAAGTTGGAGGCGGCGATGCACCCACGCCCGCATTGCGCACAGTAGTGGCATGCGGGCCGCCCGTTCAACGGTTGTGTCAAGATCGCCATGCGCGATGGGATGCAGGTGATCTTCAAGCTGTCGCAGGCCTTCTTGATCAGCGTTTCTGTGCAGCGCGGCCGCGGCGGCGGCTGGAACACGCCGTCAGGAGCATTGGGGATATTCTCCTTCGTCCCGAAGACGCCGATATACGATTCAACCTTGTCGTAATAGGGCGCAAGCTCGGCGTAAGTGATCGGCCAGTCGTCTCCCATCCCGTCGATAGAACGGGCCCGGAAATCCGCCGGGCCAAAGCGCAGCGCGATGCGACCCCAATGGTTAGTCCGGCCGCCTTCGATTCGCGACCGGAACCAGCGAAACGTCGATCCCGGCGCAGTCGTATATGGCTCGCCCTCGATCTCCCAGAACCCGTTGGGCGCCATAAACTCGGTGTTCATCTCGTGGCGTGCTTTGCCTCCAACATCCGCGCCGCGATGGGCTAGCTCGTAAGGCCAAACATGCTCTTTGAAGTCCTTGTCAGGATTGAGCCGCGGGCCCGCCTCCAGCATCACCACGTTCAGCCCGCCCTCGGTAAGCACCTTGGCGGCAGTTCCGCCTCCTGCACCGGAGCCGATGATGCAGACGTCGTAGATTTTTCTGGGCGTATTCAATTGCAGCATCCGTTCTCTCCAGCGATTCCGTGGTTGCGCGGGAATGTCAGGACCCTACCAGATCTTCCGCCAGCCACGACACACGCGTCCGCCTCACCCGGCTTTCAGGTAGGGCTCTAAAGTCATTTTCGGCAACGACTCAATATACCGGAATTTCCATTTTGCCTCTCGGCTGCCGAAGAATATCCAATAAGTGTCTCCGCTCGCAATCTCTTTTGCATTCGGTCCGACGCCAAAGCCCCAGGAGTCCCCGGCCGGGCCTCTCACGGTATTTCCATCGCGATTCACCCAGCGGCGGTACAATTCAGGCGACTCAGTGCTGAAGAAGGAGTTGCTCTATGTTTGAGGGTACTGGCTTGCTTACGTCTTTTTTCATAGTCCTTGTGATCTTTCTGGGGCTTGCCACCGTCTTCGCATCGTTCTACAGCATTGGCCCGACTCAGATCGGACTGGTACGAAAGAGATTTGGCAAAAAGCTACCCGGCAACAACCCCGTAGCCTTCGAAGGAGAAGCCGGTTACCAGGCCGAACTTTTGATGCCGGGCGTGCGCTTCAAATTCAAGCCGATGTTCACTGTCACCAAGCACCCCTGGGTACAAGTGCCGGCAGGACAGATCGGCGTTGTGATCGCGCAAGTTGGCAAGCCCACGCCCATCGGCGCCAAGTCAGGCAGGTACGACGCAGCTTTCGGCAACTTTACCGACTTTCGAACATTCGTCGAAAAAGGCGGAGAGAAGGGCGTGCAAAGACCCGTTCTTTCTCCGGGTACGCTTGCGCCCATTCACCCCGTAGCCTTCCTGGTCATCACCAAGCCGCAGGTCTTCGGCGTGCCGGTGTCAGACGAGTACAGTTACCTCGCCCGCGTCAACAAGTTAAGCTTTCTGGCCTTCGGACTTGAAGAGTGGCAGCTCAATGTAACGCGCATTGCGCCCAAGCCAACCGGCGAAGGCGGCAAAGTCGTTGACATGATCGGAGTGGTGACCTCCCTGGACGGCGAACCCTTACCGGCCGGCGCCATCGCCAGCCGCCTGGGCGGATTCAAGGACGTCAGTGAAGTTGAAGACAAAGCCGGAATCACTGACTTCGAGCTGATGGCGTTGATCCTTGGCAGCAAAAACGATCAGCACAACAACTATCAGGATTTTCAGAAATTCCTTGAAGCCGGTGGAAAGATCGGCCTCCAGCACGACCCTCTGCTCTACGGCGCGTACAACCTGAACCCATTCCTGGTGCGCGTGGAGCAGGTACCGATGCTGGTTGTGGAACAGGGGCAGGTTGCCGTGATCAAGGCTTACGTTGGACTGCCCACTCAGGACACATCGGGCGCAAACTTCAAGTTCGGCAGCCTGGTGCGCCCCGGCCACCAGGGCATCTGGCAGGAAGCCTTACGAACCGGCAAGTATCCGATCAATCCCCGCATTTATGACGCTAAGCTCGTTCTCACGGCGATTCTCAAGCTCGATTGGGCAAAGGATGTAACAGGAGCTCATGGGCTTGATGCGCGCCTCGAGCCCATCATCGCTAAAAGCAACGAAGGCTTCGTGTTCAGCATCGACCTGCAGGTACTCATTCACGTTCCTGACACGAAAGCTCCACGCGTTATTTCTATGGTGGGCTCCATGGAAAACCTGGTGAACGAAGTTCTTCAAGCTGCCGTCGGAAACCTCTTTCGCGACAAAATCGGCGGCATGGAGGCGATTACCTTCATCCAGACGCGCCAGATGGTCCAGGAGCAGGCATTCAACTACATCCAGGGGAAACTCGCCGAGTACGAGATCGAGACGAGAGGCGTTTACATCCAGGATGTGGTTTACCCCGAGCAACTCGTGACTGTTCTCACCCAGCGCGAGGTAGCGCATCAGGAAGTGGAAACCTTCAAGATGCAGAGGCAGGCCCAGGACCAGCGCATCGAAACGGAAAAGGCTCGCGGCACTGCCGATATGCAGGTCGATCTTGCCAAGGCAAAGGTCGGAGTGGACATCCAGACCAACAAGACCGAGGCCAGAATGAAAGAGGCCCAGGGCGAGGCCACTTACATCGAGCAAACCGGTACGGCAAAGGGAGCAGAAGTTCGGGCCGTTGGATTGGCAAACGCCGAGGCCTATCAGCGGCAGGTGGAAGCTCTGGGCAAGGGACCCACGGCTCTCGTAAATGCCATCAAGGCACTCGCAGTCGGCAACAGCGCCTTCGTGCCCAGGATTCTGGTCGTTGGCGGCGGGAACAATCAAGGGGTTCTTGAAAGCCTGGGAACGATGCTGATGGACAAGCTCGACACGAGTACTCAGTCCCCGGGCTCTGATAGCTCGGCGCCTGGAGGGTCTGAACCGCCAAGCTCTGCGAAGACCCACGCTTCGCCATCAAAGGTATGAAATAGTCGCTTTGATGGCAAATCGCAACGAACCCGACGGCTCGATGAATCTTGGCCCTTTATTACAGGCGGATGACCGCCTCCTCCAATGCCGTTTTTAGGTTGGGGAAGCGTCGGCAACCGTTCAGGTTCATCCTCATTCTTTGACACAACGGCGTTTTGTCGGGAGTAATAAACCCTCTCGCAGGTAAATCTTCTTCAATGAGTGCATCTGAGTTCTATTTGTCACCAGCTGTCCGCCCGCCAACCTCCTGTTAGCCAATAATCCACATACGATTCGAACGGGGCATGAATGCACATAGTTATAATCTTGCCTGCACTGAAACGTGAACGCCAAAATCCCCTGGGAATGCAAACACAAATGGAGCACAACGTCCGCAATGGAGGAGAGTCATGCCTGATAGAAAGGTGATCGCAGTGTTAGGAGCGACCGGCGCGCAGGGCGGCGGTTTGGTTCGGGCGATTCTTAACGACCCGAATGGCGGCTTCGCCGCACGGGTGCTGACCAGGGATGTGAACGGTGTAAAAGCGCAGGAGTTCGCAAGGCTGGGTGCTGAAGTCGTGGCCGCGGACGTGGACGACCCCGAGAGTCTGAAGAAGGCATTCGAGGGCGCATACGGAGCCTATTGCGTTACGTTCTTCTGGGCGCACTTCTCGCCGGAAAAGGAGATGGCGGAAGCAAAAGCGATGGCGGAGGCAGCGAAGGCTGCAGGCCTTCGGCACGTGATCTGGTCCACTCTGGAGGATACGCGAATGTGGATACCTCTGAGCGATAACCGCATGCCCACCCTCCAGGGCAATTACAAGGTCCCGCACTTTGACGCTAAGGGTGAATCCAACCACTTTTTCACGGACGAAGGAGTTCCGACGACGTTCCTTCTGACGTCTTTCTATTGGGACAACTTCATTTACTTCGGCATGGGGCCGAAGAAGGGGCCGGATGGTAAGTTGGCCATCACGTTCCCAATGGACGACAAAAAACTGCCGGGCATTGCCGCCGAGGACATTGGCAGATGCGCTTATGGCATATTCAAGAAAGGCGATGAACTCATTGGCAAGACAGTAGCTATCTCCGGTGAGAATCTCACTGGCGCGCAAATGGCCGCTGCTTTTAGCGAAGTGCTCGGCAGCGAAGTCCGTTACCAGAGCGTACCTCCCGAGGTGTATCGCGGGTTTGGTTTCCCGGGCGCCGATGATTTAGGCAACATGTTTCAGTTCAAGCGCGATTTCGAAGAGTATTTTTCGGGCAGACGCAGCCCCGAGTTTAGCCGGAGCTTGAACCCTTCATTGCAAAGCTTCAAGACGTGGCTCACCTCAAACAAGAACGCCTTTCCGCTTGAAGACACTGGAGCCAACTCCTAGCGAGAAGCAACGCTAACTCAACCATTCATGGAAACGACAAAGGTCCTGGGCTTCAAAAAGCCCCAGGACCTTTGCCTTTCGCGTTCAGAGGAAAGAAGCTCACGCTTCAGTTGAGCAAATCGTAGCACGCTTTGCTCCCCGCCAACAGTGAGATGGGCAAAAGATCTCGACGGCACTTTTGACCGGATAAACAACAATCAGAATCGCCTAAAGCCGCAGGAGGATGGGTAGACCATTGATAGAGACGATTTTGAAAATAGAAGCCCTTGTCTTGTTGCCCATAATAAATAACTTAGATCTTGTCGGGAGGGTTGCTCGGTTAGCTCGCGGCATCTCTGAACCCGGATTGACAGCGGCAAATGCGATCAAATGCTCATACTGGCCTTTCCATGAACCTGATGAACATCAACAATAGGAAGATCAAGATTTCAGTTCACCCGGAGTTTTGGCCAAAGCCGGTCGTCCACGGCGCAGAACGCGAGCAGGGACAAGCCTGAGAGACTGCGCGGGGTCATTTCGGATTGCGAAGGAAACACTACTGGCTTGCCGGAGTGAAACGCCTGATGGGCCGTTGCCCGGCCGCTCGTTTTCAGACGCGGGTACTGGCCCAAGGCCATGAGCTTTTCCTTGCCTTCAAACTTCTATGCCTAGCGCCACAACTTGCCACCAGATGGCGTAACCGAGAGAAACAAGCTCTTGCTGTCGCCTAATCGGTAGGCTTTTTCGGCAGACCGAGACTTGCGAACTTCTAAATCGGTGAGTGGCATTTGTGCCCTCCAAATACCCCTTGCGGCAAAATACTCCCCTGGATAAAAACGAATTGCCCCCCAAAATACCCCCGGAGTCGGTGGCTTGCACAGTACGCCCATGAAAGTAGAAAAACAATAACCCTAGCATTTGCTAGGGTTTAATTGATTTCCTTGGATGTCTTGGGATGTCCTTGGAAGGGTTGCTGGCGGAGAGAGTGGGATTCGAACCCACGGTACTCGTTAAAGTACACACGCTTTCCAAGCGTGCGCCTTAAACCACTCGGCCATCTCTCCGTAAGCGTGCTGACTGTTTGAACTTAACATATTGGACTGCTTGTTGGCCGTGCCCGGAAGAAGGCAACTGTTTATTCGGGTGTCAATTCATCTGAAAATGAAACCGTTTACTCCAATCCGGGTGCTGGTTTATAGTTCACGGTTGCTCGCCGTTCCAGTTTATTGATCGACTTACGGCGGTTCTTCATCTGCGAAAGAGGATCTCCATGTTTACTTTTTCTCGTCGTAATTTGCTGTCGAGTGGCCTCGCGCTCTCTGCTTCATCCTTGGTTACACGCTCTGCATGGGGTCGCACAGTGGCGATGCTTGCAGCCGATCCGCAGGCTGAGGCAGCCGGGGGGACAAGCGGCCCACGCGAGAAGTTGATCCTCGATTTTGATTGGAAGTTTCAATTTGGTCACGGAAGCGATCCGGCGCGCGATTTGGGATTCGGGACGGGACAGGGGGATTTTGCGAAGACCGGCGACTTCAAGTTTGCAAAGGTTGGATTTGATGACGCTAAATGGCGAGCATTGCACTTACCGCACGACTGGGCGGTGGAGTTGCCCTTTGTGCGTGACGATGAGTTGAATTCACACGGCTTTAAGCCGCTCGGCAGGCGCTATCCGGAGACAAGCGTCGGATGGTACCGGCGCGAATTCGATATAGCGGCCAGCGACCTCGGCCGGCGCATTGCCGTGGAGTTCGATGGTGCGTTCAGAAGCGTTCTGGTTTTTGTGAACGGATGCTTTATCGGTCGCAATGACAATGGGTACGCACCGTTTGCTTTTGATCTGACCGATTTTCTGAATTACGGCGCCAGGAACTGCATTACGTTGCGTGTGGACGCGAGTTTTGGCGACGGATGGTTCTACGAGGGCGCGGGGATCTATCGGCACGTGTGGTTAACGAAAACAGATGCGCTGCACCTGGGCAAGTGGGAGAGCTGGGCAAGGCCTGAGGCAACCGGCGGCAAGACCGTGAATGTACGGCTGGGCACGGTGGTCGAGAACGTCGGCAAGAACGCTGAGATCGCGGCGGTGAGCTGGCAGATTGTGGACGCAGCCGGCAAGACCGTGGCCACGGCGAAGACCGCCGCGCAGACGATCGACGTGGACGGGAAAGCGACCTATGAAGCGATTGCTCCGATAAGCGACCCTGCGCTGTGGTCGGTGGAGGAGCCCAATCTCTACACCGCTCTGGTGACGGTGGAGACACACGGCCAGGTGCGCGATGCCGAGCCCGTCAAGTTTGGCGTGCGCTTCCTTCGCTTTGATGCGAACCATGGATTCTTTCTGAACGACAAACCAGTCAAGATTCAAGGCACCTGCAACCATCAGGATCACGCAGGCGTGGGCGCTGCTGTGCCGGACCGGTTGCAATGGTTCCGTCTGGCCGTGCTCCGCGAAATGGGCTGCAACGCAGTCCGCACGTCGCACAACATGCCGACGCCTGAGTGGGTGGACGCGTGCGACCGCATGGGCATGATGATGATGTGTGAGACGCGTCAAATGAGCTCGAACGAGGAGGGATTGGCGCAACTGGAGACGATGGTCAAGCGTTATCGTAACTCGCCGTCGATCATCCTGTGGTCAATTGGCAACGAGGAATGGCATTTGCAGAACGACCAGGCGGAGCTTGGCGAAAAGATTGCGGCGACCATGGTGCGGCGATGCCACGAGTTGGATCCGAATCGCCCGGTTTCAGCCGCGGTGAATGGGAGCAATGAGAAGGGCGTTTCGAACGCGCTGGACGTGATTGGATTCAATTACAACCTGAATTTTCCAGACGAGTTCCACAAGAAGAATCCGACGCGGCCGGTGTATGGATCGGAGACGGCGAGCACAGTAAGCACGCGCGGCGTGTACACGACAGACAAGCTGCGCAACACGGTGAGCGCCTACGACGTGAACCATCCTGCATGGGCGAATGGAACCGAGGAGTGGTGGAAGTTTTACGGCACGCGCGAGTGGCTGGCAGGCGGCTTTGCCTGGACGGGATTTGATTATCGCGGCGAGCCTACTCCTTATGGTTGGCCATCAGTCAACTCGCAATTTGGAATTATCGATGTGTGCGGATTTCCCAAGGATCTCTTCTTCTACTACAAGGCATGGTGGCGCAAAGAGCCGTCGCTCCATGTATTTCCGCACTGGAACTGGGCGGGCAGGGAAGGCGAGGAGATTCCGGTTTGGGTCTTCTCGAACATGGAGGAGGTGGAGCTGGTGGTGAATGGAGCGAGCCTGGGCAGGCAGAAAGTTTCCTATCTGGGGCACGTGGAGTGGAAGGTCAAGTACGAGCCGGGTGCGATTGAGGCGCGGGGGTTCAAGGGCGGCAAGCTGGCGTTGAGCGAGAAGCGCGAGACGACGGGGCCGGCAGCGACGATCAAGCTGAGCGCGGACCGGACGGCGATTGATGCCGATGGCGCGGATGTCGCCGTGATCAAGGTGGAAGTGCTCGACAACGAAGGCAGGTCCGTGCCGACAGCGGACGACCTGATCCACTTCAAAGTGACGGGCGAAGGCACGCTGATCGGCGTAGGCAACGGCGATCCCAACTGTCAGGAGTCCGACAAGGACTCGAAGCGGTCGCTGTTCAACGGTCTGGCGCAGGCCATTGTGCAGGCCACGAAACAGGCGGGCATGATCGAGATCGAGGCAGCGAAGGAAAGCTTTGATGCAACAGTTCTGGCGCCGGCCAAGCTGACCATCAGGACGGGGAACTAGCGGCAGCCTTTGGGCTGTGAACTTTCAGTTTTGCTTTGGCGGGTTCAGGCAGTGTCCAGCCGGACGCTTGGACACGTTTGTTTTCGGAGAGGAAAACCTGCTTCGAGCCTGGTGCCCAGCTGGACAGGCTCAGTGTTCCGCTTATCGATGTGATCGTCAACACATATTGCCACTCTTGAATACAGTTTGATACGAGCGGCCCGGTTGTTTATGTCGGGTTCGAGGAAAAACGGCTCGTGAAAAGCAACGGCACATTATCCGCGGAATAGATTTGATAGCAATTGCGGCCCTTTGCCTTGGCCTGGTAGAGCGCAGCGTCGGAATTGCGCAACAGAGTTTCTACATTGTCTCCGTCTTCAGGGCATGTGGCGACACCGACGCTCACTGAGACTTCCACGGTCCTGCCGTCAATCACAATGGGCGCGCATACATTCGAAACCACTTGTGAAGCGATTTTTTGCGCTTCGTATTCATGGCGAAGGCCGTTGAGAAGAACAGTGAATTCGTCGCCTCCCATGCGGGCCACCGTGTCAGTTAACCGCACAGATTGCACCAGGCGATTGGCAATCGTACAAAGCACCTGATCGCCCACCGCATGGCCGAAGCTGTCATTGAGCTGTTTGAAGGAGTCCACGTCGACCATCATCAAAGCCAGTGTGACCGGCTGCCGCTTGATCTCATGCAAGGCTAACTCAAGCCGTTCCATGAGCACCCTCCTCACCGGGAGGCCGGTGAGGCCATCGTGTTCGGCCAGGTCGCGGAAGCGTTCTTCGCTTTGGCGGATGATGCCGGTCTGGCGATGGACCTGGCGGCGGAGGAGAACCACCCAGGCGAGAATGGCTGCCATCGCGAAGACCAGGAGACCAAGAACCTCAACTGAATGCCTGCTACTCCACCAGGAGGGAACGCTGAGAATGACCACATCGCTCGGCGACCGCAGAAGAATCTGAAACGATTCGAGGCGTGCGATGCCTTCCTGCCGGGTGGTTTGCTGTTCATCCACTTTTCCGACGAAGACGCCTGTGACCATGATGGTGCTTCCGTCCACCAGCGAGGATTCAAGTTGTTTGTCGATTTCAGTTGCCGTGGCAGGCGGGACCACGGTGAACAGGACACCTTCTGACGAGAGAAGGAATGTGGACCCGTTCAAGCCATGATTTCTGCCCACCAGCGTGCCTTGCGCGCGGACCAGTTCTCCGTTGTGGTCGGCGTTGAACGAGTTAGCCGCAGCTACGTCGATGTGGGACGCGTTCGAAACCGTGCTAGCGTTTGTGGTGCCATCTCTAAAGGCGTCGGCCGGGGATATGGTGACCGGCCTTACTGGGCGCCCATTGCCATCCAGCCTCAGCGTGGCGGCGGAAATTGCCGGGAGGGAAGCCTCGCGGCCCAGAAAACCGGCTACATCAATCAGGTCACCCTCGCTGAGCGCGGTGGTATCGGCGGTCTGGATACAGAGCCCCGTAGAGTCGTCCACGATACACACGGTTTGTCCATGCCATGAGAGGGTGACTCGGCCGCGGACATGAACCCGATGCACGCTGGCAGGGTAGGGAGAGTATTGCAGGAGGCTGCTGAGGCGGCGCACAGGAAGCAGAAACGGATCGGGGGCCGCAGGCGCGATGACGGAGAGTGTCTTCATCCCTGGAAAGAGCAGACGCATTCCCGTCAACTGCCGTCTAGAATTGACGAGCGGAGCCGCAACACCGCGGATGATTACCTCGGAATCGATAAGCGCGGAGTAGTTCGCTCCATCCTCCTTGTCGGTGGTCGCAGTGATCGTGCCTTCATTTGTCGCGAGAGTGAGGACAACATGCATTCCGTCGAACTGGGCCGAGCGCACAATCCCTCTGAGCGCCACCCATTGGCTATCTTCCGACCCGGTGAGGAGCGTTGAGACCGTCGATGCGCGAGGGGTGGGAAGAGGATTCGATCCCGGCAGAATGCGTATTGCCGAGCTTGCAACGATGGGAGAGTATCCTCCCGGGTCGGTTACACCGGAAACTTCGACGCGCGAACCGGCATGGAGCCCAGGAGTCGGTAAATGGCCAGGCGCCACGAAAACGTCGCCCGTCTCGTCGGCGATAAAGAGGGCTCGATGGCCCACCTGGTAAGGATCGAAGAAGGTGACGGTACCGCGAATTCGAACCGGATAGCCTAGAGACGCTTGGTCGGGCGTAAGTCCGTGGACCGCTCGAGCCGTTCTAAGGACCGGCAAGCGCTTTGGCGGAAGATCGGACTCCTGGCAGTTCGACACGCCCCAGAACAAGAGTGGAGGCGCAACGAGCGCTAAGATCGCCGGGCGGGCCAACGATTTGAGCTCCGCGACCAATGCTCTCGCTTTCGTCAAATTCGGTGCCATTGCGCACACTTTTTCCGCATTTCCTTGAGAGCCAACGAGCGATCAGCTAGCTCGCCGCACTCGAGGAGCCCGCAAGTTCACCGGCTCCTTTCCACATATCGGCAGAGTGTCGGAATGGTTCACAATGTGCGACCCAGGGAGCCGTGGACGCTGCGAGCCTGGGACCGAAAAGGCTCAGGATGGTTTTGTGGCGTAGACGGCTTGCTCGAATTCGCCCAGGAGGCTTAGGGCTCGCTGGTCGGCAAAGGGGAGGTACTGCATGAGAATGACGGCGCAGAGGTCGCGTTTCGGGTCGATCCAGTAGTAAGTGTTGAGGAGGCCTGCCCAGGCCAGGCTGCCCGCGGAGCGGCCTCCGGGATAGGCGGTCGTATTGAGGAGGAATCCCAAACTCCACTTCTCAGTTCGGCCAGGCTGCATATCCACGTCGCTCGTGAGGTCGGGCCGCTGGGTCTTCATTTTTCCGGGTGTGAGCACGCCGATCTGGTTGACCTCCATTTCGGCGACTGTGTCTGCGCGGAGAACGCGCGCACCGTTGGGGCCGAGTCCCTGGTTGAGAATCATCTGCATGAAACGTATGTAGTCGGCCGCAGTGGAGTAGAGGCCTCCGCCGCCACCAAAGGTCTTGGGCGCGGTGGGGAGCTTGCGCTCGTCCTGCTGGAGGTCGCCGCTTTCGTTGCGGTGATAGTTGGTGACAAGGCGTTCGAACTTGTCGGCTGGGAAGATGAAGCTTGTGTCGGCCATGCCGAGGGGCGTGCAGATGTTCTGCTGGAAGTAGTCTTCAAGCGTGAGCCCGCTGACGGTCTCGACGAGGCGTCCTGTCCAGTCGAGCCCCTGTCCATATTGCCAGCGCGTTCCCGGTTCAAAGATCAGCGGGCCGGGCACGTTGTCGGCGGTCGGGTGCTTGGAGGTGTACCGGAACATGTCCGGATCCCACATGTCGTAACAGAGGCCGGAGGTATGGGTTAGCAGGTGGCGCAAGGTGGGCGGCGTGACGGCTGGGCCGAGGATGGGCTCGCCCTGGGCATCGAATCCTGCGAGGAGTTGAACGTTCTTGAATTGCGGAAGGTGGCGGGCAACGGGTTCATCGAGAGAGACCTTGCCCTGTTCCACCAGTTGGAGAGCCGCGACGGTGGTAACGGCCTTGGTCATGGACGCGATACGGAAGATGCTGTCGAGTTGGAGGGGCGGGCCGTCGGATTCACGATGACCGAATGCACCCATATATAGGACGCGGTCGGGGCCGGCGACCATGGCGACGACGGCAGGAATCTTTCGCCGGGCGATGCCGTTGCGAAGCGTGTCATCCAAGACGGCACTCATGGGGGCTGCGCCGTGCGAGGCGTTGCCGGGCGGGGCGGCGATGAGCAAGTGCGGGCTGGATGTGGCTGCGATGCACGAGGCCAGGAAGGCTCTCCTGTCGATGACTTCCATAGTATCCGCGATGCTATCAGAAAAAGACGTGGAATTAACTGACGAAAAACGGTGAGACGGCGAGCGCGCTCGTCTTTACAGGGGTCTTGGTGGTCGGATAGGCTTGGCGTAAGTTTTCAAATGCAAAGTGGTTGAGCAGCAATACGATGGCCTGCGCCGTGAGGACCCGGAAGAGAAGTGCTGGCTGCAAGGCTAGCGTTTGACAGCACGATCGCACCACAAGCAGAAACGACGGACCAGACGATGGAAAGCATGAAAGTCGGAAGCATGACGAGAAGAGACGTGTTGAAGGGAGTATCGGCAGCCGCGGTGCTTGGAACGGCTGGGGATCTTGGATTTGCGCAGGCGGCGAAGGGATCGGGGGCTTTTCCGAAGGGATTTTTGTGGGGCTGTGCGACGGCTGCGCATCAGGTGGAAGGCAACAACGTAAACAGCGACTTGTGGATGATGGAGCATCTACCGCAATCGATGTTCAAGGAGCCGTCAGGCGACGCCTGCGACCACTACCACCTTTACGCGCAGGATATAGCGCTGCTGGCCGATCTTGGGTTCAATACGTTTCGCTTCTCAGTGGAGTGGGCGCGGATTGAGCCCGAGGAAGGATTCTTTTCGCGCGCGGAACTGGAACACTACCGGCGCGTGCTGGGGGTATGCCAGGAGCACGGGCTGACAGCAATGGTGACATACAACCACGTCTCGCTGCCACGATGGTTTGCCATGAAGGGCGGCTGGCAGAACCAGAAGTCGGCGGGGTTGTACGCGCGCTATTGCGAGAAGGTGACCAAACATCTTGGCGACATGATTGGGTACGCATCGACGATGAACGAGGGAGACCTGCCGTACATGCTGAACTGGATTCATGTGCCGGGGATGGCAGGCGACGAGACGGTAACAGAGATGATGCAGATGTCGCTGGACAGTGTGCGCAAGCAGACGGGCGCCCCGGAGTTCTCGAACTTCTTTTTGGGCGACCTCAAGAGGCGGCGCGATGGGTTGCTGGCGGCGCATGGTGCGGCGAAGCAGGCGATCAAAGGGAGCCGGCCGCAGTTGCCGGTGGGCTTTAACCTGGCGATGCAGGACGACCAGCCCGCGGCGGAAGGCAACCATATGGAACAGAAGCGCGCCGAGGTGTACGCGCCTTGGCTGGAGGAGGCGCGCAGTTGCGACTACCTGGGCGTGCAGACGTATGGGCGCTCGATTGTGGGCGACAGGGATCTGCCACCGCCATCGGGCGTGGAACTAACGCAGTCGGGGATGGAGTTTTATCCGGAGTGCGTGGAGCACGTGGTGCGGTACGCAGCGAAGGAAGCCCGGGTCCCGATTATTGTGAGCGAAAACGGAGTGGCGACGGAAAACGACACGCGGCGCGTGGCGTATTACCGGCGCGCCGTGGCCGGACTTAAGCGAGCGATTGACGACGGCGTGGACGTGCGCGGCTATGTGGCCTGGTCGTTGATGGATAACTTTGAGTGGATGTCGGGATACGCGCCGAAGTTCGGCATTGTGGCCGTGGACCGTGAGACGCAAAAGCGGACGGTGAAACCGAGCGGGGCCGTGCTTGGCAATATTGCGCGGTTGAACGCGTTGTAACTGGCGCGCCGCTGACAAACGCGGATGCCGCGGTCGAATCATCGGAGGCCGATCTGTTTGCCTTCAGTTCCAAAATCAGTTATGCGCATGATTCGTGGATCAGCTCTTCACCGGATTTCTGGGGCAAGAAGTAAGCAGCGGCAGAAATCGGCAGACAGGAAAGCCCATCCGTTGACGGATGGGCTTTCTTCTTTTGTGCTCGGTTAGCGAACGACTAGCTGGGGCGAATCTTCAGTCCCGTGGCTTTCTCCATGCTGCCGTACCAGGTGTCGTCGTCGGCACTTTGGAACGCGATGTTGTCTTCGTCGCTGGTGGCTTTCCGACGGTCGAGATGTTCCTGCGCGCCGGGGCCCACTGGATGGCGGAACTGCCAGGTTCCACTTTCGATGATGCTTTGAATTCTCTCGGCAACAAGGAGCGGGTCGCGCGGGGTGGTGAGCGTGGCAACAAAGTAGGCAGCCATTCGGCGCTTGTGCGGATAGGGGCTGTCGGTTTCAGGCTCGACGAATCCTCGGGCCATGGGCGTGTCGATGATGCCGGGCTCAACCACGGCGACGCGGACGTTGAACGCCTTCAACTCCTGTGCGAGTGCTTCGCTGAGGGCTTCGAGCGCATGCTTTGAGGCGGCATAAGCGCCCAGCGGCGAGGTGGAGACGCGGCCGGCGACGGAAGTGACGTTGATGATGCAGCCGCTGCGGCGCTTGCGCATGTGCGGGATCACCGCTTTGATCGAGCGCACTGCACCAAAGTAGTTGGTCTCCATGGTGTCGCGAATGTCGGCCATGCTGAGCTCTTCAATGGCGCCATCGCGCGCGATGCCTGCGTTGTTGACCAGGACATCGATACTGCCTGCGGACTTGTAGAGGTCTGCGATCGTGTTGGCGACGGAGTCGTCCGAGTCAACGTCCATGACGGAGACGTGGATGGGCAGATTGAGCCCGGCGAACTCGGCTGCGAGTTCTTTGGCTCGCGCAGGACTGCGCAAGGTTGCGTAGACGGAGTGGCCTGCGCGGGCGAGCGTCAGGGCGGTGGTGTAGCCGATGCCTTTGCTCGTTCCGGTGATGAGTACAGTTGCCATTTTTTGACCTCGATCGTTGGGGAAGGTTGAGAGACGGAGTTTACACGATGATGCGCAGTTGAGGAAACGGCAGATTTTTCATATTTATTTTTGAGCGGTTGAAGTGTGCTGGCGTCTGTTGACTAGATGGGTCTGCGGCGTTGACTGCGGGGTGCAGGCCGGGGCTCTTCAAAATCAAAACGACAATCCGGAGAGGGGGACTATGAATGCAAATCCTGTAACAACCGGGATAGGGAAGAGGTGCGTGGGTACGATTGCCGGACTCACGCTCGCCATGATGCTGATAGCGCACGGCGCGAATGCGCAGACACAAGCGGCAGAGCAGACTGCGCCGGGGCAAGCGGCAGTTGTGCCGGCGCGGTCCCCAGCGCCGCCGCGCGTCGAGATGTATGAGATGTTGACGCTCAAGAACATGACTGATCAGCGCGGGATGAACGATGTGCAGACGGCCCTGAGGAACATGCTGCCGCGGGCGCGCATTTATGGAGTGCAGTCGCGCGGGGCTATTTCTCTGTCGGGCACTGCGGAGGAGACTGAGCTGGCGCGGAAAATCGTAGCGGAACTCGACCAGCCGGCGATGAACTACGAACTGACCTTCACGATTACCGATACGGATGCCGGCAAGCAGACCGGCCTGCAGCGCTTGACTATGGTGATTGTGCCGGGCGCGAGGATGGTGATGAAACAAGGCGCGCGCGTGCCGATTATGACCGGATCCTATAAGGAGGGCAGCGGGGAAGAAAACTCGCAGGTGCAATACCAGGACGTGGGATTGAGCATTGAGGCCAATATGGATGGCATGAGCCTGCATACAAAAGTAGAGCAGACCAGCCCTTCCGAAGAGCCCTCTGGGATGGGCGCCAAAGATCCGGTGGTGCGCCAGTCGGTTCTGGAAGTAACGACGAACCTGACGCAGGGCAAACCGCTGGCGCTTGGGTCTCTGGATATTCCGGGTAGCACGCGTCACCGGAACGTTGAGTTGGCAGTGGAGGCGGTGCAGTAGGCTGGCTGGTTCGGTTTGATTAAAGTGTTTGTATAGAGCAGGATGGGTCCTTTTCCGCGCCACCCGCCGGTAGGCTGCGCGGTGGCGCGGAAAAAGAGCCGGGGTGGGTGGCGCGAGGCTGCGAAAGAGGTGTGATCGATGACCTGTTTGTGGGGTACTAAAGGGGATTACCGTAACGTCAAGAAGCGGTACGGGCTTGTCTCAAAGTGACTATAATCACATGTGGGCATGAAAGACCGCCGCTTCTCAAGAATCAACTCGGAAGGACACCCCGCCAAATGGCGACAGGAAACATGGCCTTGAGTCAAGAACAGGGCCAACTAACCGCGCGCCAGCGCGTGATAAACGATTTCAGCATCAACGTAGCAACGGTGAACGGGTCCGGCTCGCAATCCGCCAATAGCGTACTGCTGAAAAGCATCTTCGGAATGGGAGTTCCGGTAAGCGGAAAAAATCTCTTCCCGTCGAACATTGCCGGATTACCCACGTGGTACACGATACGCGCAAGCAAAGACGGGTACGTTGCCCGCAAGCGCGAGTCAGAAGTGCTGGTGGCCCTGAACCCGGATACGGCAAAGGAAGACGCACTTGCCCTGCCGTCGGGCGGCGTCGCAATTTACGAAGAGAAGCTCGATCTGAAGCAGTACCGTGACGACTTGGTGTTTTACCCGGTACCGCTGGACAAGATTACAGCGGCTATCTGTCCTGAAGCCAAGCTGCGCAAGCTCGTAAAGAACATGGTGTATGTGGGCGCGGTTGCGCAGATTCTGAACATCGACCTGAACGTGGTTGAAAGCAATCTGAAGCGGCAATTCTCGAAGAAGCCCAAGGTGTTCGATTTGAACTTTGGCGCGGTGAAGGCCGGGTTCGACTACGCTCAAACGACGTTCACCAAGCAGGATCCGTACTTCATCGAGAAGATGAATGGGACGGCAGGCAAGATCATCATCGACGGCAACGCGGCGTGCGGCATGGGCGCGGTGTTTGCTGGCGTGACGGTGGTGGCTTGGTATCCGATTACGCCTTCAACTTCAGTGGTGGAAGCGACCACGGATCTGCTGAAGAAGTTTCGCGTGACGCCGGAAGGCAAGGCGACGTTTGCCGTGGTGCAGGCGGAAGACGAACTGGCGGCGATCGGCATGGTGCTGGGTGCTGGCTGGGCGGGCGCGCGGTCAATGACGGCGACCTCGGGCCCCGGCATCTCACTGATGGCGGAGTTTACCGGCCTCGGCTACTATGCCGAGCTGCCCGGCGTGATCTTCGATGTGCAGCGGACGGGGCCCTCGACGGGCATGCCTACGCGCACCTCGCAGGCGGATTTGCTCTCGACGGCATTCCTGTCGCACGGCGACACAAAACACATCGTGCTGTTGCCGGGAAATGTGAAGGAGTGCTTTGAGTTTGGCTGCCAGGCGTTTGATTTGACTGAACGTTTGCAGACGCCGGTGTTTGTTCTGACGGATCTTGACCTGGGAATGAACAACTGGATGTCGGAAGCCTTCGACTATCCTGAGAAACCGCAGGACCGGGGCAAGGTGCTGACCAAGGAAGACCTCGACCGGCTGGGCAGCTTTGCGCGCTACCGCGATGTGGACGGCGACGCGATCGGCTACAGGACTCTGCCGGGCACGATGCATCCGAAGGCCGCTTACTTTACGCGCGGCTCAGGACACAACGACGCGGCCGGTTACACCGAGAAGCCGGACGAGTACCAGGAAGTGATGGACCGGCTGTTGCGCAAGTTCGAGAGCGCACGCAAGCTGGTTCCGGCGCCGCTCGCAGTCAAGCAGGGAACCTCGAAGATCGGGTTCCTGGCATACGGCACAACGGATTTTGCGCTGCGCGAGAGCATGGACCAGATCAAGAAGGAATTCGGCAAGGACGTGGATTACATGCGCATCCGGGCTTTCCCGTTTGCGCACGAGATTCACGACTTTGTCGCTTCGCACGAGCGTGTGTACGTGGTGGAACAGGACCGCGACGCGCAACTGGCAAGCCTGCTGAAGCTGGATCTTCCGGCAGAGCAGGTGGC
>Ga0182013_10003517_pt1 | contig 19530 bp, 24 predicted proteins | sample 612S2MmetaG_FD_120487 | JGI IMG/M metagenome (GOLD analysis project Ga0182013, IMG submission 120487) | Permafrost microbial communities from Stordalen Mire, Sweden - 612S2M metaG | ecosystem: Environmental > Terrestrial > Soil > Wetlands > Permafrost | place: Sweden: Stordalen | collected... | reverse complement strand
CTCGATGTCGGCTCGTCACATCCTGGGGCTGGAGAAGGTCCCAAGGGTTGAGCTGTTCGCTCATTAAAGTGGCACGCGAGCTGGGTTCAGAACGTCGCAAGACAGTTCGGTCCCTATCTGTTGCGGGCGTTAGAAATTTGAGGAGAGCTGACTCTAGTACGAGAGGACCGTGTCGGACGAACCTCTGGTGTACCTGTTGTGGCGCCAGCTGCATTGCAGGGTAGCTATGTTCGGAAGAAATAAGCACTGAAAGCATCTAAGTGCGAAGTTCACTCCAAGATGAGATTTCTTTTAAGGGTCGTGGAAGATTACCACGTTGATAGGTCGCAGGTGTAAAGATAGTGATATCAAAGCCGAGCGATACTAATTGCCCGTTCGCTTTCTAATTTTTTTTTAATTTGAAATTAATAACTAACTTTATTGACCCAATATGTCAAAATTTATTGTCCTTTTCTATGGACTTACCTTTAAGGGTGGCTATAGCGAGGGGGTTCACCTCTTCCCATTCCGAACAGAGAAGTTAAGCCCCTCCACGCTGATGGTACTGGATTAAACCTCCGGGAGAGTAGGTAGCCGCCTCCCTTTTTTTTAAAAGCCTTTCTGTTAATTCAGAGAGGCTTTTTTTGTTTATATTTGCCACATGGTTCTTCAAATGACAGACATACAGCTTTTTCAAATACTTAAACAACGCCTTGGCGATAAAGAAGCCGAAGCATTAGTGTTGTTTGTTGATGCTAAGCTAAAAGAGAACAATGAACAAAATTTAAAAGTACTTGCTACCAGGGAAGATGTATTTGCTGTTAAGGAAGATGTTTTAAAACTAAGAGAGGATATGGCAAAGCAAGAAACCCGTCTTAGCCAAACCATATACATTGTAGGAGTAGCACAGTTTTTGGCTATTGTTGCAAGTGTCTTTGCACTGATTAAGTTTGTTCATTAAAACGACTGTCTGAAAAATTGATAGCGACAAAAAAAGACTTACGCGATTTAGAATACCGCCTTCTTCTCAGGTTAGGCGGAATGATTATAGTTGCTATTGGAATAGTTGCTGCGGTGGTAAAGTTGATTAAGCCATAAAGTTAACATGACGAATACATCGCAAAGCATTCTTCTTATCGCCGAAAAAGATTTAGCAAAGGTGGAAGTAAAACTAATTACCGCTATCGAAGCGTCAAAAGACGAAATTATTAAATGGATGTTTAGTGGTTTTGCTATGCTGATGCTTGCTATTATTGGGTTGTATTTTAAGCATTAATATTATTGCCAGAGAAGTTAGCCCCCATGGTACTGGATTAAACCTCCGGGAGAATAGGTAGTCGCCTCCCTTTTTTATGTTTTATAGAATTACCTGCCACAAATCAATTATCTTTGCTTTGTAAAAACTATAAATGGAAAACCTGCTTAACCGAATTGCTATTGACGAAGAAATTTGCGGCGGACGGCCAACTATTAAGGATACCCGCATTACTGTAAAAACTATATTGGAATACATAGCAGCAGGCGAAACTATAGCTAATATCGTTCAAGCCTACCCCATCTTAACAAAAGAAGACGTACTTGCCAGTGTGGCCTTTGCCGCAAAATTACTGGAACCTGATTTTACCTTTAAGGAAGTAGCCTGAAATGCCACAGTTTATTATTGATGCCAATTTACCTGAGCAAATTACATTATGGTGTAATGAAGATTTTGTGCATGTAAATACTATTGACAGAAAATGGAAAGACGGACAGATATGGCATTACGCACGTGAAAGAAACCTGACTATTATCTCTAAAGACTCTGATTTTGGTAACAGGATTATGCTTGTTTCTCCGCCGCCCAAAGTTATACATTTCAGAACCGGCAATATGCTGGTAGCACAATTGCAGGATTTTGTGAATCAAAATTGGGAGGCTATTGCGAAACTATCAGCTGACCATAAGCTTGTAAAGGTTTTCAGTAATTATATTGAAGCGGTGCAATAAGCCAGGTATCTGGATTAAACCTCCGGGAGAGTAGGTAGCTGTCTCCCTTTTTTTGTTTTCGAGCAAATATTTATAAATTTGGCAAAACTAGTTTCATGAGAATAATTGCCGTTAATATAAAAAAAACTATAATCACCTTACCCATTGGTAATGGTGTACAAGGAGATTGGACGTTAAGTATTGATAACGCAAGACTTTGCGATCATCTTATAGATGTTGCCGATAATTCTGTAAAAGGATTCTACGATATACTGGAGGTTCAACCTTCTGGCTCTCGAGTTAGATTTCGTCTTCGGAAGTCTACAGAGACGACCATAATAGGAATAAAAAAGGCAATTAAAAACGTGAATCTTTCAGGTTTCACAACGAAGTACATTCCACGGTTGCGCTAGTTAATCAAAAGTAATTCCCACCGGTCTAAATTTGCAACTTAGACCTAAAATGCCGCAGGCTTTCAGCTTCTTTTTTATTTGTACCTTTGCATTGAAAGCAAAACCATGAAACAACATACATACCGCATCCTTTTAAATAAAGAACCCGAAGGTGGTTTTACGGTAACGGTTCCTGCTCTTCTTGGTTGTATAACTTACGGTGCTGACATGGATGAGGCGATAACCAACGCTAAGGAGGCAGTTGAGCTTTTTTTGGAGAGTTTAGCGGCACATGGGGAACCCATACCTGCATAATAAATTGACCGGCTTTTTATTTATCTTAGCATAAAATATTTAGGTATGGTAGTTTCTGAAATTACTTTGTTCAACACGCTGAAAGCAAAATTGGGCGAACAAGAGGCGCAAACTGTAGTAGAAGGGATAAAACAAGCTGTTAGCGAAGAATTTCAGACCCATAAAGACCGGCTTGTTACAAAAGATGACTTTCACGGTGAGACCCGCGATGTAAGGCTTGCCATAGAAGGCTTAAAAGCGGACATGGAACGCGGTTTTAAGGAAAATCTAAAGTGGACTGTTGGAACCATTATTGCCTGTACAGGTATTATAATTACATTAATGAAATTGGTTAAGTAAATAATACGTGGATTTTAATAACAGTTTAGATATTGCCACTAAAACTGAGGTGGAGCAGATTAGAGTTGATTTGCTGGTTGTAAAGTGGATGCTCGGTATGGTATTAGCAGGAATTGTTTCGTTGATATTGAAAGCATTTTTCGTATAGCAAAGAGAATTGCCAACCGGTTTTCTATTTTATTTGAAAAGGGAAGATTGGATTTATGAAAACTATAGATAAAAAGAAGTTTTCTGTCAAGCAAATGCCTGATGAGGATTCCTCTAAATATATTGATTATTCGCAGCCGTTAAATTTTAAGCAGTTGCTTAAAGCCAGTAATGCATCTTTCAAAAAGAAAGGGCCTAAAAAAGCGACTTAATATGGAAATTACAGATAAAGACATACTTGCCACCAAAATTGATTTAGCGCCGATTAAAGTCGAATTATTAGTTGTAAAGTGGATGCTGGGTGTAGTGTTGGCTGGGATTGTTTCGTTGATATTGAAGGCTTTTTTCGTATAGTAATAAAGGTTTAGCCCGAAAACCTTCTATTTTCATTTATCATGCAGGCATCCGATAAGCAAATCCAATCTTTACTAACCCACCTTTTCCAATCGCCCGAAGAAACTATCAAAGTGCTTGCACCCGATGGTTGGGAAAACTCTCCTTATCTCTATTACTTACATCCTACGCATGACCAGATTTTTGCCTATAGGATGGATTTGTATGAAACCCATAAAGACGGTAAACTTTTAAAATTTGATATGCCGGTTTTAGAGGAAATCGTTAAAGAATATGAAGCCACTCCTGTTAAACCGGTTTATGAATTTCCGGATTTATTTGGCAACTGCTTGTGGGAGATTTTTTCTGATAACCATATCGTGTTCGACAGTAGTAGCGTTGAATATGATTTAGGTTCTTTTCGGGGAACGGGTAGTACACTTGCAGATTTTATTAATGATAGCTTATGGACGGAAACTAAATTTGATTACCTCGATTTTTATTGCGCCATGGGTTTAAAGTCGTGGTTGCCTGTACAAAGTGTTTACGAGTTGATTTTTGAAAGGCTTAAACAACTTGGCTGTGACTGGCGATACTCACATTCCAGGGTGAATTTGTTTTCTTTTAATAAAGAACAGGAGGAAATAAAGCCTGAAGAATATGAGCCCGCGAAAAATGCACTTGCAGAAATTGAAAACGCAAAAAGGGAAGATGAAATAGCGAAATTTCAATCTCAATTGGCTCAATTAGATGAGGCGGCAGAACAAGATAAGGAGCAATCACTTAACAACCCGCCTAAAACAGTATTAGCATACCGTAAAATTTATGGCAAACTTCCCGAAGGATTCCTTGAATGATTTAGGCTATCACTGGTAATTAAAACTTGTCTGGCCCGGAATTTGTTTAACTATAACTATGAAACCCCAATCCTACAAAAACCATATTTTCTACTACCCACCTCACCATTACTTTTTCTACGGTGCTGTTATAGCGGCATTTGCAGTTTGCGGCTTTGGCATATATAAGTATGAAGAACAACGCCTGCTCTGGATTTTTATGGCAGCAGTTATATTTTTAATTACCTGGCTTGCTGTTATGGTGAGAATGCATTATGCCCTTGGCAACCAAAACCGCATTGTCCGGCTTGAAATGCGGCTGCGTTATTACATATTAACCGGCAAAAGATTTGAGCAGATTGAGGAGAGGCTTGATTTTAAGCAAATAGCGGCTTTGCGATTTGCACCTGATGAGGAATTGCCTGCATTATTAGATAAAGCCATTAAAGAGCATTTAAGTCCCGATGAAATAAAGCGCAATATCATAAACTGGCTGCCTGATAAGATGCGTGTTTAGTGGATAACAACTTATTTTTTACTACGCAAATACATTGCGCACATTCAACTTACATTTGCTGTAAATAGGGTTATCCACTGTGTAGAAAACCCTTAGTCGCACAAGCTTGTTTCTTTTATAAATTGAGCCATTCAAACTAAATTAATGATCACTGCTGAGTTATTAGAGGAGGTAATTGACAACGCTACAGAGCAATCGCTTAAAAAGGCGGAAAGGATACTTGCGGCCAAGCGCGTTTTTGAATTACGGCACGATAAGGAAACCGATGAGATAACGGCTAAGGTTTACAGTGAGAGTAACGCCGGTATTTATGATGTAAAAATTAGCCTGCTTGAGGATTATTACGAGGCTACCTGTTCGTGTGCTTATACTTGGGATAATGATTGTAAACATATATTGGCTGTAGCGCTGGCCGCCCGGCAAAAGCAGGTATTTATAAAATTACCATTATTGCAAAAAGAGTCAAGTGTCCGGGTGTCGCAGCCCTGGGCTACAAACATTCAATACATGATGCCAAGGGTTTCTTATGCGTTCTACCATTATCATCATAAAATAGAAATTACAGCACTTGCCGATAAGGGTTTTATTGTAAAATATATTAACCCTAATGCGCACCAAAACGAAAACATAAAGTTCGAAGCCGAGGGAGATGACCTGGTAATTACAGGCAATAGCGTTATCAGGCAAAATAAGTTGAGCGATGCTATGGCAGCTACCATTCACATGCTATCCGGTACAATAGGTGGCATTGATAACATTGAAAACTTTGTGGCCTCTGCCATTGAACTTAAAGCCAACGTTCAGGAGCCTCTTTTAAAAGAGTATAAGGAGTATGTAAAAGAAACAGACCTTCTTTATGAAGTAAAGCAGGGCCGCATGGCACTGGTAATGAAAGACTCCTCCCTGATATTACCACCTCACTTAACAAGTATGGCCAACCGCACTGCAGGTAATATTTTATCTGATCACGGAGCCTATAATAAAGATCTGTTAGGTGTAAAGGCGATTGGTAACGATTGGGGTTATGGATTTTTTATAGTGAATAAAGATGAAGGCGTGGCCCCTATAATAAAGCCCTTAAAAGGTAAGTGGGATAAAACCCGGCAAAACTTTAAAAACAGTATCATACAGATAAATTTATCTGATAACAGTTCGGATATTGAAACGCATGATAGTGATTTTCTTCAGTTAGCTTTTCAATGCCGGCAGATATTGCGTTATAACAAAATGGTGCGCAAGCAGGATTATAGAACGGACCCTTTAAATTCTGAACCTTACCAGGCTTTTGCTTCTATTCACGAAACACTGCTTAAACTCATTCCGCAGTTTAGTAAGTATCCCCTGTACTTTACAAACTATTTGCCCAGCCACTGGGAGACGAACCTGAGAAAAAATGATACCCATTTATGCAGGCTGGATATTGAACCGGTAAAACTTAAAATCAATTGTCACGATGGCTCAAAATATTTTGAATGCGATATTGAACTGAAGCATAATGATGAAGAGCTGGACATAAACGAGTGTTCTTTTTTTAGCCAGTATTTTATTAAGCACAACAAAGACAATGTAATCTATCACCTGGCAACAGCCGCTGAAACCTGGCTTTTGCAGGAACTGATGATACATAAAAAGCTGAGGACGCCTTTAAAACTTAAAGAACAGTTTATCAATAGCTATTTAATTCCTATCAGCAAAAAAGTGTCCGTTACTTATGATGGGCAACCCTTGGTACAGCAGGAAACAAAACATGAGCTTACCAGCACAAAATTATATTTAAGCGAGTTGGGAGAAAATATTTTATTGCAACCTCACCTGGTGTATGGCAGTTATGAAGTTGAATTATTTTCAGATGAGGAATATGTAAAAGATGAGAAAGGTGATTTTTTGCATTTGATACGCCAAAAGGAAACTGAAGATGAACTAAAGCAATTTTTCATTTCGCTTCATCCGCAGTTTCAGCAGCAAATAGGGCGTGGGTTTCTGTACCTGCATTATACTGAATTGCTGAACGATGGCTGGTTTATGGATTTGTTTGAAAAACTTGGCAATCGCAATATTGAAGTGCTTGGGTTTAATAAACTTACAAAGCTAAAATACAACCCCAATAAGCCTTCCATTCAAATTAAAGTGGGCTCGGGTATTGATTGGTTTGATATTAAAATAAAAGTTGAATTCGGTAACCAGGTGGCGGACCTGAAAGAAATAAGAAAAGCAGTGTTGCGCAAGGAGCAGTATGTAACACTTAGCGATGGCAGCATTGGTATCCTTCCGCAGGAATGGATAGCAAAATACAGCAGGTATTTTGGTGCCGGGGAAATGAAAAAAGATGGCCTTCAGATTTCTAAATTCCAGTTTACCCTGTTAGATGATTTTGATGACACATTGATAGACATGAAAACCCTGAAAGAGTTACAGCAAAAGAGAAAGAGGCTTCAGGAGTTTGAAGAAATAAAAGAAGTTAAAGTTCCCCCAGGGCTGAAAGCTAATCTGCGCGATTATCAGCAACACGGTTTGGCCTGGTTAAATTTTTTAGATGAGTTTGGCTGGGGCGGTTGCCTGGCCGATGATATGGGCCTGGGTAAAACGGTGCAGTGCATCGGCTTTCTATTAGACCAGATAAAGAAGTATCCTAAAAAAGCCAATCTGGTTGTAATGCCAACTACCTTATTATTTAACTGGGAGCAAGAGCTTAAAAAATTTGCACCCTCTATAAAATATCATGTGCACTATGGTGCTGACCGCGATGAAAAACTGCTGGGAAAAAGTGGCACACATTTAATACTTACCTCTTACGGCACTTTAGTGCGCGACATTGAAATTTTTAAAGAAATAATTTTTAACTATGTAATTTTAGATGAGTCGCAGGCTATTAAAAATGCTACGTCTCAAAGGTATAGGGCTATGCGCCAATTGATAGCCCGTAACCGGATAGCTATGAGCGGTACCCCGGTTGAGAATAACACGATGGAGCTTTATGCCCAAATGCACTTTTTAAACCCGGGCATTTTTGGCTCAGTAGAAGGTTTCAGAAAGGATTATGCCACTGCTATTGATAAAGAGGGTAATATAGATGCTGCTAACCGGCTACGCAAAATCATTAAGCCATTTTTAATTCGACGTACAAAAGAGCAGGTGGCTAAAGAGTTGCCTGGTAAAACAGAAATGACACTTTTTTGCGAAATGGGCGAGCAGCAAAGAAAGGTGTATGAAGCGTTTAAAGAAAAGATACGCATTGAGTTATTGCGGATGATTGAGGAAGAGGGAATGAATAAAGCGCGCTTTGCCATATTGGATGGCCTGCTTAAACTACGGCAAATATGCAACTCGCCGAAGTTGTTAAACACTACGGAAGATTACGGCAGCGATAGTATAAAGGCCGATGAACTTATCCGCAGCATTCGCGAAAAAACGGGGCAGCATAAAGTATTGGTTTTCTCTCAGTTTTTGGGTATGCTGGATATAATACGGAAGGCCTTAGAGAAGGAAAATATTGTTTATGAATACCTGGACGGCCAATCAAAAAAACGGAAAGAAAGCGTTGAGAATTTTCAGAATAACGAAAGCTGCCGTGTATTTTTAATCAGCCTTAAAGCGGGCGGCACCGGCCTTAACCTTACCGCTGCTGATTATGTATACATTGTTGACCCCTGGTGGAACCCCGCAGTTGAAGACCAGGCTATCGACCGTACCTATCGAATAGGCCAGGAAAAAAAAGTATTTGCTTACCGAATGATTTGCCATAATACCATTGAAGAAAAAATACTTGCCCTGCAAGAGAAGAAGAAAGTGCTGGTAAAAGATATTATAGGCGTAGACGAAGGTTTTGTAAAAGCATTGAGTAAAGAGGATGTGATGAACCTGCTGGTGTAATTGCTGCGGGTTATATGCACATTTTTTTCAAATCGTTATCTATGTCAGTTACTGATTTCATATTTTTACGGACAAATAAAACCACATGGCAAACCAGGCATTTCTTTCCCCCGAAAAATATATCCGTACCAAAGCGCGTAGCTTGCCCATTTATGAATGTATTGTTAATGCCGGATGGCAGGATAGCGGCATAGCCTCCATCTTTATTGCACGTAAGCATAGTAACGGCAATATTACCTATGGCAGCTATTTAATAGATATATGGTGCCTGGGTTTAAAAGACACGGCATACCGGTTCAATATTGATATAGATGAATGGGAAGAAATAAAAGGCCAGCTAGATGAGCAGGGCGAAGGAGTTGAGCTCATTGATTATAACCTGGCACACAACATTATTTTCGGCGGAATTGAATTTGCCAACGACTATGAATTTAAACCGCATAAAGATTTTTCGCTTACCCGGTTTATTTTAGAGGAGGATGACGAGCGTATACCGGTAGAGGATGTTGAATTTGGGGTTGGCGGAAAGGCACATCTTGTTGCGTTTGCCGAAGATTACAAAGCCCAAGCTGCGCTTAATTTTCTTAAAGCAAACTTTGAAGAAGACGCGTTTACCTATGCTGCCGGATAGAGTGGCCCCCAAATTTTAACCCACCAAGTGGCCTTCTTACAGGTGACCGTAACCTACATACGCCGCTATCCGTGTACCTAAGTCTTTGAAATATGCAGGATAAAGCCTGAAATTATGATTTTCTAAACCTCCAAATTGTATATAAGCTTGCTTTATAGTAATAAATGTGTTTGCTTTAGCGTTCGAATTTGTAAGCGACACCCATTTTCTTGTCATCAATATATTTTGGTGAACCATTCTTAAATGGTTTGCGTAAATGAATAGAGTATGAGAACGCTGAGAAATTTATCGGGTTGTTTACTTATCTGCCTGCTGTCTTTAAATAGCCACGCGGGAAGCAAATTACCTGTTGATGCCAGCGGTGAGGTTGTTTACAGCCAATCTTTTAAACTACAATCAAACTTTACCGATGAAGATGCTTATGCTCTGATTCAGGATTGGTTTAACGCCGGGGCGGGTAAATTTACCTGCCAGAATGAAGCGGGGCCTAATTGTGGAGGGAAGAACAAAACTTTGGTTGAAGAAGCATTTAATAATGCCCAGCCACTTCAATCGCTTGACCCTGCTTCGGGCAGAATGAGCGGTAAGGGTTTGATTAAATATTTTGGCAGTTCCTCATCCAGCATTGGAGCGCTTTACATGGAGTATTATATTGTAGTGGAAGTTAGCGGGCATCAACTTACTGCAACTATCAGTAAAATGAAATACCATCATTTTAACCAGCGCACGTATGCTGCAAAACCTATTTACGGATGGCAAGGTGGAAAGCCGCTCGATTCGGCTGATAAATTAGGGAGCCTGGTAAGTAATGCGGATGAGAACAGAGATTTGCTGGAAGTAACAGCTTTTGTTAATAAAAATATAGCCGCGCTTTTTAGCAACCTTCAATCGTTTTTGCAAAGTAAAACTATGGTGGATACAAAGTCGCTGCCTTCGGCGCTGGTGAAGGAGGATTAAAAATTCATAACTGCCGTTTTACGCATTAATCTTAACTCTTTCCAACCACCTCCGGTATTTTATAATTTCTGCATCTTCTTCAGTCTTGTCAACTTTAGCTTTCAGCATCTGCGTTATTTTCTTTTGTATTTTTTCATCGCGTTTATAGTTAGGCGAGGTAACCATTTCTTCTAATAATTGCATCATTTCAAAATCGCGTTTAAACTGGGGTTCATTTTTTAAGGAGGCGAATGTTTTCCTGACCTGGGCTATACGGTATTGCAGGGCTTCCATATCCCCGGCATCAAAAGTGATAATCAATTCGCAAACTTCTATCTTTAGTTTAAGCGATTTGTCGGATTTTTCGTAGCCATCGCTTATGTAAAGGCGCACCAGGCTCTTTAATGCATCTTTATATCGCCCGAGGTCGTATAATGGAATTGCGCGGTTAAGGTAAATGAAGAAGTCGTAATAGGTGTTTTCTTTTTTTCTCATTTCATGCTCAAACTCATCCAGTACCTTTAATCCTTTAAGTGGGTCGAGTATGGTGTAATTGAGATAGCGGGCATTGTAATAAAAGAAAAGATATTTTTCATAATGGAGTTTGTTGTATGCCTGTATTTCTTCGCCCAGTTTTTCGGCGTAGTTAAGCGACTCGTTGAATTTCTCCCTGTCAATTCGTTGTGCGCCATCACGCTCCAGTTTTTCAAATCCGATTTTAAACATGGCGTTGGCACCATAGGTTAGCATCTGTAATTTTAATTCGTGGTTGCTTTTATCAAACCACTTCTCTTTTTCAAATTTCTGATAAGTGTCTTTGACCAGCTTTTCAAGCGCCACATAATTATGCTGCTGCAAAAATATTTTGCTTAATGCGTGGTAAATACGGGCCTCCAGGTTTTTACCGAATGCAGAGGTAGTGCGTTTTGATATATCCCTTACTTTACCCTGCAGTTGTTTCAACAAGCCTTTATCCTGCGAACCGAAGTTTTGCGAAACTTTTAAACGGTATGATAGGGTTGCCAATATATCGTCCAACTCTCTGAGATTTGCCACTATCAGGGCGTTCTTGCTTCGCTTCTCAATATAAATGGAGGGTTCAATTTCTATTACGTTGGCAGATAAGCGGATGAAGTTGGCGTAAACAACGTCGAGTAATTCATAATTCTCAATGGAGGTGGCGAGGCGCTCTGCTTTGCGTAAGTAAAAAAGACAGGTTTTATATAGGTTGCGGCCGTAATACACGTAAAACAGCTGAACAAATTGCAATAGCTCATATAGCTCGTTTTTGTGGGTATGCAATAAAAGCAAACTGTCGCCTATATCTTCAATCAGGCGGTTCTTCAGCCTGTAATAATTATTCTTGTTTTCGTGGTCGTAACCCAGCTTGCCAATTGCTTTTGGCTCGTCAAATTTATCGCCTGAAGAGCGGATATAATTAAAAAGCAAAAGGTCTTTTCGTTCCTCTGTGGTTGTTGATTTTCCGTAGAAGAGTTTAAAATTCCTTATTTCCTCTTTGCTTAGTTTTTCAATTATCTGATTCAAAATATCCATTGCGGGTGAGGTTTTGGAAGTGTAAGATAAAAATCAAATCTTCTAAAAGCAAGCTTTACTTTTTCTACCTTTAGGAAAATTACGCCTTCTATGAGAATTATGAAATGGTTTTTAATATTATGGCTCGGTCTTGTTGCCTGCCAGGTTAAGGCGCAGGATACCCTTGGTGTAAGGATAGTGTCTTTTCCAACCAGCGGAATTATAGGTGATACAGCGGGATACAGCGGTATTATTTCATTACATAATTATGGAACCCAGACAGTTAGCGATTCTATGTATCTGGAGTATGAAGTAGGGGGGATTATTTATAATTCCAAAACTCCAAACGCAGGATTGTTCTTTTGGGATACTATTAATATAGCCCCTCAGGATTCAGAAACAAAGCAAATATCAATACATTTTACCCCCACCATTTTTCGCACTATTGGTACATCGGGCGTGGTAATCTGGCCTATTTGTCCTTATGACCCGCATATTTTAGCCGATACCACCACATGGTCTCCGGTGCTAACCTACCCGGAAAGTATAGCTGGAACCTATGGCGAAAAGCTGCTGGTTTATATGGATGGTTCGCAGCTATACATAAAAATGAATGCTGAAAATTTGCTTAAACGTGTAAGGATTTATGCTATAAACGGGAAATTGATTGAAGAGCAAGATCTATCTTCGTCCGGGATTATAACAATGGATAAATATGCTGCTGGGATGTATATTGCAGAGGTGATGTTTGCAGATGGTAGCCTAAAGACCTATAAAATTGTAAATATTGCAAGCCATTGATATTTGCCATTAAATTTTTGTTGATTTAGGCTTATATTTATTTTGGTAGATTGAGATATGATTATTAAAGGCAAAAAAAAGGAAATGATGAAAAGGATTAAACTGCTTTTGTTTATTGGTGCATTATTTTGCCTGAGCAGTATAAACGGGCAAACTGTAAATCTGAGGTTAGATTCAAGTTCGCTGGCCGGGCTACCGAATATTGTTAACCTAAATAGCGCCTATCATCTTACAATTATTATCCATAATGACAGTTCGGCAACATATCATGGAGATATTACTTTTGGCGGAACCATAAATGGAGATTCGGTATCAGCAGATACAATAGCTAGCGGCGTATTGTATTACGAAAGTATGTACCAATCTGTCACCATAGCAGGCGGGGACACTATTATGCGGGAATTGATAATAAATGTTCTAAGCCCTGATTTTATTATTGGTACTTCAGGCGTAGTAATATGGCCAAAAGCTTTATTTCCGCTAGATTCTGTGGTGAATATTTCCGATTCGCTTGGTAAAACGGTTACAGTTCTTTATCCTTTAGGGCTAGATGAAATCGTTGAAAGGAATTTGAAGGTTTATATGAGCGACCAGCAGCTGATAATTCGGAACAATGGAAATTATTTACTGCAAAACGTAAAACTTTATGATTTATCGGGTAAGCTGCTGAATGAGGAACAGTTAACGAACTCCGGTACATTGAACCTGAACCAATATGCGGAAGGTGTTTACCTGACTGAAATAAATTTTGCTGATAATACGAGGATGATATTCAAAGTATTTAATACCAGGTAAGTTGGTTAAGTTATAATCAGAAATTCGTTAAACCCTAAAACGTAATCAGATGAGAGTTGTAAAGTGCCTTTTATTTGTTATTGCTATGTGGTGCATAGCAATTGCAAATGCCCAGGTGGACCTGAGGTTGGATTCCGTAATTCTGGGATTAAACACCAACACTATCTACAAGGATACTGTCTATAATCTTTCCGTAAGTATTTACAATGATAGTGCTACTACTTTTACGGGTGTAATAAGCATTGGGGCTGCCATTAACGGACAGCTGGCAGATACAAACACTATCAGCTATCCTACCGATACAGCAGAGACTATTACCCATGGTAGCTTTATCACACGTCCGGTAATTTTAAATACCGCCAGTTTTATAGTGGGTACTTCGGGTGTTGTTATATGGCCTATTGCGGTTTCAAATACACAGCATTTAACGGTAACTATTGCGGACACGATAGGCCTGACCCTAAATGTCCTTTATCCTTTGGGTATTGATGAGTTATCTGAAAGAAACCTGAAGGTTTATATGTTAGGCCCGCAATTGATGATAAAGAATAATGGCGATTACCTGTTGAAGAATGTAAAACTATACGATGTTGCCGGTAAATTATTATTGCAAAAGGAAGTATCAGTATCAGGGATGGTGGATATGAACCAATATGCTGAAGGTGTTTATTTTGCAGAAATAAACTTTGCTGATAATACACGGGCGGTTGTGAAGGTTGTAAACACCAGATAAACTCCTTGTTTAGTTAGATTTTTTTGCATAATGCCCCGTGAATATGGGGCATTATGCATTCCACCTGGTTCTTGTGCCCCAAGTCTAAATGACACCCCGAAAGGCGGTTGTAAAAAGACCTGTTGGTACTACACAGCATTTTGTTATTTTCACGCCTCATAAATTAAACGAAACTATGTCATACCTATTCACTTCCGAGTCTGTTTCCGAAGGTCATCCGGATAAAGTTGCTGACCAGATTTCTGATGCATTGATTGATAATTTTTTGGCCCAGGACCCGCAATCTAAAGTGGCTTGCGAAACGCTGGTTACTACAGGGCTGGTTGTTTTGGCAGGTGAGGTAAAATCGAATGCTTATTTAGACGTGCAGGAAATTACCCGCGAAGTAATTCGTAAAATCGGATACACTAAGGCTGAATATATGTTTGAAGCTAACTCCTGCGGTATCTTATCTGCCATTCACGAGCAATCGGCGGATATTAACCAGGGCGTTGAGCGTAAGAAGCCCGAAGACCAAGGCGCGGGCGACCAAGGCATGATGTTTGGTTATGCTACCCGCGAAACTGATAACTATATGCCATTGCCTTTGGAACTGGCACATACCTTGCTTCGCGAGCTTGCAGCAATACGCAGAGAAGGTAAGGTGATGAAATACTTACGTCCTGATGCAAAGAGCCAGGTAACTATTGAATATAACGACAACAACCAACCTGTAAGGATTGATGCTATTGTTATATCTACCCAGCATGATGATTTTGCAAAAGACAGCGTAATGTTGAAGCAGATAAAGGATGATGTAATCAATATTCTGACCCCACGTGTAAAGAAGAAATTTCCTAAGCGTGTGCAGGACTTGTTTAATGATAAAATCAAATATCACGTTAACCCTACCGGCAAATTTGTTATTGGCGGGCCACACGGCGATACAGGTTTAACAGGAAGAAAAATTATAGTTGATACTTACGGCGGCAAAGGTGCACACGGCGGCGGTGCTTTCTCCGGCAAAGACCCTTCGAAGGTTGACCGTTCTGCTGCTTACGCTACCCGCCATATTGCCAAGCATTTGGTAGCTGCCGGTGTTTGCGATGAGGCTTTGGTACAGGTTGCTTATGCAATTGGTGTTGCACAACCAGTTGGTCTGTTTGTTAATACTTACGGCACATCAAAGGTTAAATTAACTGATGGCGAAATAGCGGCTAAGATTCTTAAAATGAAAGAATTTGACCTGCGCCCTTATTTTATTGAAAAGAGGTTCAACCTGCGCACACCCATTTACCTGGAAACTGCTTCGTACGGGCACATGGGCCGCGAAACGAAAGTGGTTGACAAGGTCTTCAACAAGGGCAAAAAGAATGAAGTGAAAATAAAAGTGAAGTTATTCCCTTGGGAAGAACTGAACGCTATTAACGAAACTAAAGCCGCTTTCGGTTTGAAATAAGCCAAAGGTGTTATCCCGTAAAGGGATTTAAAATTGTTATTTTTCAGGGCCAACATATATGTTGGCCCTTATTTTTTATGCGCAACAGAAAGTTTCTTCTCGTTTTACTTTTAGTAGCTGCGCTGATTCCTTACCTGGTAACCTGCTTTTATGCACTACCTTTTGCAGATGATTTTTGCTTTGGCTGGACGGCTTCTGAGAAAATTTCATTTATTCAGAAGTTCTTAAAGCAATATCTTAACTGGAATGGAAGATATACTTCAGATGTGTTGGTGAACCTGCACCCGCTTACCACGGGCAGTTTATTTCTGTATCAGTTAGTGTCGTTCATTTCTATAGTTGTTACTCCGTTTGTGTTTTTTGTTTTCATCAGGCAATGCGTGAATAATTTGTGGGCCGCAATTATAGCTGCACTTTTTATAACACTATTTTATTTATGCTACCAACCCAATATTACCGAAGGGGTTTATTGGTATATAGGATTGGTTAATTACCATTGGGGAAGCCTTGGTTTTATCCTTCAACTTGCGTTGCTTGTTATTTTGTTAAGGAGTGGGGGCTACAATATCCTCATGTTTCTTCTTTCGCTTTTATTTTTAATAATTGCAATAGGTTTTAACGAAATTGCTGCAGCTTTAATTCCGGCTTATTACCTGGCTATGCTTATTTACTTAACAGCAATTAATACGCCACAGGGAAGCCAAGGCAGGTTTCAGCGTATTTTACTCATTCATCTTTTGGTTGCGGTAATTGCATCGGGGTTTGTGGTATGCTCACCGGGAAATTTTACCCGGGAAAATGCTTTTCAGGACCGGTTTAACTTTATACACTCCGTTGTTTTTGCCGGCCTGCAAACTATTCGTTTTATAGGCCATTGGGCTTTGTCAGTTCCTTTTGTAGCCCTTAGCCTGGTGGTGATGGTTAATGCCGACAGAGTGAAGGTTGAGGCTTTGAAGAGAGTGCCCGCCGGCATTTGGCTCTCGCTGCTTATATTCACTGTATTTATTGCTGCGTTTATTCCTTACCTGGCAACGGGTATACTGGGCCAGCACAGGACTATGAATTATGTGTTTCCCTTTTTTATAATTCTTTGGATTGCTACTTTAATATCTCTTTCAACACATTATCGCCTGGCGGAAAATGCAACTCCTGAAACAACCGGTGTAAGGGTTTTTATATTGGCCGTAGTAGCGCTTGTGGTAATGTCTGCCACCGGTAATGCAAACAAGATATTGGTTGATTTTGGCTCAGGGATTTTTCCAAAATACAAAACCGAATTTATGGCAAGGCAGGCAACCATATTAAATCAACCAACATTACCGGTGGCGCCACTGCAGAATATACCACATACTTTTCAGGTAGTTGATACTAAAAGTGACACCAGTTGGTGGATAGATAAATGTATAAAGCATTTTTATACTGAAACTAATATTGTATTGCGTTAGGAGAGATAAAGGCATTTATTTCGTCTGCTTATCCGCGTTCATATAAAAACTCAGTGCGCCTGATGGGCACTTTTTTACCTGCTCAATAATTTTTTCGGTGGTTGACGCACTGGCATTTATCCAGGGCGTTGATTTGGGATTAAAAACTTCGTGCAGTCCTTTTACGCAATTGGCGGAGTGTATACACAGGCCGTTCTTCCAAATGATAGTTACCTCACCATTTGAGTATTCTTTTACAAGATTTTCAGGATCCATATAAAGGTATATTTAGCTGATGTATTATAAAGCTAATTATTTGGCCAATAACATACAAATGAAAGAAGCCCGGCGCATGTTTTGTTTAGTCCGAAAACAAAAGAAAACGCAGGTATAGCACGTGTCTGCCCCTGGGATTTTGGGAATGGTCGAGAATAATGGCCCCGTATTTATCATTACGGAATTCAAGGTCAGGAAGCTGGCTTTTATCTTTACCCGGTAAGCAGCTTGATATCCATCCTTCTGAGGCCGGGAAATTTTCTGTTAACTGCTTTTCAAAATCATGATACATCGTTGCAAATGATTTTTCAAAACTGTCAGATTCCTTTAACACTACTACAAAATCAAGTTGCGAGGTAACAAAAGGGTAGCTATATAGCATGTTATACTTTTCGCCGGGTATTTTAAGCCTGGTGTTGTACGTATACTTATAATTCCAGAAGTTTCCATCCGTTCTTTCGCCATTTTTTATACTGTCGAAAGACGATTCGCGGGATGCTTTAAAAACATCCATCAAAGCTTGTTTAAAAGGTGTTTGATTCAGTGCCGGCTTTACTGGTTTAGGACTGGGCTTAGTGCCGGTTAAAAAAGTATTTTGTTCTATTTGCCTGTGTTTATCGGCAATGCTTTCTTTGTGTGGTTGAGTTGGTGGAGGAACCGAGGCTGGTTCAGGCCGTTTGGCCTCCTTACTGAATTTCAGAAAGGATATTTTCCCATTTTTAAGATCGGTAAATGTGGCCTCAATAGTAACATTATCGTGGTAGAACCTGATAGTACTTCTTCCAATTAGTTTTTCACCATGGCCCAATTTACCGGCAAGCTGGGCAGTGTCGTTTTCGAGGTTTATTTCGAAAGGTAACCGGGCAATATATTTCTTAAAACTTGACCTGCCAAGCCCAACATTATCGCCGGCAATAATTATGCTTTCGGCCTTATCACTTATGGGGTTGATGTAAATTTTTATTCCGCGTGCAAAGTTTTGGTAGTCTTTATCTAACAACCAGTATTCTTTAAACTCTTTAAATAGTTGGGACGATGTAGTTTGCCCCAGAACCGAGAGTACGTTATTGCCATCGTAATCTTTGGCAGATACGTTTACAAAACACCAGGCCATATATACACAAACAAACAAAAATCGCATCAGCGTAACAGGTATTAGATTGCCGAAGATATTTAATTGCAGAAATGAAGCACCAAATTACCGCTCCTTTTTTTTCAACTTATTGTCATCGCGTTTGGCTTCTTTGTTTATGGCCCCTAAAATGCCATTTTGTTTTACGTTGCCAACTCCCATGTTTTGCGCTAATATAATTTTACCCGGGCCGTGTTTATTCTTCATTTCGTCAATGGCTTTGTAAAGCAAAATGTCTTTTTCGCGGTCATCGAACATATTTATCTGGTAGTTACCATCGGCCAGGTCTGAGAAGCGGACGCCTATTAATCTTACCTTTCTTTCCTTCTCGTATAATTCATCAAACAAATACAGTGCCTTCTCTAACAGCACTTTTGAATTGGATGTTGAAGGCAACGACATCTGCTTTGAGTGGGTTGAAAAATCATCGTACCGTATTTTTACAGCCACACAGGCCGATAATTTTTTTTCAGACCTTAATTCAAAAGCAAGTTTATCAGATAGCAGGATGATTACTTTTTTCAGCCAGTCAGCATCAGTAGTATCGCTTTCAAAAGTTCTTTCGCTGCTCATGGACTTAGGGTCATGATAGGGATGAACCTCACCGGTGTCTATTCCATGCGCCCTGTGCCACAAATAAGACCCTTGTTTACCAAGCCAGGTTTGCAGCGCTACTAAAGAGAACTGCCGCAGGTCATAAATAGTCTCAATGCCTTTGGCTTTCAAAAACTCAACGGTTTTTTCGCCGCACATGGGTATTTTACCTACTGGTTTGTTATCCAGGAAGTCCTGCTCCTTGCCTGCCGGAATCATATACTGGCCATTGGGTTTGGCTTCGTTGGTGGCCATTTTGGCCAGCATTTTATTGATGGATAAACCCCATGAAATTGGCAGATTGGTTTCGCTGATGATGCGGCTACGCAGTTCGGTACTCCATTTATAGGCGCCAAAAAAACGCTCCATGCCCGTTAGGTCTACATAAAACTCATCAATAGAGGCCTTTTCAAATACCGGGGCCCGCTCCGCAATAATATCAGTTACAATTCCGGAGTACTTAATATACTCATTCATTTTGCCGTTCACGTAAATGCCGTTTGGACAAAGCCTTTTTGCGGTAACTATTGGCATGGCGCTATGG
>Ga0182013_10003516_pt1 | contig 19540 bp, 16 predicted proteins | sample 612S2MmetaG_FD_120487 | JGI IMG/M metagenome (GOLD analysis project Ga0182013, IMG submission 120487) | Permafrost microbial communities from Stordalen Mire, Sweden - 612S2M metaG | ecosystem: Environmental > Terrestrial > Soil > Wetlands > Permafrost | place: Sweden: Stordalen | collected... | reverse complement strand
GGTCGGGGACCCCGATGACCGCGACGTCGGCGACCGCCGGATGGGTGGCCAGTACGTTTTCGACCTCAAGGGCCGAGACATTCTCCGCGTTGCGGATGATCGCGTCCTTGATGCGACCGGTGACACGGACGTTGCCGTTTGCGTCGATCAGCCCGAAATCGCCGGTGCGCAGCCAGCCGTCCTTGTCGAACGCGTCGGCGTCAAGCGCGGCATCGGCATAACCGAGGAAGCATTGCGGTCCCTTGAGCCGCAGCTCCCCTTCGTGTCCTACCGGCATTTCCACTTCCCCGTTGTCAACCACGCGGACGCTTACCCCAGGCACCGGCGGGCCAACGGTGTGGTCGAGCACCTCCGGCCCGGCGTCAAGTGGCGGCGAAGTGGCAACCGGAAACTCGGTAAGCCCCCAGGCGTTGGCGATGCCGGCCACTCCGAGGGTCTCGCGGACCTGACGTCCCAGTTCGGCGGTGACGGGTGCCCCGCCGGCCAGGCAACCACGCAGGTGCGGGAAGAGCCGCCGATCACCGTGAGCTCGCTGAGCCTCTAGGAATGCCAAGAAGAATGGCGTCGCGGTACCCAGGAAGGTGGGGTTGTGCGTCGCGATGGCAAGCGGCGTCGTCGCCGGATCGAATGCCTCGAACAGCGCTAGTCGCAAACCGGTCCGAAGTGCGGCGGCCAGCATCGCGGCGCCGCCGATATGCGCGATCGGAAACGCGATCGGGTTCACGTCGCTGCTGGTGGCACCGACCATGCCCACCACCCCCGCCGAGCCGGCGATCACCGAGGCGTCGGAATGACGGATCCCCTTGGGGGCCGCGGTGGTTCCCGACGAGTAGTAGATCCATCGGGTGTCGCTGGTGGGCGACGGTGGCGGCGTGAGCCCATCGACGCTTGCGCGGGGCACCCGAAGCTCACCGCCGACCGGGGGTGTGGCCAGGTCAACAGTGATGACTTCGAAGCCACGGACGGAGGACAATGCGCGAGCCATGCCGCCGTGGTCGAAGCCACGCCAGGATTCAGGCGCCACAAGGAATTCGGTTGCCACCTGGCCGGTGATGAAACCGACCTCGTGTTCCCGCAGTATCGGAATGATCGGGTTTTGCACCGCGCCCAGTCGGGCCAGCGCCGCCATCACGACCACCGTCTCCAGAGTGGTCGGCAGCTGCCACGACACCATCGTTCCCGGGCCGATTCCCCTTTCGGCGAACGCGGCGGCCGTCGCACACGCCGCATCGTGAAGCTGACGCGTGGTTAGGCTCCGGCCGTACTCATCGGCGAGAATCGGCCGGTCCGATCCGCGCTGTGCCGCGTCGGCGATCAACGCCCAGTAGGTCACCGCTCTAGCCGGGCCGGCGGCTTCACCGATGGCGGATTAAATCCGGAGTGTGCGATTGCGACGGACACGGCGTTGCCTATCGGGCCCTTGCGATCGACCAGGACGGTCGAGCCGGTCGCCACCCCGTCGTCGCTGTAGTGCGTGAGTGAGGCCAGCCCCACGTGGGGCCCTTCCGGCAGCCGGCTCAGGGTGAGGGTGTAGTCGGCATTGATGAATTCCAAAGCGTTGCTGCCCCAATTGGCGATCGACGCGGTGATGTCGCCGGCCATCGCCGCGCGGGTGAAGGCGGTCAGCGGTTCGTCGTCGATCAGGGAGCGCGTTTCGTGCAACCAAGTGTATTTCGGTCCGGACGTGTGGGCCCAGTCCGGATCCGGATTCTGTATCCCACTGCCCCAGCCGTAGGTCCGCATGAACAGCGACGGGGCACCCTCGTCCTCTATGCGCAGCGGCGGCATCTGCACCGGTTGTGACCACACCTGCCCGTCGGGCTGCGGGCCGCGCCGCAGAAACAGTGCACTGGCCCGCGCCACCGGGGTGCCCTGCTGGGTGAGAACGGCCTCGACGAGCCGCAATCGCCGACGGTCGTGATGCACGTTGGTGTGCACCTCGATGGGCTCCAGCAAGGCCGGCCGGGGAAGATCGATGGTCAGCCGGGCGGGTAGCAGCTCCGGGTCGTCGACCGCGCGTTCAACCGCCCAGCCCAGCAGCCCGCCGACGACGTGCCCACTGAGCGAGGGACCCCATCCACCGCGCGCAATTTTGGTTGGCACGTAATGGTTTCCGTCGCGCAGGAAGTATGGCGTCGACCCCGCTAAATCAATGTCATCCGGCACGATGTTCGGTTCGATCACCGCGTGACTCTAAACGTGAACCGGACTTCCATGGGGCTCCTCACTTCTGCGACTGGCAACAGTAGATATTACAGTTCGGCTTCCAGTCGCGGGTGCACAGCGGGATTAGTCGCGGTCGTGATGGCAGACGGCTTCGAGTTTGATGCCAAAAGGGTCATGCCAAAACGTGGCGTAATAGTGGCCCGGGTACTGCGGGAAATCCTGAGGCGGGTGGATGACGACACCGTCGACCCGCATGACGTGGTCGTACACGCTGTGCACCACCGACCGGCGCCGCACCATGAACGCCAAGTGTTGCAGGCCGGTTCGCTCCGATGAGTACCCGCCCGGCTGGGTGGCCGGGTAGAAGAAGACGTAGGTGCCAGGCTTGCCGTCGGCGGGCCGGAAGGCGAATTCGTCGTCAGCGCTGACGAACGGCTCAAATCCGACGAGTGGCATCAACGCGTCGTAGTAGCGCTTCGCTACGGACAGGTCGGGTACGTTGATGCCCAGGTGGCCCAGCATGACGGGGCCAAGTTTATATCCGAGGCGTCCGAAATTAATCGGTGGGTACGGCTTGCAGCACCACCGCGGTGTGAGCGTCGACGATCAGTTCCGCAGCCGCGCCCATTTCTACTTCGGCCGTGTCCCCGGCCCCGGTGTGCACCACCACGCGCCAGCTTGCGCCGAAATCGGCTGGCGGAAGATTGAATTCGATGGGCTCGTAGTGGGCGTTGAAACACAATACGAACGAGTCGTCGAGCACTCGCTGCCCGCGCGCGTCTCTGTCGGGGATGCCGTGGCCGTTGAGGAACACCGCGACCGATTTTGAGAAGCCCGCACCCCAGTCTTCGTCGGACATCTCGGTGCCGTCGGGGGCGAACCAGGCGATGTCGGGCAGGCCGTCCTCGCCGCGCCGGCCCACCGGCTTGCCATTGAAGAAGCGGTGCCTGCGGAACACCGGATGGTTGGAGCGCAGTGCCGAGACAGCGCGGGTGAACTCCAGCAGCCCGGTGTCGGCCTCGGCCCAGTCGATCCAGGTGAGCGCGTTGTCCTGGCAGTAACCGTTGTTGTTCCCGTCCTGCGTGCGACCGAGTTCGTCGCCGTGGCAGATCATCGGAACACCCTGCGAAAGAAGAAGAGTGGTGATGAGGTTGCGCTGCTGGCGAGAACGCAGCTCGCTGACGGCGACATCGTCGGTCGGCCCCTCGGCACCGCAGTTCCACGAACGGTTGTGGCTCTCGCCGTCGTTGTTGTCCTCGCCGTTGGCCTCGTTGTGTTTCTCGTTGTAGGACACCAGGTCCCGCAGCGTGAACCCGTCGTGCGCGGCGACAAAGTTGATCGAGGCGACCGGCCTGCGCCCGGTGTGCTCGTAGAGGTCGGCCGATCCCGACAACCGGTACGCGAACTCGTCGAGCGTGGCGGGCTCGCCGCGCCAGAAGTCCCGGACGGCGTCGCGGTATTTTCCGTTCCACTCGGTCCACTGCGGCGGGAAATTGCCCACCTGGTAGCCGCCCGGCCCGACGTCCCACGGTTCGGCGATGAGCTTGACCTGGCTGACCGTCGGATCCTGTTGGACGAGTTCAAAGAACGTCGCCAGGCGGTCCACGTCGTAGAACTCCCGCGCCAGCGTCGAGGCCAGGTCGAACCGGAATCCGTCGACGTGCATCTCGGTCACCCAGTAGCGCAGCGAGTCCATGATCAGCTGCAGCGCGTGCGGATGCCCGACGTTGAGGCTGTTGCCGGTGCCGGTGTAGTCCATGTAGTAGCGCTTGTCGTCATCGACCAGCCGGTAATAAGCGGCGTTGTCAATGCCCCGCATCGACAACGTCGGGCCCAGATGATTGCCCTCGGCGGTGTGGTTGTAGACGACATCGAGGATGACCTCGATGTCCGCGTCGTGCAGGGCGCGCACCATCGCCTTGAATTCCTGGACCTGCCCGCCCGGCGAGGTGGCACTCGAATACTTCGGATCGGGCGCAAAGAATCCGACGGTGTTGTAGCCCCAATAGTTCGACAGGCCCTTGTCGATCAACGCGGAGTCGTTGGCGAAGTGGTGCACCGGCATCAGCTCGATCGCGGTGACGCCGATGCTCTCGAGGTGCTCGATGATCACCGGGTGCCCCACCGCACCGTAGGTGCCGCGTAGCTGCTCGGGGATGTCCGGATGGGTCTGCGTCAGGCCCTTGACGTGTGCCTCGTAGACAACCGTGTTCGCGTACGGGTGGCCCGGCGAGCGGTCGTTGCCCCAGTCGAAGAACGGATTGATCACCACGGACTTGGGCATGCTGGCCGCGGAATCGTCGTCGTTGCGGCCGTCGGGGTCGCCGAACGGGTAGCTGAACAGTGACTGGTTCCAGTCGAAGGTGCCATCTATGGCCTTCGAATACGGGTCCAGCAAGAGCTTGTTCGGATTGCACCGCAGTCCGGCGCCGGGATCGTATGGGCCGTGGACGCGGTAGCCGTACCGCTGGCCGGGTTCGATGCCCGGTACGAAGCCGTGCCACACGTAGGAGTCGACCTCGGGCAGCGTGATCCGCGTCTCGTTGCCATCGGCGTCGAAAAGGCACAACTCGATCCGCTCAGCCACCTCGCTGAACAAGGTGAAGTTGGCACCCGCGCCGTCGTACGCCGCGCCTAGCGGATAGGCCTTGCCCGGCCACACTTCGCGCGTGGGGGCGGGCGTGGGGGCGGGAGCGTCCAAGATGGTCATGGCGCTGTTGATACCCGACCAGCACCGCGGTCAAACGGTCACCGCTGGTCGCCTTGCCCTTCGCGCCGAGACTGCGCCTGGGGTGTTTCCGGCCTCAGACTCAAGCGCGATCTGTGCGCAGTTTCGGCGCCAACGTTTCAGCCTCGACGCCCGCCAGCCCGATCAGCAGCGGCGCCGAAGGGGCATGTATCCAATTGGCGAAATAATTAACGCGTGCCGATTCTACTGAGTAAGCTCTGCTCTACCTTGACGCCCGCCGGGCGCGGCAACGAAGCCGGAGGAACGCGCAATGTCATTCGTTACCACTGTCCCGGACCTGGTCGAAACGGCGGCCGGAGATCTGGCGGGTATTCGTTCAACGTTGAGTGCGGCAACCGCGGCGGCGGCCCGGTCGACGACAGGCGTTGCGACCGCCGCCGCCGATGAGGTGTCGGCAGCAATCGCGGCGGTGTTCGACACGCATGGCCAGCAATTTCAGGCCCTCAGCGCACAAGCGGAAGCGTTTCATAACGAGTTCGTCCAGTTGCTGAATTCGGGCGCGGCGTCTTATCTCGGCACCGAGGCCGCGAACGTTCGGCAAGGTCTGCTGAGCACGGTGAGCGGGTCCACGCGGGCAACGGGTGCTGCCTTCGGCGCGATCGCCGCGAGTGGCACCGGCGATATTGCTGGCCCCTACCAACAGCTCTTCGCCAATACGAGCGCCAACCTCCAGGCACTGGGCAGCGAATTAGAAGCCAATCCGACGCCTTTGCTGAGGCAGTTCCTCGCCAACCAGAGGGGCTACGCGCAGACCATTGTCGCGGAAATCCAAAATGCCATCCAGGGTTTTCCGGGTAATGTGCAGCCGGCCATCCAGGCCTTCATCCAGAGCCTGGAGAACTTTGATCTGGCCGCGTTCCTGCAGACTTTCGTGCAACACCAGATCGGCTACGCGCAGACGATCGGGACCGCGCTGCAAAACGCCGCGATGGACTTCGGCACCGGGCTGCAGGCGCTGCCCGCGAGCTTCCAATCGGCCTTCCAGGCCTTGCAGACGGGCGACGTCTCCGGGGCCGTGAGCGACATCACCAACGGCTTCGTGAATCTCTTCTACACCGGCATCGATGTCCAAAGCACGGGTCCGCTCACGGCCACCGTCGCGACCCTTACGCCAGAGGGAACTATCGGCTCCCTGCTTCCGATACTCACCGTGCCGGTACAAATGGCGCAGGACTTCACCAACCTTCTGCCCGCGGGTTCCGTGCCTGCGCAGATCTCTCAGAACTTCACCAACGTCCTCGCCACCGGCCTGGACACCTCCTTGGTTGCCAACGCCGGGATCGTCATCCGGATCATTCCACCCTCGGTCGGCTTTACGGCCTCGATCTTCTCCGGGGTGCCGGTGACCATATTGCTCGGCGCGGTCGGCGCGCCGGTCAATGCGTTGAGCGCGTTGGGTACCAGCACGGCGGCGATTACGGGGGCGCTGGAGACGGGCAACCTGTCGGGTGCGATCGGCGCACTCATCGACGCGCCGGCCGTCGTCACAAACGGATTGCTCAACGGTCATATGTATCTGCCGATCAACTTCGACATTTCGGGTTACCCGACGACCATTGATCTTCCGTTGGATGGGCTCCTGGTGCCGCCCAGCCCCTACCCCGCGACGATCACGGTTACCGTTCTAGGCGTTCCAATCACCGTGACGAGCCAGGTCGGTGGTACACCCTTCGGTGGCCTGATACCTGCCCTGTTGACTGATATTCCTGAAGAGTTCGCAGAGGCAATCGGACAGGTCTAACCGACCACGCTCGAGGCTGCGCCTAGGGCGTGGTGTCGCGAGTCAACCGCAATTTGTACGCACGTTCGGCGCCACTGTTTCAGTGTCGACGGCCGCCCGGTTTTTCCTAAAGGTCCACAGAGGCCTGTCATAGCTGATTCATAGGCACATTACATAGCTTGTCTATTGGGTCCGAGAGTTCGCGGAACTCAACGAGCAGACAGGGGAAGACCATGAAACTAAAGCAACTGGTCGCAGGGTTATCCATCGCCGGTTCGCTCAGCGCAGCAGCGCTGGGTTTGGGCGCCGGAATGGCAAACGCCGCTCCGGGACCGGGTGGTCCAGGTCCGATTGGTGACCACAGTGCGCCTGCCGGTGCACCCGGCGGCAACCACGGCGCGCCTGTGGGTGCACCCGGCGGAGACCACGGCGCCCCGATGGGTGCCCCCGGCGGAAACCACGGGGCGCCTGCCGGTGCACCCGGCGGCAACCACGGCGGACCGCCCGCCGGGGATCCTCACCGCGGCGGCCCCGGCGGTCCCGCGGACTGGCACGGCCCAGGCGGCCCGGGCGGCCCCAGCGGCGGCCCCTGGCACGGGGATGCGCAGCATGGCTACTTCCACGGAGCCCCGTGGGGCGACGGTCCCGCACCCTGGGGCATGGGCCCAGCGCCACGGTCCGGCTGGGGCGGACCGTACCCGCCGCCCGGAGGCCGGTGGATGAATGGCCCGATCAACTACTGGGGCTACCAGGAGACACCCTATTGGAACCAAGGGTTCAACCAGTGGGGCTTCGACTTCTTCGGAATCTGGATCCCGCTGTAAGAGAACAGTTCACACGACGGCCGCTTTGCCACTTGGCGAAGCGGCCGTTGTTCTCTGTCCGTTATCTGGCTGCGTCCTCCCCAGCAATGTCTCGAATTGCTAACGCCACCAGCTGACTCTGCACGGTCCTGTAATCGCTTGCGGAAGAGAATTATTCGTTTGACTCCCGCAGCCTGCAGGCGCAGGAGGCGAGGATCGGCACGTCAGCCTGCGCCTTGGCCAACTTGAGTTGTTGGCCAATCGAGGCGGCCTCGGCTGTCCGGCCCAGTCGCTGCAAGCATTCGTGGTAGCCGTGCAGACTCCACACGTTGCCGGGGTGCTGGCAAGCCCGGCTCAGCGTGCCGTCGACGCCGAGGTCGGCGGCGTACACCTCGGCGGCAAGCTCGACATGCCCCTGCTCGAGCAGTAGCGCGCCGTAGGCGTGCCGGGGCGGCTGCATCCAGCCCCACGGCTCGTCGTATGGCAGTGCGTCACTGAGTTCGATAGCGCGCCGAAGGTACGCGAACGCGTCGTCGAATTTGTCTTCCCGGTAGCTGATTTCGCCGTCAAGCATGGCGCCCGCGACGGCCAGGATGTCACGGCTGGTGTTGTTGAACAGGTAGCGCGACTCGGGGATCCGGGCGTAGGCCTCGATGAACGCTTCCCGCTCGGCACGGGCCTGGGCCAGCTGTGCCTTGGCGGCGTGCGCCACGCCGCGCCCGTAGTGGACGGTGGCCGCGGTGGTGCAGTAGAGATCGACGTCGGCGGGCAGCGGTTCGGCGACGAGGTCGTCCCAGCGCCCGAACCGAACCAGGACGTGTATTCGCAACGGTACGAAGGCTTCCAGCCAGTCGGCCATCGGCGGGGATGGCACCGACAGCAGCTCGGGCGTGAGCTGGCCGGCCAATTCGTCGGCTGCGCCCAGCGCGACCTGTGATTGTCCCTGGAACATCGCCGAATACACGACGAAGTGCAGATTGTGCGCCCGGTACAGGGAGTAGAAGTTCAGCGGCCCCTCGCGTTCGACGAATCGTCTATCGGCTTGCACCGCGGACAGATTCGACGCCACGGAGCTGCGATAGTCCCCGCAGAGCACGTCGATGTGGCTGGGCATGTGTTGCAGGTGACCCGCGTCGGGTACCAGGTCGCGCAGCAGGTTCGCGCCGGGCAGCGCATCCTCGGGTGCGGCCGACATCTCCATGGCGTGCAGATACAGATGCAGCACACCGGGGTGCCCGCGTCCGGCGGGCGTGCGCAGCGCGTCATCGAGGATCCGTTTGGCCTGCAGCACCCGCGAGCCCGGCGCCGGCTCGCCGGTTCTGGTGTCCCAGAGCGCCCATGCGGTCACGTTGACCAACGCGTCTGCCGCCAGAGCCGCCACGTCGACGTCATCCGGGTAGGCCCCGGCCAGCGCCGCCATGGCGTCGGCATAGGCAGAATTCCCGGCCAGCAACGCACCGGTGTCGTCCGGATCCGCGGTTGGGTAGCGGGCTTGCAGCGCCTCGATCAGGCCGCGTTCCACCGCGGAGGCGCGGCCGTTCACCCCCAGCGCGAGTTCTGCGCGGGCGCGGGCCAGCGACGCCGACAGGTCGACGGGGTCGAAGGCCTCCCACGCCTTGTTGTAGTTGGGACCGATCGCATACGCGATGCCCCATCGTGCGATCGCCAGGTCGGGGTCCAGATCGAGGGCTCGCTCAAAGCACGCAATGGCCTCTTCGTGGTTGAACGCGTAGGCCCAGATCAGCCCGCGGTCGAACCACAACTGGGCCTGCGGCGATGGCGTATCGATCGGCCGGTGGTAGCCGCCCAGCTGGTAGTACGGCCGGGGGTGCACGTTTACTTGGTGGCCAACTCAAACACCGGGATGACGCGATCGGTGCTCTTCTGGTACTCGCCGAAACCCGGGGCACGGTCGACAATGGTCTGATAGATCGAATCGCGCTTCTCGCGCGGCAATTCGTGAGCGGTCGCGGGCTTGCCGGGGTCCGCGCCGATCTCGACGGTCACGCCGGGATTGGCGCGAATGTTGTGCACCCATGCGGGATTGTTTTCCCGTCCCGCCGCAGAGCCAACGATGTAGATCTTGCCGTCGATGTCGAAGTAGGCGACGGGGTTAACCCGCTGCGCACCACTCTTCGCGCCGGTCGAAGTCAATAGCAACAGCGGAAAACCCTCGAACTGCCCGCCGACTTTGCCCCCGTTGCGGCGGAACTCCTCGACGTTGTGCTCGTTGAATTCCTGCTCTGATTGCGTCGCGTCGTCAGCCATTACCCCATCCTGGCACGCGCGACGCTCGCCGCCCAGACTCTTAGCTCTTGGTGCCGACGGTTATCAGGTCGGACAAGAGCTGGGTCCACACCGGGCGCTGGACGCGGTGCTGGTCGGTGATGGTGAACCCGGCGCCTTCGAACAACGCCCGCACCTCGTCCGGCGGCGGGTTGTGCTGAGGTTTCCACCTGATGGCCGACGGCGCCTGCAGCAGAGATTTGCGCGAACTCAATGTCGCGACCGCCGCCAGTCCCCCGGGCGCCAGCACCCGATGGAATTCCCGTAATGCCGCCGGCTGGTCGAAGAAGTGAAACGCCGAGGTGGTCACGACGGCGTCCAGCGCCCCGTCTTCGAAGGGCAGTTGCTCGGCCGGGCCATGCAAGTACTTCACCCGGCTGGATCTGGCACGAGCTTGGTTGAGCATGCCGTCGGACATGTCGACGCCGTAGATCTCGTCAGGGTCCAGTTCACGGTCGATCCGGTCGCTGAGAATTCCCGTGCCGCAGGCGATGTCAGCGATCTTGCGCGAACCGGCGGCGCGCAGCTGCGCGATCACCTCGTCGTGCGGAGGACGGTAGATCCACTGCTGCAGAAACGGCTGGTCGTAGAGGGGAGCCAGGACACTCCACATCCGGGTGACCGCGCCGTTGAAGGCCCGGCCTTGCGCCGTCGTCATTTGTCCAGTACCGAGCTGTAGTAGACGGTGTCGGCGATCGACACCCCGTCGCTATTCTGCGGGATCGTTACCAGGTGATGGTCGGCCAGCAGCTGTCTCATCGGGGTACCGACCGTCCGCCAGCCCAGGTCCTGCAGATGGTCGGCGACGTCGTTGCGCTCGCCCTGGAAGCCAAGTTCGGTGAAGTCCAGCTCGAGGCCGTGCTTACGCCACTTGGCGCTGGCCTTGCGCATCGTCTCGCGCGCTTGTTCTTTGTCGATCTCCGGCCTGGCCGGGACAGCTTCGCAGGCAAACCGGCTGCCCCGCGCACTGAGCGCGGTGATGTTTTCCAGCAAGGCATCCTGAGCCGCCGGCGGCAGATACCCGAAGAGCCCCTCGGCGATCCACGCGGTAGGCCGACTCTTGTCCAGACCGGCATCGAGCAGGGCGGTGGGCCAGTCCTGCCGCAGGTCGATGGCAACCGTGCGCAGGTCGGTCTGCGGGGCGGCGTCCAGCCCGGCCAGCGTGCTGGTCTTGAACTCGATCACCTCGGGCTGGTCGATCTCGAACACCGTCATGCCAGCCGGCCACGCCAACCGGTAGGCGCGGGTGTCGAGGCCCGACGCCAAGATCACGGCCTGACGGATTCCGTCCTTCGTCGCGTCCCGAAAGAATTCGTCGAAGAACCGGGTCCGGGCGGCCATCGTGTCGGGCATGTGCTGCAGCTTCCAGCTGGACTCGTCGTAGTCGACGTCGGCCGCGTCGATCTCGCCGCTGGCCCAGCGGGTGAAGAAATCCACGCCGACGGCGCGGACCAGCGGTTCGGCGAAACGGTCCTCAATCAGCGGGTTGTCGGCCTTGGTGGCGATCGCCCGGGCCGCGGCGACCATCGTGGCCGTCGCGCCCACGCTGGTTGCCAAATTCCAGGTGTCGTTGTCTGTGCGTGGCATGCGCCTGTTCTCCAATGTCGGCCGAAACTCGATACTTAGATAGTGTAACAAATATCAGCGGCCCGACGGATGCGTTTCGCTCAGACTGGCAGCACCTGGGCGGCACGGGCGGCACGCCGGTAGACCACGGCTCGCCCGCCGCGCCGCGGCGCGTTGGCGATGCCGCGGGAATGATTCGACTCCCCCGCGGCGTCGGTGGTGGCGAACTCGAAGCGGCGCAACAACGTCCGCAGCGTCACCAGCATCTCCATGTTGGCGAACGCCGCGCCCACGCACCGGTTCACACCCCCGCCGAAAGGCACCCACAGCGACGTATCAGGCGGGTTGCCGACGAACCGGTCGGGATCGAAGACATCGGCGTTGGGGAAATTGCTCTCCGCGGTGTGCGCCAGCACAATGCTGACGACCACGATCTCCTTTTCGGGAATCACCCACTCCCCCAGCCTGATCCGGGTCCGGGTAACTCGTCCCGTCCCCTCGATTACCGGGTGGGTCCGCTGCACCTCCCACACGGTGGCCTGCAGCAGCTGCGACCCCTCGCCGTCGGCCTCAGCCTTGAGCCGGTTCAGCAGCTGCGGGTGCCGGCGCAGGCGCTCCACCGCCCAGGCCAGCGTGGTGGCTGTGGTCTCGTGCCCGGCGGCCAGCAGGGTGAGCAGCTCGTCGGCGATGTGGGAATCACTGATCGGCCGGCCGTCGTCGTAGCGGGCCGCCAACAGCATCGACAGCACATCGCCGCGCTCGGCGAAGTTCTGGTCGCGGCGCGCTGCGGCGATCAACCGGGCGATGACCTGGTCGTAGCGACTCCGCAGCCGGGCCAACCGCCCCCCGGGGCTCAACCGCCCGAAGTCACGCCGGGCCCAGAACGGCAACCGTGACATCCGTGAACCCAAGAGCACGATCGAGGGCAACAGTTCGCGCAGCTCGTCGAATTCGGCGCCCTCAGCGCCGAAGACCGCGCGCAGGATCGCATTGAGCGTGATCCGCATCATCGACGGCAGCGTGGCGAACTCTCGCCCCTCTGGCCAGCTGGCCGTTTCGCGCAGCACCTCTTCCTCCACGATGGCCTCGTAGGCGTTCATCCGTTTGCCGTGAAAAGGTGGCACCAGCAGCTTGCGGCGCTGACGGTGTTCGACGCCATTGAGGCTGAAGGTCGAGCCGGGACCAAAGATCTTGCCCAGGTTGCCCGGCCGTTTCACCAGCTCGCTTCCGGCGGTGAACAACTCTTTGATCAGGGCCGGATCGCTGATAACCACCGCCCGCCCGAGGACCGGCAACGGCACCGTGAAAGCGCTGCCGTAGCGACGCCCCAGCGCCCTGAGACAGCGGCTACCGGCAGCCAGAAACGCCACGGCCGCCACCGGTTTGGGCAGTGGCACGGTGGGCGGCAGCCGCACGGGATCGGTCGTTGCTTCAGCCACTGGTTAGGCTCCTCCGGTCTGGTACCTGAGCGTACCAATGCCAAGGTACACCGGGCCGCGATGTGCACGCAGGGTCGGCCCCGCCTCGCGCGCCGCGACATATAACCAGTGCGGAAGACACGCCGAAGGAAGTCTGCGTGGCTTATATCTCGGCGCGGGGTGGGGGCGAGTGCATCAGGAAGTTTCCTCGAACTCGGTGTCCGCGCCGGGGCGCTGAACATAGGCCGCTTGGCGCACCGCATCATCGGGTTCGAGCGCAGCGCCCAGGGCACCCCCGATCATCGCCAACGAACAGGTCATCCACGCCAATTCGAAGTAATCCCGCAATGACACCGCATGACCGACCGTCTCTCGGAAGACTTTCGGCACCACGAACCAGAAGGCAGCGACGAGCGCCAGCAGGTATAGCGCTCCATACAGCACGGTCACACCGATGACCACCGTCACCAGGGTGGCGATGTTGAACAACACCACCTGCTTGCGCACCGTGTGCGACACTGTCGGCTCCCACAATTCGGCTCCGATGATCAGGGTCGCCGCGGTGGCACCGATCGAGACGATCGCCGTACCGACCAGCCGCTCCCAGCCAAACGAGTCGGACAGCCGCCAGACATCCGAGTACACCAAGGCGAATATCCCAACCGCCACCGCGCCGGTCAGCGCGCGCGACAATCGCAGCGAGAGCCGCCACGGCTGGTTGGCCGCCACCATCCCGCCGAGGAGCACCAGATTGCCCGTCAGCACGCGGGCGGTGTATGCGAAAGCTTGGTCGCGCGGGTCGGTACCCAGTTCCCGCACCCGCTCCACCATCAACCGTCGCGACGGGCTGGTCAAGCCCTGGTGGTCGTCGTCGCGATGCTGGTCGTCTAATCCGATCAGCCGCTCAAGCAAGCGCACGATTGTCGCGCGAATTCGTTGACGTGGCCACACCGCGCCAACCGCGGGCAACGACACAATCGCCACGTTGCGCACGGGATTGGCGTGGGCCACGACCGGGCGCCGCTTAACGTGCAACGGGAGGTCCGTCAGACAAACCACCACGTCCCAGCCGCGGTTCAGCAGCATTTGCCGGGCGGCGTCCACCAGCGCGGCGTCCGTGGCGGGCGGGTGCACGAGGCGGCTTTCCATAAGGTCAACGACCCAACGGGCGCCCGGTAACCGCTGCTCGAGCTCCTCACTCAAACCCGAATCGACGAGCTCCCTGGCCAGCGAAAACGCCGCACCGGGCGCCCCGACGAGGCCCAGCACGATATGCGGAGCACGGTCATCGAGTGGAAGATCTGCTGCGGGCGCCATGGGCCCTTCATACCCGACTTGAGCGATGGGGTGCCGCGGGGACGGTCGGCTGGTGGGCTTATTCCGCTAATGCGCAGCCGTCAAGGCAGGATCATCGAACTCGGCGATCGCTGGTGTGAAGGTCCGCTGTTCGTGGCGCACCGTTTGTGTACCGCCGCAGACCACGCACGCCGGACGTTCGCATCTCGAGGATTGTGTCGGTTCACTGCGGCTTTCAATGGGCCGCGGCGCGCGGTGGGGCTGGCCTTGAACGGTGACCATCGCTGCCTCGACCGTGCAGATGGCTGGCAGCAAGCCCTCCGGATCGCAGATCCGCAGCACCCGGGAGACTGTGCCAGCGGGTACTACTGCCCAGCCTATGCCCACGCGGGCGCAGCGGACAGAGACCCTGTGCAGCGCCGAAAATCCTTCGGTTCCAAAGAAATCCAGGCCGCGCAGATCGAGGATCAGCCCGCGGCAACGCAGCACGTGCCCCAGCGCGTACTCGGTTAGCGTGTCAGCGTTGGATGCGTCGATGCCGCCATGGGCGCTGACAACAACCACCGACGACCTGAGCCGACGACTGGCTAACCGTAAGGTGCGACCCTGCCAGGGCGGGGAAAGAAAGCCACCCTCCGGTAGCACCGACGGGGCGAGCGGAGCGTTCATGGTGATCCCCGAGATGAGGTTGTCACCGGTGTGTTCGGCGCGAGTTACTGCTCTGCGAGGACAGCGGCGGACGGCTGACCCCATACCGGACTGGTTGAGAGTCCCAACTGGGTTGACGTTCCACCCCGCGGGGCTAATTGTCAAGCGGACGGGATCTTGGGGTGGCTCGACAACTGCCCGTCGCTGGCAGTGGCGCACGTCAGCCGTGCGAAACCCGGCGGCGGTGACATACCCGGGTAATTAGATTCTGCGGGAACCGAATTCCCGGCGGAAGGTTCCCAGTCTCCGAAGTGGGTACGCAGATACTCAGTCCAATCGGGGTCGCTGTCGACGGTCACCGGGATCTGGTTATCGCTGGTGCCGGAGTGCTGCGATGGCCGTCATGAGCCCGCGGTGACGCCCTGTCGCCAGGCCGGTCGTGGCGAATCCGGGTTCCAGTTCGGCGAACATCCGCTCGCTGCGGGTTTCCGGAGCGTCGTCCGAGGTATCGCGCAGGTACTTGTTCGGCAGCGACAGTTTGGCGATGGTGCGCCATGTCTTCCCGTACTGCATCGGGAATGAGCCTGTGGTGTAGGGCAAGTCGTACTTGTCGCAGACCGCACGCACCCGCAGCGAGATCTCGTGCAGCCGGTTGCTCGGCAAATCGGGATACAGGTGATGCTCGATCTGATGGCACAGGTTGCCGCTCATGAAGCGAAGCACAGGCCCGCCCTCGAAGTTGGCGCTGCCCAGCATTTGCCGCAGATACCACTCGCCCTTCGTCTCGCCCACCATATCGGTCTTCGTGAATTTCTCCGCGCCATCAGGGAAATGCCCGCAGAAGATCACCGCGTTGGCCCAGATGTTGCGGATCACGTTGGCCACCGCGTTGGCCTTCAGCGTCGATTTGTAGGTCGCCGCTGGCGACAGCGAGGTGAGTGCCGGGAACGCGACGTAGTCCTTTGCCACCTGCCTGCCGGCCTTGAGGGAGAACTCACGCAGCCGTTGGCGGTTGATGTCGCGGTCCGGGCCAGGCTTGAAGGCCTTCTCGACATCGACGGTCTGCAAACCAATTCCCCACTCGAACCCCAGCGAGAGTACGGCGTTGTACAGCAGGTTACCGACGTTGTAACCCTGCCAGGGCTGGTCGCGGGTGACTCGCAAGACGAAGTAACCCACATCGTCATCCATGCCGAGGATGTTGGTGTACTTGTGGTGCTGGAAATTGTGGGCCGAAACCCAGTGTTTCGACGCCGCACCCATGTCCCACTCCCACGTCGTTGAGTGGACCTCGGGATCGTTCATCCAATTCCATTGGCCGTGCATGACATTGTGGCCAATCTCCATGTTCTCGATGATCTTGGCCAGGCCGAGGGTCACGGTGCCCGCCCACCACGCCGAGCGCTTCGAGCTACCGGCCAGCAGGAGCCGCCCGACCAGTTCGAGGGCACGTTGCCCGGCGATGGTGCGGCGGATGTAGCGGGAATCGCGCTCGCCAAGGGAATCCTCGACATCCAGCCGGACCGTGTCCAGCTCAACGGCGAGACTCTCGATATCGGCCTCGGTTAAGTGGGCGAAGGCCGGAACGTCAGTAATCGCCATAGTTTGCTCCCCCTTTTGGACCCTTGGAACTTCCCCTACATCGTTGAACGCGGCCAGCGGCTCCGCCGTTCCATCCGGGTGGCCGACTTACGTGATTCTTAGGCCCGCGAGCTGGATCCAACGGAGACCCTCCCGCCCGCAAACGCGCCCCCTATGACCGCCGCCCGATACGAGCAGGCCAACGGGCGTAGTCTAGGGGTGCTGAGAATTTCAGCTGGTTCGGGATGAGTTCGGCCGTCCGCCGCTTAACTCAGGGAGCATTGGCTCCGAGCCCCAGGCACCTGCAAGTCGACCCTTGTGCATGCGCTTGCTGGATTACCGGCGCGTCCGAATTAGCAGAACGGCTGGGCGATTGAGAAGACCGTACCGTGTGGCGATGTTCGATCTCGACGGTACGCTCGCGGCGTCAAAGAGTGAAATTTCACCGGCCACAGGTCAGATGCTGTGCACCCTGCTCTCAACTATCGATGTTTGCGTCATCTCTGGCGGCCGCTTCGAGCAGTTTGACGCGCAGGTATTACGACATCTGGGCGAGTTCTGTGACCTCACACGCCTGCACTTGATGCCCACGTGCGGGACGCGTTATCTGCGATGGCAAAGAGGCGCCTGGGGCGAGATATATTTTGAGAAGCTGTCTTCCGACGAGAAGAATCGCGCGATTGAAGTCCTTCGGGACGGGGCCGAAAAGCTCGGCTTTTGGGCGAACGCGACGTGGGGGCCCGCACTTGAGGATCGCGGCAGCCAAGTCACCTATTCTGCGCTTGGCCAAAGCGCTCCTGCTGACGCCAAATTAGCTTGGGATCCCGATAATTCGAAGAAGGAAGCGTTGCGCAAGTTCGCAGCAGACAGACTCCCAGATCTTGAGGTCAAAAGTGGCGGTTCGACCTCGATCGATGTGACCCGGCGGGGTATCGATAAGGGCTACGGAGCGAGGAATCTCATGTTGGCACTTCGTCTGACTGAACGTGACATTCTCTTCTTCGGTGACCGCCTGGACCCGGACGGCAACGACTATCCCATTAAGGCCATGGGTATCGATTGCATCGCGGTGCACGGTGCCAGTGACACGATTTCGAAGGTCACCAGGGCGTTTGGCGCATGCGGCGACGATCTGCCGCACACCGCCAGCAGGTGACGGTCCGGACGGGTCCAGTCAGTGTGACGCTGTACCCGTTGGCCGGCCGTGTTCGGTGCACCAGTTGCATCGGCGGGGGTACAGGGCGCTGGGCGGGTAGTCGTCGCGTGCGATCAACGAGCCGAATCGACAGTCGCTGGCGTCGTGGAAGCGGTGATCCCCAGGGACGCGCTCTGTCGATGTTGGCAAGGCGTGGGGGTCCAGTTGCGGATTTCGTGCTGGTCTTGGGCGTGGGTGTTGATGTAGCGGGTGTGTTCGACGAGTTTGTCGGCCATGGTTTGTTTGAGCTGGTCGGCGGTGGCCCGTCGAATCCCGTGCGGTGTCGACTCGCCCGTCGAACAACTGAGTCGGAGGCTCTGTATGAAGCCGAGTGTTAACGAAACGGCTTCTGAGCGAGCTAATGCGGAGCCCGTCCAGTCCTCAAACTGAGGTCGCTGAGCCTTTCGGTGCCCGCTGCGGGACGGGGACGACGACCACGGGGCAACGCGAGTGGGACACCACGTGTTGGCTGATCGAGCCGAGTATCGCCCCGACGAATCCTCCGTGCCCATGTGAGCCGACTACCAAGATGTCGCTTTCGCCGACGCTGTCGAGCAGCACGTGCGCAGGCTGACCTTCCACCGTCTCCTGTGCGATTGGAACGGGATCGGTCGCGCTGTCCGGGTCGGATGTGGTGGCCTTACGGACGGCTGCGTCCAGCAGATTATTCACCGCGGCAGCGACTTTGGCGAAGTCGTCCTCTGGTGCGCCGTCCTGCGGCTGATAGCCCAACGGGAACATGCTGCCCATTCCCGGGTCGACCCACGGCTGGTGGTACTCCCACGCAAGGACGGCGTAGATGGGCAACTTGCGAGCCCGCGCCTCTCCGAATGCCCATAGCAGAGCGTTCGTCGATCCCTGCGACGCGTCGACGCCGACGACAATCCGCGCGCTTTCGTGCGGCCCATCAGCAGAAGCAAGCGACTCCGAAGTTGATCGTCCAGTACCGGCCATAGGTTCAGTATGTGCTTACGTATTAAAAAGCCCGAGCTTGAGGGTGTGTGCGATTTGCGCGATCGCGCCTTGGGCGCGCACGCTGTTGCCGGCTTTGTCCAGCGGCGGTGCGTAGGCGGCGATCGCCAGTTTGCCCGGCGCCACCGCGACGAGCCCGCCTCCGACTCCGCTTTTGGCGGGCAGCCCGACGGAGTAGGCCCAGTCGCCCGAGCCGGTGTACAGACCCTCCATCGTCATTTCGGCCAGCACATGCGACACGTTGGCTTGTGCGATGACGCGCTTGGCGGTGACGGGGTTGACGCCACCATTGGCCAGGGTCGCGCCCATCACCGCCAGGTCGACAACGGTGACCAGGGTCGAGCACTGCAGCGTGTAGACGTCGCAGGCCTCCATCGGATCGCAGTACATGTATCCGCCGGTGAGCAGCAGCCACGCGATCGCCCGGTTGTGAAAGTTGGTGGCACGCTCGGAGGCGGCGATCTGTTCGCTGACCGAGATGCTGCGGCCGGCGAAATCGCTTTGAATCTTTAGGATCTGGCGCCAGCGGTCTTCAGCGTCGTCGGCCGACACCAAGCTCGCTGCCGTCATGGCCCCCGCGTTGACCATCGGCGATATCGGCATGTCGTTGTGCAGCTCCAATGCCAACACTGAATTGAACGCTGCCCCAGTCGGATCGGCGCCCACCCTGCGGTGAAACTCTCGCTGACCTACCTGCTCCATAGCGAGCGCGGCGGTGAAGACCTTCGAGATCGACTCCAGCGCAAACTGACACCTGGCGTCGCCGGCCGAAAACGTGTGACCGTCAACGGTCGCAACGCAGACCCCGAACAGCCGCGGGTCCACCTCCGCCAAGGCCGGGATATAGCTGGCGTTCTTGCCGCGGCGGTTCTTCTTGTGCCTGGAGTGTGCGGCGGTGACCGCCTCGGCGATCCGGTCGGCGTCGATCGGTGCGCTGGCCTTGGCAGTCAATTCTGTTCCACCGCGGCATGTTCGGTCGAAGCCGTGGTGACCACGCGATGGATGAAACCAAGCTTGGCGACGACGTGCGGGAAGATGGAGAACGGGTACAGGTCGTCGCGACCCATCGAGTTGTTCACCCGGTTGAGCACCCCCGACAGCACTAACCAGTCAGCCATAATGTCCTCGATGGTACCGTCG
>Ga0182013_10003515_pt1 | contig 19540 bp, 14 predicted proteins | sample 612S2MmetaG_FD_120487 | JGI IMG/M metagenome (GOLD analysis project Ga0182013, IMG submission 120487) | Permafrost microbial communities from Stordalen Mire, Sweden - 612S2M metaG | ecosystem: Environmental > Terrestrial > Soil > Wetlands > Permafrost | place: Sweden: Stordalen | collected... | reverse complement strand
CCAAACCATTGACGACCTCCACACCGCCTGCCCCAAAAACCTGGGCGACTGGTATTTTACCGGTAACTATCCTACACCGGGCGGCAACAAAGTTGCTAATAAGGCTTTTATCAATTATATGGAAGGGAAGCATGATAGGGCGTATTGATGGCTTTTAAAATCAGAACCAATTATTTTTTACTTAAATATGGTCTATTCCCCACGCTATCTGTTTTGTCCTCCATCTTTACAACTTTCGTTATTGGAGAATTAATAATAATTCCCAACTCTTTTTTGCACTTTACGGTATAATGATTTTTAGGGCCGACAATTTTTTCAAAAAGCAATAATGCCTTATTATAATATTTGAGTGCATTATTTTTGTTGCCTTTAGAATTCCAGGTTTGCCCTAAGTTATTATAAACATGAGCTACGTTAACACTGGTATCGCCATAGGTACGCTTAAAATATTTTAAGGCATCATTGTAGCTGAGGATAGCGGCATCATAATCGCCGCAGGCATCATACACCCTTGCAATGTTAGCAATGGGATAGGCGATTGAAATATGGGAAATGCTAAAGTATTTCTGATACATCTGTTTAGCAAGGGTATAAGAATGAACTGCCTTTTTGTAAAGCTTTTGGTCGTGAAATACCCCACCCATATTAGAGTATACTTTTGCAATATCAGGATGATCTCCCCGGTAAATTTTTTTGTAAACCCTGAGCGCCTCCGTGTAGCTTTCAATTGCTTTATCATTATCCCCAATTCCATGGTAAGCGAGCCCTAAATTATTGAGATTATGGCCAATAGAAACATTGTATTTGCCAAAAAGCTTATGGTTTAAGGCCATACTCTGCTTATAAAATGATATTCCTTTTTTAAAGTCCCCTTTTTCTTTCCAGGCGGCGCCCAGGTTGTTTAGAAAGCCTGCTATACGGGGATGGCCATTAGGGAATATTGATTTATAAATATCCATGGCTTCAATGTAATACTTAATTGCATCATCGTTTTTGCTTTGCTCCCTCCATACTTCGGCAATATTGTTCAGGTAATTTGCAACGTGAGGATGATGCCTGCCATACTGCTTTTCAGCAATTTTAATGGCTTGCCTGTATTTTTTAATGGCCTCATTCAATTCGCCTTTACTTTTTAAGGCCAAGCCCCAATGGCTAAGAATAGTTGCTGTTTCAGGGTGCGAATTGCCCAAAACGCCTTTTCGGATAATTAATGCCTCGCTATAAAAATTGATGGCTTTATCATATCCTGCCTTATCCATCCAGCATAAACCAAGGTTATTAAGGTTACGGGCTACCACATCATTCCGGTCGCCAAACAATTTTCTATTAATAGCTAATGACTGCTCAAAATGTTTAATGGCAACATCAAACTCATCCTTTTCATGATATACCTCACCAATATTATTTAAAATTTTTGCCTGTAAAGCCGGATCTTTCTTTACCAGGGCCAAAGATTTTTTCAGTACTCCAATGGCCACCTTATAATCAGCAATTAAATAAAGAAAGTGGCCCATGGCATTCAAATATTCAGGGTTTTTCGGCTGTAGATACTGTGCTACTTCATAGGCCTTTAATGCATTTTTATATTGCAAAGTGGCCTCAAAGCCTTTGGCCTTCAGGTAATAGGTTTGCGCTATCTTTACAGCATCGGTTTTAATGCTATTATCCAACACCTTTTGATAGGCCGAATAATTGCCGCTAACAAAATATTTCTCTGCTTGTTTCAATTCCGGGCCCCCTTCGGGTTTCAGTTTTATAAATGCCTGCACCTCATGTTCAAGCTGGCGGATGCGCCTGTCGTCAGCAACGCGCTGCTGCTTTAATAAGGCAAATTGGTTTTCTATTATATCATCCTTTCGCTTAGCTAATCCCAGTGCCTCGTTAAGCAACGCTTTCATATCATCAATCTCCTGCTGTGCTTTTTCAAGCTTCAGCCGCAGGTCACTTTTTTGCACTACGGGGCCTTCTATTTCAAAATTTGCCGGGCCCGTTACCTCATTCACAAAGCGGTTCCAATAGTAAAAGAGAGAGATACGCTGCTTTGAAGAAATATTCTCAAAAATTTTATTCATTTCACTTCCTACCTTTTCATCGCTCTTGGCGTAATACAACATGGCCATTTTTTCACGCATGGCCGATGAGCATTTGTTATTTCTAAATGCCCGGTAAAAAGTTTCATCATCCGGTAAAAAACGCCAGTGCAATTGCCATTTTGCTGTAATAGCCAACATCAATCCATCTCTAAAGCCTGACTTGCTTAACCCTGTTATATCCTGGATGGTATTGTTGCAGTATTCTCTTAACAACCCGTTGCCGAGTTCAATGAATATTTCCTGCTCATTATTCGTCATAGGTAGGGTTTTGTGTTTGAAATAAATTCAGTTGACACAATCCTGACATCCTGTTGATACGCCGCCCCTTTTGCATTTAGCGAGCCTTGTGATATGAAAATAAATTTCAAAACCACAAACCCGTTAGCGCCTAAAGCGGAGTACAGCAGAAAGACAGATGTGCTTTCTGTTGGAAAAAAGGCTACCAGCTTTTTTAAACCAATTTTGAAAGTAGTTATTCTATTATTACTTTCTGTAACAATTTATCGTACAGATGCCGCAAAATGCGATAAGGTGGCTATTACAATACCATCATTAAGAACAGGCGGTTCGATTGTAGTTATTGATGATTATACGCTTGAGGTAACCACAAATGACGGCTCTACTATTGAATCCATCCAGGTCTACCTGGCTTCAACCCTGGTATATGCTGCTAAGGGGTGCGATTTAAGCACTTGCGAGTACGATTTGTCAAGCATAGGCGAGGGCCGGTACGATGTTTACGTACAAACATCATCGGGCGAATTTTCAGGGCCGATTTCGATTAAGTAAAGTAGCATGTTCAAGCGCGTGAGGCAAACTGCCTCACGCGTTTTTAATAAAAAGAGAAAGCAACCATTCCTTTTCTGCTACCTGCGTTTCCTTCATTAGCTTTGCAAGCACAGCATTTCGCCTGGCTTTAATACCATAATTGGCAGCTATCCTTTTTACATACAAATTAAAATTTTGCAACTCTTGCTTATTGGGATTACCTATACTTTTATTGGTAGTAAGGAACAGGCCAAAATTCCGCAGCTTTTTATCTACTAAAGAAATATCAAAATGGCTTTGCCCTATATTTTCTTCCATCAATATTTTTATTTGGAGCTTATGTATATTCATTTTGTAATAAATATCAACAACCGCTGTTTCTATTGAGTTCAGCCTTTCTTCTGCCAGGCTATACTTTTTTTGATAGAATAAAATAAGCGCCTCGGTAAAGGCAATAATCTCCTCTTTACTTTCAGGGGGCAAAAACGAAACATATTTTCTAAAAAAAGATTCGGTCCACAGCACTCCCTTTTCTTTAAGCCCTATCCTTACTATAGCGCTGAATATAGGTGCCGAAATAGTTTCTCTTTCCAGCAACAGGCCTTTCAATTCCATAAATATAATCAGGTCAATAAACCTTTTCTGAAAGTGCTGATTACCATTCTTGATGCCACGTAAACACATATTTATCAGGTAATGGCATAAAGAAATAATCTCGGTATACGATGGCCATGATACCGGAATACTTATAATGTAAGCATATAGCTTATCAAATTTACCGGTAGTAACCTCCCCTGTTTTTAAAAACGCAGCAATTGTAAGGTACATTTCAATAATGGGATATTTTTTTGCGTACCCTCCGGCCAACCGGAATATCATCTGGGCATCCTTTAAATAAGAGGTTGATGTATTAGAAATGTTCTTCCTGTTCAGGTTTTCACAAATCACTTTCAGCTTCTCTGAATAATAGAACACATCTAAATGCGGTGCGTATTCAGATAGCTGTATGGATAGCTTACGGCCCTTGTGTATTTTATCATGAATAGCCAGGTCGGTATAGTAATTATACATGTCAAGGTGCTCAACCGAAAAATCCGGCTCAACTTTTTTAAGCTGTTTGTCTACTCTTTTATAGCACGGCTCGAATAAATCGGAAAGTCCCCGCTCACTATAAAAAGCTAAAAGATGGCGGTTGAAATTAACCGCGCTTGTTTCTTTTAGCAACGATTGCCGCGCGCAAAAATCTTCTATATGCGCTAAAAGCTTATTCGTTAAATCATCGAGCCTTTTTAATGAATTGCCGGTTAAGTTGTGAATCGCGGCCTTAGAATCAGGGATGTTATCAATATGTTGAATTAGTATCGAAAGCAATTCAAATACCTGCGGCCTGCACCGGCTTGATGATAGTGCAAGGTATTCCTCTAAATCATTGCGTTCTGTTATGGATAATTTTTTAAGTATTACTACCGCTCTATAAGTCTTCATGCACAGGGGTTTGACGGGGCAAAAAAAGAAGAAAACTTCAATAACACATAAGTATTGGCGAAAAAGGGAGAAAAACCTGTAAACTTCAAAGTATCTGCTCTAATACATTTGTAAAAAATAATAGCATAAGTTGAAAAGCTGTAAAAAGAGTAGGCGTTATAAAAAAATTAAAACAAGAAACATGAAACAGAAAAAAATCAGGTTCCCGGTTTTGCTTTTACTATGCATGGGTATTACCCTGTTGCATGCTCAGCAAAGCGCCAATGCTGCCGGGGGCGATGCCACAGGCAATGGGGGCAGCGCAAGCTTTTCGGTGGGGCAGGTAGCCTACACTTACGTTGCAGGTTCAAATGCATCTTCCAATCAGGGGGTACAGCAGCCTTACGAATTTTTTCCAGACACAGGCTTAGGCATTGACGAAGAAAAAGATATCAGCCTGTCAATGTCCGTTTTCCCTAACCCCACCCAGGTATTGGTTAACCTGAAAGTAGAAAGCGGGGATTTTGAAAATTTCTCGTTTCAGCTATTTGATATAAGCGGCAAGCTGTTGCTTACTCAAAAAATAAGCAGCGAACTTACTATAGTACCCATGCAAACCCTGGCATCGGGTTCTTATTTATTACGGGTAGTTGATTCGCAAAAAGAATTAAAATCTTTCAAAGTTATTAAAAACAATTAAAACATAATAACATGAAAAAATTTATTTTACCCATAATCATTGCCTTTTCGGTGGCAGGTGCCATTGCGCAAGCTCCTCCCCAGTTATTAAGTTACCAAACGGTAATACGCGATTTAAGCGGCAATTTGGTTACCAACCATTTTGTAAGTATAGAAATCAGCATATTGCAGGGAAGCAACACCGGCACCCCTGTATACGTTGAAACAGACACTACAACTACTAACATTAATGGCCTGGCCAGCGTTTCTGTTGGGGGCGGGACCCCGGTTACAGGCACCTTTGCTGGCATCAACTGGGCTGCGGGTCCTTACTTTATTGAAACACAAACCAATGTCAACGGCAGTCTTATTACAGGCACCGCCCAGTTGCAGAGTGTTCCTTATGCATTATATGCGGCTAATGGAGGTGGTGGTGCCACAGGGCCTATGGGGCCTACAGGATTAAATGGGGCGACTGGCGTAGCTGGCTCTATCGGCGCAACCGGGCTAACCGGGGCCAACTCTACAGTGCCAGGCCCTACCGGTGCAACTGGACCAAGTGGACAACAGGGTGTTGCTGGGCCTACAGGTACTGGTGGTGGCGGGGGAAGTGCCTGGAGTCTAACTGGAAATGCAGGAACCAATGCTAATAATTTTATAGGAACAACTGATGCGCAGTCACTAGTTTTTAAGCTAAATAATATAAATGCAGGTTTGCTTGATGTTACAAGCGCCCAAAATACTTTTTTGGGTGCCAGTTCAGGTTTCTCTAATGCCGGCGGCGTACAGAATGTCGGATTTGGGCAAGCAACGCTTTATGCCAATACTACAGGAAATTATAATACAGCGTTGGGAAGAGCAGCCTTAGGGTCTAATGCAACGGGCGGATATAATACTGCAGTTGGTTATTATGCCCTGCATATTAATACAGCAAGCAACAATGCAGCTTTAGGGGGCCAAGCTCTTAGTGAAAATACAACAGGCACGGATAATGTAGCAGTAGGCTATTTCGCTTTGGATTTGAATTCTACAGCCAATGACAATACAGCAGTGGGATATCTATCACAGGCGGCTAATACCACCGGGACAGATAATACCTCATTAGGAAGCCAGTCAATGATGAATAATAATACTGCATCCAATGTTACAGGCGTTGGGTACCAATCCTTATTCCTCAATCGGGGAGATGGTAACACCGCTGTGGGTTCAATAGCTATGTATAATAACAGTTCGGGTAATAATAATACCACTATCGGCTACCAATCATTATATGCTAATACAATCGGGGTAGATAATACCGCAGTAGGAGAGGAAGCACTCGGCTCAAACACTACCGGAGAAGATAACACTGCTATGGGATACCTTGCGCTTGCAAATTATTCAGGAGGAAGTGGTAATACAGCTATTGGTTTCGCGGCGGATATAAGTACAAATAATCTTACTAATGCCACTGCAATAGGATCTAATACTACGGTAAACGCAAGCAACAAAGTTGTAATTGGCGATGCCGCCGTAACTTATGTGGGTAGTTCAGGACAAAATTTTATCACATCGGATGGTAGATTTAAGTCAGGCGTTATTGATGATAAGATTAAAGGACTTGATTTTATTCTCAGGTTAAGGCCTGTTCAATATCACCTTGAAGCTAAAAAGCTTGATCTGTTTTTAAGAAAAGATATGAATGAAGAATCAAAAAAGACGATCAATAACACCGATTATACTGAAGCTGAAGCTATGTTGCGCACCGGCTTCATAGCACAGGAAGTTGAAAAAGCAGCTAAAGACGCAGGATTTAATTTCGATGGAATTCATTACCCATCAAATGACCACGACTACTATGCTTTATCCTATTCAGCAATGGTAGTTCCATTAGTTAAAGCTGTGCAGGAATTAAACCAAAAAAATGAGGCATTGGAAAAACAAGTTGAGGTGTTGAAAAAACAAAACGAAAAGTTGTTTGAGATGATGGAAAAGAAATAATAACACAATAAAAATCTATTTAACAATAAAAATTAGGCTATGAAAAAGACTCTACTTTTTTCTCTCCTGCTTCTTGTTTTGGGTACCAGTAAGATTTATGCGCAAACACATGAAGTTCCTACGGGGCCCTTTCTTGATTCGGCACATTATGTCCCCCCGCATACAAGTCGTGCCAAATCTTTGTGTTCAATTCCCATTACACATTTTGAGCAATGCGGCCAATCATGGAGCGGTGCCAGCTTAGGCACTTGTACCGATGATGTTTGTGATGCAGGATGCGCAATGACTGATGTTACAATGTTGTTGGCAGCAAATGGGGTAAGTACTGATCCAGGTCAACTTAATACATGGTTGACAAATAATGGGGGGTATGCCAGTGGTTGCGATATCTATTGGGCTAATGCTGCAAATTATCCTGGCGCTACTCTAACATGGTATGCATCGGTTGCTTTTGATTTATCTACAATACAATCTGAATTAGACGCAGGGAATCCCGTTATCGTTAATGTTGATCACCCATATGGTGGGACCGGTACCTGCGACCATTGGGTCACAATTTACTCTTATTCTGGTAACGGAACCAGTAGCAGTGATTTTCTTGTTTCCGACCCGGGGTCATCTACCTTTCCTGTCAGTTTATCTTACTATAACATTTGTGCAACGAATTCCACACCGTTAAGAATTTATCATAACGTAAATGGATGTGGTCCTCTAACGAGCTGTACAACTCCTGCGACACCTACTCAGACAGATTATAATGGCGCAACTGAAGGCACTGCTGTAACTGCATTTACCCTCACCCCTTACCTTACTTGGTCGAACGTAGGGGCATCCTGCTATTATGTTTATATTCTGGATGTAGATAATGGGGTTCTCCTCGCAACACAGGGCCCTATTTATACCAATAGCTATTCTGTTCCTCCGGGACTACTTACCGATGGTACGAATTATCGTTGGAACTTGCAAGCGGATGCAAATTGCGATGGAACATGTATGTCTGCCTATCCTTCTGCTGTCTACTTTTTTACATGCAACTGTCCAATAGCCCCCGCAGCTGCTTCTAGTATTTCTTCATCTAATGGAACAACTATTTGCAGCGGTCAGTCTACAACTCTTACGCCAGTAGGCGGTTCAACAGGTTCATGTGGTAGTTGGGTTTGGTATGCTGGTAGTTGTAATAGCACCGAGATTAATATGGGTTCAAGCCTTCCTGTAAGTCCAACATCAACGACCACATATTATGTAAACCCTTTAGATGATTGCCACAATACATATCCTGCTTGCGCATCTATAACGATCACCGTTACTTCGGGTACTACTCCAAACGCAACCATTTCCTCTTCTAATGGCATAAGCCTTTGCAACGGGCAATCAACCCAACTAAGTGTTCAGTCTTGCAATGGTTGTACTTATGAATGGAGTAACAGCAGTACAACTTACAGCACCACGGTATCCACCGCAAACACATATTATGTAACCGTTACAAGTAGCTGTGGCCAAAGTAATTACGGAAATATAACCATCAATTCGGGTCAAACTCCTAATACACCAACATTTAGCTTGCCAACCTCTGGTTGCAATACCTTACAAATTACCGCAACTAGTAGCCTAGGGTGTACATACCATTGGAATGGTGGTAATAATATTAATGCGCAGACTAATACATTTACTTCATCGGGTACCTATCCCGTTACGGCTACAAATAGCAACGGTTGCACTGCTTCAGCTTCGGTAAACGTTACAGTTAATCCCGCCCCATCATTTACAATTGCGGCTACTAATAACAATAATAATATTTTTTGCAGTGGCCAATCGCTTACCTTAACGGCAAGTAATAATTCGTTTAATTATCAATGGGGCAACAATGCAACACAAACAACTTCTTATACTACAACTGCAACGCCAAGCGGCAATCAAACATATTCCGCTACTGCTACAAATACCAACAATTGCAGCTCTACCGCTTCAGTAAATGTTACTGTAAATCCTGTTGTGACCCCAACAATCAGTCTTTCGCAAACTCCTTCAGGCTCAATTTGCAGCGATGGCGCGCATTCAGTTACAATAAATGCAAATATATCTAATGGTGGTAGTAGTCCTCAATATAGTTGGAGCGGTTGTAATGGTTCAAGTAGCGGTAGTCAATATCCTATTTCAAATATCACGGCGGCTTGTACGGTTAGTTGTACGCTTACCTCCGATGCCCAATGTGCTTCACCAACTACAGCCACTAATATAGTAAATATTGATGTAACCCAACCCGTTACGCCCACTGTAAATATTTCATCCAATGTCACCACACTTTGCATTAATTCAGCGGTAACTTTTACAACAGCCATCACGAACGCGCCCAATGGTGTTCAACCTTCCAGCACTACCTGGTATGAAGATGGAGGAACTCAAATTGGAACAGGCTCGCCATTTATTTATAACGGTTGGAGTAGTGCCGGTACGCATACTATTACCTGCACAATAACTTATGGTTCAAATGCGTGTGTTACTCAATCAAGCATAAATTCCACTAATACAATTATCATCAATGTTCAAACGCAGGCTCCGGCTGGTTTGGCTATACAGGGTAATTCAACCAATTGCCAAAACGCAATTGACACCTTTACTGCGTATCCCTCCAACGGCGGCTCTTCTCCTCACTATCAATGGATGATAAATAGCACTGCTGTTGGAACAAATAGTTCTGATTTCATATCATCTACTTTAAACAACAATGATGTTGTCACATGCTTTATAACCTCAAATTCAACTTGTGCAGTTCCTGACACCGCAACTTCAAACAATGCTATAACTATTACCGTCAATGCTAATCCTACCGCCAATGCAGGTAGCGATACATCTGTATGCGCCGGAAGCCCTGTAATTCTTAATGGGGCGGGAAATGGCAGTTGCTTTTGGCAACCCACAATAGCTCTTTCAGATTCAACAAGCTGCAATCCGGTATGCACTACCAACGCTGGAAGAACCTATACATTAATAATTACAGGTTCTGATAATTGCACAGCAACATCTCTGGTTACCATCAGCATAACCTCACCAAGCACACCAACCGTAAAAGACTCAATAACATCAATCACGCCAATCACAGGCAAGGACAGTGTTATTGTTTGTTTCGTAAATACCTCAATTAACTCAACAAGTGTACATTGGGACTTTGGAGATGGATCTTCCTCTAACTCAGAAGCGCCTTGTCATGTCTTCAATGCACATGACGCGCCATATGTAGTTACTTTAACCGCTTATAACTCATGCGGAAACATTTCCGATTCCAGTTCAAGTCAATTTGTTACTCTTGGCATTGCCGAAATTTCGGGATTGCAAAACTTAACCATTTCTCCCAACCCATCCTCAGGCTCATTCACCATCAGCTTCGATGCAAATCAAGGCAAAGAAATTCAAATCAAAATCTACGATTTATTAGGCCAGCTTATTCATACAGAAGAACCAGTTACTGTATCCGGTCCATACACCAAACAAATTAATTTAGGCAACGTTGCCAAAGGAGTGTATATACTTCAAATACAGTCTGGCGACGGTATTCTGAATAAGAAAATTGAGGTTAATTAAGAAAATAATAGAGAGATGTCATTGCGAAGCCTTTTCCTTTTAAAAAACAAACAAAGTAAAGGCTGTGGCCCTGCCTGCCGGTAGGCAAGAATCTTCCGTTGTGTGATTGCGGGAAGTTTGCCATAAGCACACAACGGAAGATTGCCACACCCGATTTTCTATTTCTATTTTTAGCGGAACCGGGCTCGCAATGACATTTTGTTTTATTTAAATGCAAGCTTTAACAGGGGCCAGCGAAAAGATGAAACAGAACAGACGCAAAGCATCTATATACTTAATTCTAAAACAAATAAATATGAAATCTATTTTAATGATTCTCTTTTTTACCACCACGCTTTCAATTACCCATGTGGATGCACAAAAAATTGCAAGGGTTTCTATAACAACTACCGCATCTGTTCCCGATGCTTTGGAAAAATGCAAGGAAGCAGGAAAAACCATGAAATACGGCAGTAAAGATTTTGATGTCAACACCGGTAAAATAACCTTATGGAAAAACTATACTGGCGGTAATGACCATGAACTTCAACTGCTGATAACAACTGAGGTAAAAGATGGCAAAACTGTTTTAACCATACGAATGCCCCATCTGCCAAACACGATGGGTAGCTATATAAAGGAAGTAAAAAAGTTTGTTGACAAACTGACTTTGCCAGGTGAACAGATAGGAGAATATTTTGAAGGTATTGAATAAAAAATTGAAATTAATTATAGCATAAGTTGCTATAATTAAAAAAATATTATTTCATTTGCGCGTCATATCGTTTGGCGTTAATGTTTCATCTGTGATGGTTTGCTGATTAAACGCTTGAAAATTTTTATCCCCGATAACAGCAATTTCTGAAAACTTAAAAAGTAAACAGAAAAGGGCCATTATTATAACGAATCAATTTTTAATTATTTTTTATTAACCCAGCATATACTCAATTACCCATTAAACAATTTGCCATGAAGAAGATATTTCAATTTCCAGTAACCTATCTTACATTTTTGTTTGTTTTTGTTTTTTCAAACACTGCCTTTTCACAGGATGCTATTATTATGCTTAATGGTACTACTGTTAATGGAAAGGTGGAAGAAGTGGGTGTTAAAACAATTAAGTACCATACGGTGGATAATCCCGATGTGCCAATTGCTGTAGCCAAAGGCGACGTTAATATGATACAATATGCCAATGGCTCTCAGTTTGTTGTAAATGCCCGGCCGGGAGGAGATGCCCCACAGGGCAGCGCCACTGCGCAGAGTGATGATGTACCTGCACCCCCACAGGCAGCCCCGCCAGAAATGCCTGTATATGAGCAACCTGCTTGCCCGACTGAAGGATATTTATGGACACCGGGTTATTGGGCCTGGGGCTTTGCCGGTTATTACTGGGTGCCGGGAGTATGGGTGGGCGCGCCGCATCCGGGTTATTTATGGACGCCATGCTACTGGGGTTTTGTGGGTGGCGTTTATGGGTTCCACGAAGGATATTGGGGAGAGCATATCGGCTTTTACGGCGGTGTTAATTACGGATTTGGATACGGTGGCCATGGCTATGACGGCGGCAGATGGGAAGGCGGGGCCTTTAGGTATAATACGGCAGTAAGCCATGTAAATATAACGGTAATACACACTACTTATGAGGATAGGACCGTTGTACATGCAGGTGGTAGCCGTTCCAGTTTTAATGGCGAAGGCGGTGTTAGGGTCGAAGCCACAGCCGATGAACGGCGTGTAGCGAATGAAAATCACGTTAGGCCTACAGCAGATCAACAGAAGCATGTAGAATCTGCTAAAAGCGATAAAGGCCAATATGCGTCAGAAAACCACGGCAAGCCTGCTGTTGCTGGTATGGATAAACCGGGTGGCAAGCCCTTTAGTTCAGAAGGAAAGCCTACTCAGGCACATCCCAACTCACAACCGCAGTCTCATCCCGCAGGCAATACCCAAACACACACCAACACCTCTAATAACGGACAACTGCATGAGAATAATGCCAATAATCAACATACAAATACCAATGCGCCTACTAACAATGGCCAACATACAAACCCGCCCTTAGCAACCAACGGGCAGCATACAAACCAGTCAACCCCGACTAACGGACAGCAACATACCAATCCACCCTTGCCAACCAATGGGCAACATACAAACCAGCAAACACAAACCAATGGGCAGCATACCAACCAGCCAACCTCAAACAACGGACAGCAACATACAACTACGCCAACTAATGGACAACAACACACCAGTACTCCAACTAACAATGCACAACATACCACACCTGCTACTAATGGAACACAACAACAGCACCCGGCAGGAAATACACAACAACAAAATAATAAAACCAATACAACTGCGAAGCCTGCCCCAAAACCCGCTCAGAAGCCTGCTCAGAAGCCTGAAGAAAAAAGAAGGTAAACTGACAACTATAAAATACACTTAAAAAATTAACCCTATGAAAAAAATACCCCTCATTCTGGTTTTTACATTACTTACTTTAATCTCCTTTTCTCAGGATCAAACTCAAAATTCCGATGGCCATTATACCATCGGGATTTTGGCTGTAACCAGTTCGACCGGCGATAACAGTTATAATGACCAGGTTTCCAGTGCTATTTACAGTGTGTTTTCGTCCAAGGGAAGGTTTACAGTGGTTGACCAAAGTATCGCCCAAATCATCGTTTCGGGCAATATAATTTCAGTAATCACCAACAATGTTACCATCACAAAATCGCAGGTTGTAAAAGACCCTAACAGCGGCCTGTATGTCGCTCAAAATTTTAATGTACCTGCCATTGATGCTACTATTACGGTCAATATGCAAGCCAGTGAGGTAAGTACCGGCGCAGTAAAGTCAAGCAAAATGGTTCGCTGCACCAGAAGAACCGAAACCGATTGGGCAAATACTGCAATAGCTATTGATAATGCCGTAAATGCATTGCCCGGGCATATGAAAGCCTGGGCAAATGAAGCTTTTCCCGTTGATTTGAAGATTCTTAAAATTGAGTCGTACAAAAGGGGGCTGCCGGATAAAGTACTGATAAAAGGCGGTAATGATACAGATTTAGAAAAAACAAAAGGTAGTATGTCCCATTGGTCCGGATCAAGTTCCAAATTACAAGTGTTCGAAAATGAGATAATAATTACCGACGGAAAACAATATACAAGGCCGGTAAAGATTGGTGAGATAAAGGTAGACGAAGTACAGGGCGATTTTACCGTCTGTAAAGTTACAGATGGCGCTGAGGCTATTAAAAGAGAAATGGATGCCGGCAAAACACTACTACTGAAAATATTGACCTATTAGTCTATTAATTTAATTACCCAAATTAACAAACAAATTAACCTCGGCAACGTCCCTAACGGCGTCTATGTCCATCAATTACTATCAGGAGATAGCGTATTGAATAAGAAAATTGAGGTTAATTAAGAATTAAATGGAGTATCAAACATTATCCAGTTGTACAAAACGTTTCGCCTTGTACAACTGGATAATTTAAATACTCAACCCATACCTGCTATTTCTTCCCCCACCCTCTGCAACCAAAACACCCATCTCCGCAAGTATTTGCAAATCCCTCGTTGCTGTGGCTTTTGATGTTTTTGTAATAGACATATATTTTTGTGCAGTCATTCCGCCTTCAAAACCATCCGGCCCTGCGGCCAGCATTTTATTGATAACTTTCAATTGGCGGTCGTTCAGATTAGCTTTAAAGTGGTCGAAAAATTTCGCTTTTCTAAGCGTAAAATCAATCAGTGCCCTGGCTTCCCTTTGGGCTTGCAGCACTGTATTTACAAAGTATTTTATCCAGCCGGTAATTTCATTACCCTGTTGCGCTTTCTCCAGCGCAGCATAATATAATTTCCTCTCCGCCTCTATAGTTTGCGATAAGCTAAGCAACACCGGATGGCCCATGGTTTGCGACAATGCCTTTTCAGCAAGGGCCCTTCCAATCCGGCCATTTCCATCCTCAAACGGGTGTATAGATTCAAAATATAAATGGGCTATGGCCGAGCGGACAGGGGCTTTTTTAATTTCCTTTTTCCCTCCCGGCGCGGTATCGTTAAACCACCTGATAAACCTTCGCATTTCAATTGCAACGCGTGTAGAGGGCGGTGCTTCAAAGTGAATCTTTTCCCGCCCTATGGTGCCGGATATAACCTGCATCGGCTCTTTGTGTTTTCTCCACGCCCCAATAGTGATAGTAGTCCGTTGCCTCAAAAGCATGGTATGCCATGCCAGTAAGGTAGCTTCGTTAAGCGGGTTGGCAAATGTATTGCGCACGGCAACCATCAACTCTCCTGCACCTTGTGCTTTTTTATCCTTTATTGCATCAGGCTTTTTATTCAATCCCAGATTATTGCGAATGGAGGAAACAACATCTTGCCGGCTAAAATACTCCCCTTCAATTTCCGAAGTCTTAATAGCTTCAGAAACCATTGTATTAAGCATCGCTTCTACCTGGCCTGCTTCAGGCATGGCTTTTAACATGCCGCTTACATTGCCTGCTTCAAAGGCAAATGCAAGCACCACGTCCTCTATCCCGCTTAAATTGTATCTGAATTCAGGCCAGTCAGTTTGTTGCCAGTTATATTTCATGAGCCGGTTATGAAGTTTATTCGGCTCAAAAATAACGAAAAAATGAGCCGAAAAGAAAATTTATTCGGCTCATTTGTATTGCCTTTCAGGTAATAGCTGGCACTGCGCTGATCATTTTTTGAATTATCACTTTCCTTTCCCAGATGACTCACCCATATTAGTAATCTCCTCATACAATAAGCTTTTAAACAGTTATGGCGTACAGGTGTTTCCTCTGATGCCTTATTACTATATATTTACCGGATGAAATCGCAGGAATGGATTTTTAAAGTAGATAAACTAACAGCCTCCCTTGAGGAAGTGAGCACTGGTCGGTCATATTCAACTTCGGTATATGCACTTGAACGCTCAGAACTGCCATTAGTAATCAAAAAGAACGGATGGAAATTTAATTGGCGGGAAGAGTTTGCTTATGATGTAAAAACTGTGTACAAGTTAATAGCGAATGATTTTCCTGATGAAATACAGGGATTAATCAGCCTTTCAGATGCCGGAGATCATATCTTTATGCCTTAAGTAGAAACGGCCCCACATAATTTTGGACGGAACAAAAAATTCCATGGCGTTCTTGGTAACCTGGTAGCGTTTGCGTGTAAACTCTCTTTTGAAAAAGGGCATGATGGAGAAGTAGGGTTTATTGCAAAAACCGCTTTGATACCGCATTACGAAAAGGAATTAGGGGCAAAGTCGCTAATGGGAACCAGGATGGGAATTTTTAAAGCAGAGGCTAAAAAATTAGTATCTTTATACTACAAAGATTTCTATTTATGATAACTCAAAAATCATTGCACAGTTTAGACAGTGTTGGCTATCTGGGCAAGCAAAAAAAGATGGCCAAAAAGGAATATCTGCTTGAACTTAAAAAAAGCAGTGAGGCGCTTCGTCTTTATAAATCCAAGCATTTTCCCTCAAAGAAAGCTACCTAAATTACTTGTTGACTGCTATATGGTATGAGCCGATGGTTGCTCTTATTCGGCTCATTTCTATTGCCTTTTGGGTGATAGATTGCACTTCATCTTCACCTAATAAGCAATAATCTCAAATATTCCATTATCTTTGCGCCGCAATTTATAAACACGTCATCACGAACGATGGCGGGATATCTGGTTCTGCGCTGATAATCATTAGAATTATCACCTTTCTTTCTCAGATGACTCACTCGCGTTCAGAGACATAAACAATTTTAAAATGATGGAAAAATTCAGAGCCCTTGGCTTGAGCGAAAATGTATTAGCTGCATTGGAGAAAAAAGGATGGGAAGTCCCTTCGCCTATACAGGAAAAAACAATACCACTATTGCTAACCGGAGCAAAAGATATAGTGGGGCAGGCACAAACCGGAACCGGTAAAACCGCAGCGTTTGGCTTACCACTTATTGAAAAATTAGATGATAACAACAAAAATGTTCAGGCATTAATTTTATGCCCTACCCGCGAGCTTGCCATACAGGTGGGCGAAGAAATAAACAGCTATAAAGGCGAGAAGAAATTCTCTATCCTGCCTGTTTACGGTGGACAAAGTTATGTTATACAGGAGCGTGGCCTTAAAAGAGGTTCGCAAATTGTTGTTGGAACACCCGGACGTATCCGCGATTTAATTGACAAAAAAACCCTGAAACTTGACCACGTAACACATGTGGTTTTAGATGAAGCAGATGAAATGCTGAACATGGGTTTTGAAGAAGAAGTGCGCGAGATATTAAAGTCGGTACCTGCAGAAAGAAGGATGCTGTTATTCAGCGCTACCATGCCGGCCCAGATATTAAGGCTTGCTAAAAACTTTATGAAAGATTACGATTTGGTTGAAGTAAAAAGCGAACAGGCTACTGTAGCACTTACCGAGCAGATTTACTTTGAAGTGCGTGAAAGCGAACGCTTTGAAGCGCTTAGCCGTATCATTGATGTTGAACCCGATTTTTATGGTATCATTTTTTGCAGGACAAAAATTGAAACCGACCAGGTTGCACATAAGCTGAACGACAGAGGCTATGAAGCAGAAGCAATGCACGGCGATATCAGCCAAAGCCAGCGTGAGTTGATTATCAAAAAATTCAAAGCAAAAAAGGCCACTATTTTAGTTGCAACCGATGTAGCTGCACGGGGTATTGATGTAAACGACCTTACACACGTTATTAACTACAATCTTCCGCAAGACCCGGAAGCTTACGTTCACCGTATTGGCAGAACAGGCCGTGCAGGAAAACAGGGAACCGCTATCACCTTTATTACCCCGCACGAGTTACGCGAACTATTATTTATTCAGAAAATTGCACGCACTACTATTAAAAAAGAAAAAGTGCCTACCGTGCAGGATGTAATTGCCAAAAAGAGAAGCCGTATTAAAGCCGACATCATTGAATTGATTGATAGCGGCGAATACCAGGAGTATGCGGCCATGGCCCACGAGTTAATTGACGAAGGCCAGACCGCAGAAAGAATTGTGGCAGCACTTTTGAAATATACTTTCAAAGATGAACTTAATGAGCAGTCGTACCGCGAAATCAGTGAAGGCAGGGGCACCGGTGCAGGCAGCAATGTTGATAGCAAAGGAACAGCAAGATTATTTGTTGCCCTGGGCCGCGAACAGGATTACAGCACTGCTAAGCTTGCTAAATTTTTAGAAGAAGAAGGTGGCATACCGCAAAGCGCTATTAAGGATATTAAGGTTTACGACAAGTTTTCGTTTATTACCGTAACTTTTGTTGAAGCCGAACAGTTGTTAGCGGTATTCAGTAAAAACAAAAATGGCCGGAAGCCACTTGTTACCAAAGCCAAAGAAAGAGAAGGCGGCGGTGGCTCAGGCGGTGGAAGGTCTTTTAGCCGTAACAATGAAGAAAGCCGCGAAGGCGGTGGCGAAAGAAAGCCTTCTTCTTTTGATAGAGAGAGAAAACCATTCAACAGCGAGCGGAAGCAATTTTCAGGCAAATCTGATTTTGTAAGCAAGCCGAGAATTGAAACTCCGGTAAACAGCGATGCCGGCGATACAAGTGAAGTACGCGAACCCAGAAAGGAATTCGTTAAAAAAGAATTTGTAAAGAAAGAATTCGTGAAGAAAGACTTTACTAAAAAGGAAGGCGATGCTGAAAACAAACCGGCACGTAAGAGGGAAAACAAGATGATGGATTACCTTGAAAAGCCCGCCAGCGACAAACCGGCAACCGAAAAGGCTCCTAAAAAGAAAAACGATTCATCGGTAGTTGATGAGTTTATGAAGAAGTTTGATGATGATTTGAGCTGGTAATAGCACAAACCGGTAAAATAAAAAAGGCAGTAACATTAAAACGTTATTGCCTTTTTTATTTGTTACGCCCCCCCCTCTGCCAAAACTTATCAGGCATTTACACCACCGCTAACTTCAATGCGCTGTCCGTTTATCCACCGGCTGCCCTCGCTGCATAAAAAGGCTATCACCATACCAATATCATCTGGTACGCCCACGCGGCCTAGCGGAGTATTACTACTTATCATTTTCTTTACGTGTTCGTTGCTGCGGATAAAAGCATTGTTGAAATCTGTCTCTATCGCCCCGGGCGCAACAACGTTCACCGTTATTTGCCGCGGGCCCAGGTCTTTTGCCAGGTAACGCGTAAGCGTTTCGACCGCACTTTTCATGCTGGCATAAATCTGGTAACCGGGATTTACAAACCGCGTAGTACCGGTTGAAATATTTATTATCCTTCCGCCATCATTGATAATGGCCAGCGAATGTTGAATAAGAAAGTACACGCCTTTGTAGTGTACATTATAAAAGCGGTCAACATCATTTTCGGTAGCATTGGCAAAAGGAATAGTTTGGCCCATACCCCCGTTATTGATCAGAAAATCGATTCGCTCCCGCCCAAATTTTGTTTTAAGCATTTCCGTAACTTCAGTTACAAACGGGGCCAGTGAGGCTATGTCACCGACATCCAGTTTCAACGCGACGGCTTTGCCGCCATTTGCTTCTATACCTGCAACCACTGCATCGGCATCCGCTTTATTCGAATTATAGGTAATAATAATGTCGTGTCCTTGTGCTGCCAGGTGTTGTGCCATATTGCGGCCAAGCCCGCGGCTGCCGCCGGTTATTAGTGCTGTTTTGTTGGTTGCTGTCATAGTTGGTTGGTTGCTGTTTTAAAAAGGTGAAATTGCTGAACTAAACAAATTGGGCTCCCATAAGTTTATTGCCATTTGCAGATTTTGAAATTGACATAAAGAACCTGCCCTCTAAAATCCAAATATGCAGAAAATCCGCACAATTTAGTCTTCCGGTCTTTATTGTTTACTTCGTATCCTGTATTGTCCGACAAAAATAGAAATAGGCAGCAAAGGGCATTAGCATGCTGGGGATAATTGAATTTAACGCCGTAAATCGGAAAGCAGGGGGTTACCCGGAATCGAACAGGGATAAATTT
>Ga0182013_10003513_pt1 | contig 19546 bp, 19 predicted proteins | sample 612S2MmetaG_FD_120487 | JGI IMG/M metagenome (GOLD analysis project Ga0182013, IMG submission 120487) | Permafrost microbial communities from Stordalen Mire, Sweden - 612S2M metaG | ecosystem: Environmental > Terrestrial > Soil > Wetlands > Permafrost | place: Sweden: Stordalen | collected... | reverse complement strand
TCACCTGGAATCCGGCCACCAGCGTCGATCATTCGCAGATTCCGTTGGCGGCTGCGGGCTTTTGCATCATTTGCCACAACGGAACGCAGGCCGTCGGCAAGCCGGCGAACCACATTGCCACCAATCTCGAGTGCGGCGATTGCCATTTGACCAACAACTGGTTGGGAGCCAGCTTCGACCACATCGGTATCACCATGGGCTGCATGAACTGCCACAACGGCACCAAGGCGGTGGGCAAGCAGGGCAATCACATGCCCACCACCAATCTATGCGAGAGTTGTCATACCACCGGCATCGGCACCAAGACACCCAGCTGGACACCGTCGATCTTCGATCACACGCAAATGACGGTCGCCACCTGTGCGACCTGCCATAGCGGAGCGGTGAAGATTTCGACGGGATTCGTGTCCGGACAGCCGGCCAATCACGTACCGCCGATCCCCTCGGCCATCGATTGCGGCACTTGCCATGGCAATAGGCCGAGCGCCGAAACCTGGGCGGTGCTCGCCGCCAGCATCGCCACCCTGCATTCCGGCCTGTCGGTGAGCAATTGTCTCCTGTGTCACGCCGGCGAGACTTTTGCCGGCGTACCGGCGCCTTACGTTCCGATGTCGACATTGGGTATCTCGCCGTACCACGCGGCACCGCTATCGCCGCCGCATATCCCAGTCCTGGTCGGCACCGACTGCAGCGCCTGCCATGGGGCCGCCTATCAAACAGGCGGCTTCGGTCCGTCCACTGCAATGAGCGCCGCCAAGCACGCGTTTGTGGCCAGCGCCTGCGATACCTGTCATGACACCGGCAAGCGCTTTTATGTGGGCAGCGGCACCGCCCTGCAGCTGCGTCCGGCAGATCACGTCTCGAGCGGCGATGCCAACATGGCGAGCGGTGATTGTTCCGGCTGCCACGAGACCGCCGACTGGAGCAGTACCGCCATGCCGGCCGGTCACATGCCGAATCCGAGCAGCTTGAAGTGCGCCCAGTGCCACACCGCGGCGCCCGGCGACTACACGCCGGCGACTCTGGCGGCAGATACCGTGCTGCATACCGGCATCACCGGCAACTGCGGACTCTGTCACGGCAACAACATCGCCGCACTCACCTGGGCAAATAACTTTACGCCGAAGGATGCCCTGCTCACGCCGTCGCACATTCCCTATCTATCGGGAACCGACTGCAGCTCCTGTCACGCCACGACTAGCTTCGCGACCGGCGGTTTCGGCGGCACCGCCATGAGTGCGGCCAAACATGCCTTCGTACCTTCATCCTGCGACACCTGCCATGAGGCCGGCCTGACGTTTTATCCCGGCGCGGCATTGAACCTGCAAGGTCGCCCGGCCGATCACGTCGCCAACGGCGGGCAGCAGGCGAGCGGCGATTGCGCCGGCTGCCATACCACCACCGACTGGACCAGCAACCTGATGCCGCCCGGCCATATGCCGAACCCCGGCAACCAGACCTGCTCGGCGTGCCATACCGCCATCGGGTCGACCGTGGCGAGCTATGCGACGCTTGCCGGCACTTCGGTGCTGCACGCCGGTATCAGCACCAACTGTAGCCAGTGTCACGGCAGCCCAGCGGGGCAACTCACCTTCTACAACAACAACGACAACCCCAAGGCGGCGGTGCTGACGCCGGCGCACATTCCGTATTCGAACGGCGTCGACTGCAGTTCCTGCCACACGAAGAATTTCACCGTAGGCGGTTTTGGCAGTACCACCATGAGCGCCGCCAAGCACGCGTTTGTCCCGACCACCTGCGACACTTGCCACGAGGCGGGGCTGACTTTCTACCCCGGAGCGGCGCTCGCCTTGCAGGGGCGCCCGCCGACGCACGTATCGAATCCCAACCCCGCGAGCCAGGCGAGCGGAGATTGCTCCCTGTGCCACAACACGACCACATGGACGACACCGAGCACGCTGCCCAATGGGCACATGCCGATCCCGGGTACCCAGACCTGCTCGGTATGCCATACCGGCACTCTGACTGCGGACCCGGGCAGTTATGTCCAGTTGGCCGCCGTTGCGGTGCTGCACACGGGCATCACCAATGGCTGCGCCCAGTGTCACGGCGGTGGCACGCAGCTCACCTTTTATAACAACAACGACAATCCAAAGGCCGCCGCCTCACTGTCACCGCGTCACATCCCCGCCTTCACCGGCGAGGACTGCAGCGCCTGCCATACGGCCAACTATGTCGTGGGCGGTTTCGGGCCCATGAACATGACCCAGGCCACCCACGCGGGCGTCGGCAGCACCTGCAATGGATGTCACGAAGCCGGTCTGTCGTTTTACATGGGCGCGGCGAGCCCGGGGCTGCAAGGGCGGCCGACCGATCACAGCGGCACCATGGCGGCACCCGCCGACTGCAGCGGCTGCCACACGACGGCGAATTGGAACAGCACGGCGCTGCCCTCGGGCCATATGCCGAACCCGGCGCGCACCGCGTGCGCTACCTGCCACACGGCGGCGCCCTCGAACTACACCACGCTCGCCGCCAACGCGGTGCTGCACGTCGGCATTACCAGCGGCTGCGGCCAGTGTCACGGCGGCACCTCGGCGCTCACCTGGTACAACAATTTCACGCCGAAAGATGCCGTACTCACGCCGCCGCATATTCCGTATAACGCGGGCACCGACTGCGGCTCCTGCCACGCGTCGAGCACCTACGCGGCCGGTACTTTCGGTCCGATGAACATGACCCAGGCGAAGCACGCGTTCGTGCCGGCCGCCTGCGATACCTGCCACGAGAAGGGCCTCTCGTTCGACATGGGCGCGGCGAGCCCGGGGCTGCAAGGGCGTCCCGCGGACCACATTTCCGGCAGCATGTTGACCGGCGACTGCAGCGGCTGCCACACGACGGCGAACTGGAACAGTACGGCGCTGCCTGCGGGCCATATGCCAAATCCAGCCAACAGTGCCTGCACGCTGTGTCATACGACCGCGCCCGCCGACTACTCGACCGCGACGCTGGCTAAGAACCCGGTCCTGCACACGGGTATCAGCGGCGGCTGCATTATCTGTCACGGCGCGCCGCCGGCGACGCCGCCCGTGTTCTACCCCAACTACACGCCGAAGGATGCCGTGCTCTCGCCGGTGCACATTCCCACCGCCGCCACACCGTGCGAGGACTGCCACGCCGTAAGCTTCACCTCGTTCAGCGGCACCACCATGAGCGCCGCCAAGCACACGCTGATGTTCGCAGTGATCGGCAAAACCTGCGACGCCTGCCACGACGCCTCGACCTTGAAGTTCTACGGCGTGGCCAATCTGACCACGCGGCCGAAGGGCCATCACGTCGGCCAGGACTGCAGCGGTTGCCACAGCCCGAACAATTGGGACGGAAACGCCGCCATCAGAAAGACGGCCATCACTCAAACCGCGTCGCGCGGCGTCGTCACGAGCGTGGTGACGGCGCCGGTCGCGGGCGCGGCACCCCCGGGTGCGGCATCCCCGGGGGCGTCGGCCGCGGGTGGCGGCGCCCGCACTTCGGTCGCAGCCCCCCGCCCCGTCGCGGCCGCTCCCATATCGCATGCCGGCGTGAGCGCCAATTGTTTCAGCTGTCACAACGGCGCGCTGGCGAGCGGCAAGGGCAGCGCGCATATCGCCAGCAACAACACTTGCCAGAATTGCCACATCACGGCGGCGTGGCTACCGGCGCGCTTCGATCACCAGGGTATGTCCGGTCCATGCGCCGGCTGTCACAACGGCGTGATCGCGGCCGGCAAGCCGCTGCGGCACATCGCGAGTTCGCAGGATTGCAGAACCTGCCACGGCACGATCTTATGGACGGCAACGGCGTTCAGCCACGCCGATCTGCCGGCAAACTGCTCGAGCTGCCATAACGGCGTTGCCGCCGTCGGCAAGCAACCCAATCACGCGGCTTCCGCGCAGGATTGCGCCATCTGCCACAACACGCAGTCATGGACTGTGTTTGCGCCCAAAGCTCCCCAGAAGCCCTCGCTGCCGAAGCAACCGGTCAAGTGATCAATCGAGACTCCTTGACGGTGTCGGTAGGCACGCGAGCGCGATTCGCCGCGGTCGCGTTGCTGGTCGCGAGCGGGGCCTCGGTCTGCGCGGCCGCCGCGACGGGGATCGCTGCACTGAGCGGGCCGCTGGTGCAGATCATCGACGCCGATATGCGAGACGACCACACCGACATTCTGGTTCAGTTCGCCTGTACGGCGCGCTATCTCAACAACACGCCGGTCAGCCATGGCGCGAGCACGCGCATCACCTTGCGCCTGGGGCCGGACTGCGGCGCGTTGCTCGGCAACGTGCCGCCGGAATTCCCGCAGATCGGCGGCGGCGGGGACTTGGTCACGGCCGCGCGCCTTGAATCGGTGGCGCCCGGCGAAGTGACCTTGGAACTCGACTGGTCCCAGCCCATGGATTTCGTCATCGCGCCGACCAGCAACGCCGCGGGCTTGCGCCTGAGATTGTTCCACATCGAGCGGCAGCGCAGAGGCAGCGCTGCGGTGCTGGAACCCGCCGACACGGAAACCTATGCGGTGAACCTCGATTCGTCGCGCCGGAAATTTGAGCGCGAGGCGGTTGAAGCGGCAGCCGCCGCCTACAATACCCAGGCCTACGAGTCGCAGATCGATCTCGACAGCGAGCGCTGGTATCGGCTGCGCCTCGGCCCTTTTGCAACGCACGCGGAGGCGGAGCGTATGCTCAACGTCGCACTCGGCAAGTATCCGCGTGCTTGGATTGCGGTCACCGATGAGCAGGGAGATCTCGCACCCAGCGAGCGTGCAGGCGTGCCGGCCGCCGCCCCGCCGCCGACCGATCCGCCCCTGGCGGCGGAGGAGTGCAGCAAACTTCTCGCGGCTGCTCGCGCCGACCTTAAGATGCATCAGTACCCGGAAGCCGGAGAACTGTTGAGCCGGCTGGTGCGCCAACCGGAGTACCCGGCGCGCGCCGAGGCGCAGGAGTTGCTTGGGCTGGTGCGCGAGCGCGCCGGCCAGCTGGCGCAGGCCAAGGCCGAATACCAGGCCTATTTGCGGCGCTACCCGCAAGGCGCGGGTGCTGATCGTGTGCGCCAGCGGCTGCAAGCGCTTGCCGCCGCCTCCATCGCGCCACGCACATTCGAAAGCGGCGCGGCGCCGGCCGGCGGCTGGACCATGGCGGGAAGCGCGGCGCTCGGATATCAATACGACAAGGGACAAACGGTGAGCGCCGGGACCACGACCAGCACCACCGGCGCCAACGCCGCTTTGGTGTACGGCGACCTGTTGGTGCGAGACCGCGGCTCGCGTTACGACTTCACCGGCCGCGTGGACGCAGGCTACACGCACAATTCGGCAAACACACCCGGCGGCAGCCAGGACCGGACCACCGCCGCGTACGCCGAACTGACCGACCGCTCGTGGGGTTTGACCGGCCGCGTCGGCCGACAGAGCTTGGCGAGCCAAGGCGTCATTGGCCTGTTCGACGGATTGTCGATGGGCTATGAAATCAATTCCCGGCTTTCCGTGAGTGCTGCGGGGGGCTACCCCGCATACACCAGCTATTCCGGATTCTCCCTGAACCAGCAATTCGAAACCGTCGGCGCCGAGTACAGCCCGTTCTCGTCGCTGGTGCTGGATGCGTATCTGTTCAACGAGACCGAAGAGGGTCTTAACGATCGGCGCTCCATCGGCTTTCAAACCCGCTTCTCCCGACTCGGGCTTACAGCCATCGCGCTGGTCGATTACGACATCTACTTTCAGCAACTGAACTCAGCCACGCTGATCGGCAACTTCAGAGTCGGCGAACATTGGATATTCGGCGTCAACCTGGACCATCGCCACAGCCCGTTGCTGGAGTTGAACGATGCGCTCATCGGCCAGTCGGCCTCGGATCTGCGCGCATTGCAGACCTCGGTACCGCCGGCGCAGCTGAAGCAGCTGGCGCTCGATCGCACCGCCCTGAGCGATACTTTCGTACTGTCGGTGAGCCGGCCGCTGGGCGAGCGGTGGCAGGTGATGGCGGATCTCGCAGCGCTGCGCTTGGGATCCACACCCGCATCGGGCGGCGTGCCCGCGACCCCCTCGACGGGACTGGACAAGGACGCCAGCCTGCAGCTGGCGGGTTCCAGCCTGCTGCGCGCCAGCGATTTGCACATTTTCGGCGTGCGCATCGACGACTCCCCGGATTCGCGCAGCACCACGCTTACCTGGGACGCCCGCTTCCCGGTCGCGGGCGCCTGGCGCCTCGGTCCGCGCTTCAACGTGACGCGGCTGGACGACCCGCGGCTCGGCGGCAGGCAAACCCTGTATCTGCCGGAGGTGCGTGCCGATTGGGCCGGCCTCAGACAAATATTCGAAGTGATCGCCGGCTACCAGCTGCAGCAACAGCAGGCGCAGCAGCAGTTGCCGAATCTCGCCGGGACACCGGAGATGAGTTCGCTCGAACAACGTAATCTCTATGTCTCCGCCACATACCGGTTGCGCTTTTAGCGCCCGCCCATGCGTCGTCTTTGGATTTTTGCGCTGATGGCGCAGGCGCTGTGCGCCTGCAGCGGCACTCCTTCTTTGCCCGGACGCGAGATATTCGAAGAGCGGACCGGCAATACCCTGACGGTGGTGTCGAAGCCGATCGTGTTCGCGCGCGATCGCAGCGACGTCGCTGCCTACGCACGCGACTATGCGACCCTGGTCGCCATCGAAGTCGATCAGTCGGGCACGTTCAAAGACTACATGCTGCTCTATCGCTGGTCGACGGTGGACAGCCGCATGTTGTCGCGACCTCAATCCAATGAAGGCGCGATGCGATTGCTGAGCGAGGGCAGGGAATTGAATTTGGAGCCGTTGGAATCCCTGCCGGTGAACGTGGTTTCGGACCGCGACCTGCATGTGCCGCATCACGGCGCGGCGCTTATGCGCGCTTATGCGATCGATCCGGCGACATTGCGTTTCATCGCAGCCAGCAGGGCGCTCACGTTGCAGATGCCGCAGGAGTCCTTGAATGCACCGTTTACGATTTGGGAAGACGGCAGACCGGCGTTGAACCGGTTCGTGCGGCAGATATCCGCTGAGTGAGCTTATCTCAGCCAGTACCAAGACCGAATATCGCCTCGCGTTTAAAGCCGAGGTGCTGAAAGGAGGTGCCCGCTGCGTCGCGTAAATGAAATGCGATTCCGCCGCGCTTGGTGATGTTTGAGACGGATTCGGCTTGATCTGATACGAAGCACCATTGGGCCGCCGGTTCTTGAACGGAGCCGGTCGCATTCGCAAAGGCCAGGGCAGACAATAGAGTCTCTGCCGATGGCGAATACACTAACACGGCTTCGTGAACCAACGCAGTATGTTCCACATTCAACGCGAGGCACAATCGACGCTTGAGTTCCGCATCGAGGGCGTCGGCGGCCCGCGACAATTCAATATCTTGCCAGATCAGATCGTCCACAACGGCTCCCCCGCGCTGCAAAACGGGCTGATACTTGGCCCACGCCTCCGGTGGACACGCCTTATTTCCAGGCTTGAGCGCGATGAACGGATTGATTTCTGCCGGATAAATGCGGCAAACCAGAGGTCGATCCTGGTAAATTCCACAACGGTTATCGGCTAGCAGATTGGGACACGCGCCAAGGACATTCGCAACGAGCATGACAACGACGCGCGTTGGCATCGATCCGCTCATGATCGCGAAGGATCGTCGCTTAAAATGCGCCGCTCTTGGTTCGCCGTCCAACGCTCCCGGCCACGGGGACGCCTCGCAGAGCACCTGCACGTCATGACCGCGATGCAGCCAATCTATTGCTTCCGCCACCGTCAACGGAATCTTGGCGTCGCGGCAGCATTTCCCGCACTGCGTACAATTGAAATGTATGTCCACGCCAACGTGTCCCCTCACTCGCCTCTGTTCCCTTAGCACCCATACTTCACGCGACGCAACATGCGCTAAAGTTACGCCGCATTAGGCCGATACTTTGTCCTGCAAAGGTCATCGCGGTCCACCAATTTCGCTTTAACATAAGAGGCAAGAGTCCAAATGAGCATCTCAAGTGTTTCCCCCTCCGTCGCGCCCTCCATTGCGCCTGCCACCGCCCGTAAGACGCCGGCGAGCCCGGCCCAGCAGGCCAGCAAGCCGGTTGTACCGCCCGCCGTTAAGTCAGGCACCGATAGCGACGGCGATCACGACGGCAGCGGCGGCCGAATCAACGTAAAGGCGTGAATTGGGGATTCCGGGTAAAGCCGTCGCTGCATGAGCATGCAGCGGCGGCGCTTACCCAGCAGAGTTCGGATTGCGGGATCACGTTGATGCAAGAGCCATTCCGACCAGACGTCCGAGCCGAAGTCGTTCTTCTGGGTTACGGATTCTGGATTCATCGAAGATACGGTCTAACACTCTCGATGAGCCGGGCAGATCCATCGCGAGCGACATCGAGGTGCGAATCGCGCCAGTGCACCCGACGGGTGACAAAACTCCAGCCCCAAAGCCCCAAACTCAGCACGTCTCTGAACGGCAACAGCAGCACTTGAGTCTGGGGCGCGTCCGGCCTACGGGTCCTTACGTGAAGCAACCATCGGGCCACCGCGGCGGTGGCGAGCATGCCAAGGGTGGCCAGGGACCCCTCAGCCAACACACTGCCGAGCGCCGCGACCGGGAAACTGAAGGTCAGAAACGAGAAACAATACCCGAGCGGGTTCACCGTGCGAATGGTGCGCAGCCACCTCAGTTCATGCCGCACGAGTTGATTGAACGTGATTTCTGAGACCACCGTTTCCACCACCACGTTGGACAGTACCGTGCGCAGGCCCGCGCGACGGGTCAATTCGCCCAACCGATAGTCATCGGCCAAATGATTCGCAATCGACTTGAAGCCACCAATGCTCGACAGCACTTCTCGCCGTATCGCGATCGTCGCCCCGAACGCAAATGATCGCGAGCCGCTCGAAGCCGCCACCCGGACCGACGGCACGAACCAATCGTTGATAAACAGAGATCCTAAGAGAGACCAGAAACCTGCCCGTGGCCGGCCTTGATATGTACAGGTAACAATTCCTACGCTTCTATCAGCCAACGGACCGACCAAGTTGACCAGATAATCCGGCGTTACCGAGACATCGCTGTCCGCAAGGACCAACAGGTCATGGGCCGCGAGGGGCATCATATTGATGAGGTTACTGACCTTGCGGTTGCTGCCATGCTGCCGACGATCAATGGAGATCTGTAGGTCGATATTCGGATATTCGCGCTGCAACTGCTGCACGACTCCCACCGCCGGATCGGCGGCGTCGGCAACGCCAAAGATGATTTGGAACTCTGGGTACTGCTGATCGCAAAACGAGCGCAAACAGGCGTAAGTTTCCAGCTCCGCGCCGCACAATGGTTTTAATATCGTTATCGGCGGTGCGGCGCTCCGCATACACTCCGCTGAGCGAATCGGCTTGCGCACGGCCAGCCACGCGATGACGCTATAGACCATGGCCAAGGCGGAAAGCACCGATCCGCAACGAACTAAGGTCAAGTAGTGGATGGCGGTATCCCCCGGTTATTGGCAACTGGTATTGAACGGCGGCGCAATGGCTTTGCCAGTTTCACCCCACTCGATCATGGGGGCGCGCGGAATGCATCGTGCAATGGCACGACCGCGATCACCCACTAGTATCGAGGCCAATGGATCGTCAAATGCGGCGTCTGTTCGTTGCCCTTCCTGCACTGACGCCAGCCTATCGGACACACCACGCTCTCACTTTTTCCAATTTCAAGAACTCCTCGGCTCCCGCTCCTCGAAGCAGTGCGAGCTTGGCCAGAAGTCCTGCCTCGGTGCAGGTGGCGGCATGCACGGTGACGGACCTCGGCGCATCGGTAATCGGCCAGCCAGTTCGTGGATTGAGCACATGCCCATATCGGACGCCGTCCCTCATCACGTAACGATAGGCATCGCCACTGGTGGCGAGTGCACCGCCCGAGAGTTCCAATAGTCCCGCTGCGGTGCCGACGCGATCCACATCCTCGAGGGCAACGTACCAGGGAGTTCCGTCTTGCCGTGGACAGGACACCCGCAGGTCGCCACCGAAGTTCACCAGGACCGGGGCTCGGGTATGGGCTTCGGCGAGCGCGAGCGCCCGGTCCACTGCGTACTCCTTGCCTATGCCGCCGAAATCGATTTCCATGCCGGCTTGAAGCCGCAGGATCGGTCGCTCCCAGGTGACTTTCGTCCAACCCACGTATCTGAGGGCCTCGCGCACCTGGAGTTCTGTCGGTACCGTTCCTGACCCATCGAAATTCCATGCCCGACGCAGCGCGCCGGAGGTGATATCGATGAGCCCTTCACTCAAGGCGTAGCACACCATCGAGTAAACGATGAGATCTGCCGTCTCATCATCGACCTGCACCGCTTGTCCTGCGGTCTCATTGATATGGGTCACGACACTCGCCCGGTAGCGCGAGAATTTGGCCTCTATTCGCAGGGCTTCGCTCTTGACGATCTCTCCCACCTCGGCGCCAAGGATCTCGTCGTCAGTGTCGACGAGCACGACGCAGGGGCTGGCCATGGCAGTGAAATGGGTGGATTGATCGTCATGCGCCGCGACCACTTGTCTGCGCTCCAAGCTCGACACGTGCGCCGGCGCTTCAGAACGCAAACGTGTAACCGAGCAGCAATGTGTAGGCCTTTAGATCGGGAAACAGATTCTGCTGCTGCAATTGCCCGATGGCGCCGGCGGGCGATCCGTTGCCGTGTTCGTCGTAATACTCGACGCGCAGATTGAGTTCCGATGTCTCATTGAACGGGACCCCGAATTTGACGCCATAGGTTTGCGCGTGGAACTTCGCGAGTCTCGTATCGGCGGACGCGTATTGAGGGATCACCTCACCGCTCCCCAGGTAGTAGTGAAAGAAATCGGCCGCGCTTTGCGTGTAGTAGCGCAGATGCGGCTCGATATAGTAATTCATGTCGATCTGCCAGCGATAGCGTAGATCCGCCGTCAATGATTTGATCCCCCAGTCATCCTTAAAACCCCGCAATGAGGCAGATATGACGTCGGCGGCCAAATGGACTTTGTTGTCGAAGAAAACGCTTTGCTTGCGCCGCAAATCCGGTCGACTCTCATAGATCTGCTCGGTGGGCTGCCCGCTGGCCGGATCCACAATCGAAATGATCTTGTAGGGATCGGTTTGATAGCCGTGCTCATCACTATAGGAGTAACTTAAGGTCGCGAGCCACCGCCGGCTCATGACCTGCGTAATCCCCACCACTGCGTCCACTTCGTGAAGCGAGGCATCCGGCCCTTTCCAATTCCCGTTCATTTGCGTGAGCGGTGTCGGCGTTCCGCCGATCGGGAAGGAGAGGTCCGATTCGTAGTTCACCGCCGCGCTCAACGTCGTGTTGTGGCCGTTGAAATCCTGAGAGACGCCGATGTTCGCGCTTTCAGAGCGATAGTCGTGTTCTTTCGAATACGCGATACCGCCATCGAGCTTCAAATTCGACGTGAGCGCCTGCTCCCACCCCAAGTGGCCCGCGACGCGCTGATCATAAAATCCGTGATCGAGCGGATAGGTGTTGGGCGGCACAATGGTGCTCGCGGCCAGAGTTTGAGTCTTGGCTCCGGTCGGCGGCGGCACGAGTACTACCGTCGAACCGCCGGATGCCGTCGTGACCGTCACCGGGGTCCCGAGCGGAATGACTTTATAAGGCCGCACATAGGTCTGCGGCAGTGTCGAGGGGACCGCTCCTAGGGGCGTCGCTCCGGTGAGCGAGTCGGCGGTGATGCCGAAATTTAAGGTGCTGTCTTCGTCGAATTTGTGACTGACGTTGACTTCCGGTTCAATGGCCTGGACGCGATTCACCTCATGGTAAATGAGCAAGGCCGAATCGACGCTCGTCGTGGGCACATCCGCGGGCGGCTCTTGAGCCTTGGCGTGCGCACTCGCCAGCAATCCCGCCGCGGCGGCGGCTAGAACGCGCCGCACGCCAGGCGTGGTCGCAGCAACTTTTGGCTCTAATTGCACCCACAGCCCCCGCCGGCAAAGCTGCGCCCACCGCTCGAGGCCTCCTTGCTGAAGTAAATGTGATCATCCATGCCCGCTTCGATCGGATACGCGCTGACTTGCATCGCGCGCTCGGCCAGCAGATCGTGTTCCCACGGTTTTGCGCCGAGCACTGTGCATCCGCCGCTTCCGAACAGGGCGATCCCGATCGACAGCGCACCCAGCAGCCGCCCCGTGGGCCGCCAGGGGCGCATCTCGAAGCGCTCAGTGAGTCTTTTCGGCGAGTAGAGTCTGCAACTGCTCTTCATAAAGTCCCTTCTGTTTCTCTGAAAAACCGGCATGCTGAAAGCGCACATGGCCGGCGCGATCGATCAGGATGCCGCTCGGCATCCCGGCGACCTTATAGGCCGTGGCAAGTTCGCCCTTTGGGTCATACACAATTGAAAACTCGGCGGGTGTCTCGTTCAAGAATCGCTCCGCCCGGTCCCGATCCTTATCGACGTTGACGCCGATGACGACGAAATTCTGCGAACCATATTCGCGCACGAGACCGTCCAGCCAGGGGAAGGACTGTTTGCAGGGGCCGCACCAAGAGGCCCAGAAATCCACATACACGACCTTGCCGCGGAAGGGGCTTAAATCCAGATCCGCGGCTTGTGCAATAGAACTGAGGAGCAGCACCCCCAATAAGCCAGAGAATGCCAAACCGATGAGGCCTCGACGTGGAGTGGCCTTGGGGTCCGCTGCGCGCATACGACTTCTCCAATGTGTGCATCGACTATAGAATGATTCACTTTGTATTGCAAAGTTGGATTCGTTGAATGCGCGTAATGCGTCGTCTTGTGGCGACATCAACTCTTCAAACGAGAATCGCTTCGTAAACAGGCTCGAGAAAAAGCGCGAACGGTAGTTTTTCTCTTGCGCTCGGTGTTTGTCAGATGTTGGACAATGACCCCATGCTTTCGAATCGAAAATATCGAGAAGGCAAATGAGAATGGCTCCGCTTTCGGGCTACGTGGTGGCCATGTTGTTATGGCACGGACACCCATCACAGGCACTCGCTCAAACGGACGAGATCCAAGTGTATGACGCCGCGATCGCCCCGACCGGCGCATTTAATTTGACGCTGCACAATAACTTCACGGCGAGCGGGAACACGGCCGCGGGCTTTCCCGGAGGGATCGTCCCGGACCGCTCGCTTAACGGCGTTGCCGAGTGGGCCTATGGCATCGCACCGTGGTTCGAGGGAGGACTCTATTTTCCCTTGTATTCGATCACGCGCAACGGCAGCGTTTTATATAACGGCTTTAAGCTCCGCACCCTGTTCGTCATACCGGATGCGGTCAAGCGTGAATTCTTTTACGGCGTCAATTTTGAATTTAGTTTCAACACCGCGCATTGGGATGAGCGAGCATACACGTCCGAAATTCGCGGCATTGTTGGCACTCATCTAGGCCGTTTCGATTTGATCTTTAATCCCATCGTCGATAACTCTTGGAATGGATTTTCGAAGCTTGAATTCGTCCCTGAAACCCGGTTCGCGATGGCACTATCGGAGAAGTACAAAGTGGCGCTCGAAGAATACGATGACTTCGGCAGCATCAGCCACTTCCTGCCCGGAACGAAACAGTCGCATCAGTTGTTTGCCGTCGTCGATATCAACACTAAGATGGTCGGCATCGAGGCCGGCGTCGGTGCAGGACTCACGAGCGCCTCTGATCATTGGGTGCTTAAACTCATTTTGTCCAGAGACCTTTGACCAATCATTGGGAAGGATACTGCTCAGTGCACTGGCACAGAATCTCGCGGTTCCGGCTGCAAGCTTGTGCGGTCGAACGTACAGCGCGTGAGAATTTGGACTGCTTTCCAGTCAAAGAAGCGCGACATGGGCAGAAGGTCACTATCGAGCGGCGTCAGAGCCATAGGCCACCGCAGAATTCAGTTCGATTCCACATTTGAAGGGGTGAGTGGATTGCGCTCGCGAGGGGGCAGCACTTCGAGTGCTGTCACAGCCTCGTGTTCGACGTACTTCGCGCGTGGCTAGTTGCGGCGTCTGGTCGTGCCGAGGTCTCGCTCACGAAGTCGCACGCCGCGACCTCCGACGGTGCTGGTGCCGCCGTCGCCAATCAACTCGATACCCATGTCCTCGAGCGCCTGCACGACCTTCGTTAGCGAATCCACGTTGCCGCGTATGAGACCGTCGCTCGTTTCCATGCGCTGAATGGTGGGGAGAGACAACCCTGCACGCTGTGCCAGCACCGCTTGGTCAATTCCGAGCAAGGCGCGGGCAGCGCGAAGCTGAGACGCAGTTATCATGGTTTAAACATCAGTATACATGTGCTGACATTGATAAAGCATGTTGTTGGAGTTATTCTTTGACGGCATGTGGTGTCCGTTGGTTTAAGGATGGGCTCGTGATTACTTCAATACATGAGGGCTTGCAGGCCATTGTAGGATCCGCTCGGCAATTAGTGTGCCGGACCCGTGGGCCAGAAGCCACGGTCTTGAATCGTAGACTCCGAGCCGGGGTGTCGCTAGGCGCCGGTGCTAGAGGCTTTCTGGCCAGTCGTGGCACCGGCGGCGTGGTGATTTACGGAATCGATGACGCGTTTTTCCTACGGGCGGCAGCGAAAGTCGAAGGCCTGCTCGCACGGATCCGGCGGCCAGCAAGGACGCTCATTTTACGTATGGGCAACGTGCCGTGTGTTGATGCTACCGGCATTTCTGCACTGCGAGCGCTCGTTACCACCTTGCGACGTCATGGCGCCAGAGTCCTGCTGGTCGAAGTCAGGCCGCGCGTCCTGCAGCAGCTCCTCCGTGGCGGTGCGATCGCGCATGTCGGGGCAGAGAACGTGATCGATACGCTCGAACATGCCCAAACGCGCACCAGCGCAATCGATGTCGTTGGGCCACAGCGATTCGATCGGCCGCGCCGACGGGATGAATCCATTCGCCCTGCATCGAGAGAATGACGCACAGCCGCGTACGCTCGGTAGTAACGGCATGAGACGGGGTCAGTAACCGATGAGCGATTGCAATGAGAGACGTTTCATCTTCCCAGGGCTCACTCCCAGTGGCGACACGCTGCTGCGCTTTCGAGAGCCAAGCGAAACGGCCCCGGACGCGTTATTCGCACGGATAGCAGCCGGTAGCTACGATAAGCCATTCTTGGTGGAGGACCGCGAATTCCGGGCCATGTGCTTCGCACTCGACGGCAGCACCCAAAGCGAGATGCGGCTCGGAGACCCGGAGGAGTTGGTCAGCGCCTACACCCGCAAGATGATGGGCTTTCTCCTCTTCCGCTCACGCCCCCGCAACATTCTGATGATCGGCCTCGGCGGTGGCTCGCTAGTCAAATATTGCCATAGGCACTTACCGACAACTCACATCACGGCGGTCGAGATCGACGCCGAAGTCATTGCGCTGCGTACGCACTTTCATGTTCCGCCCGATGATTCTCGGCTGCGCGTCGTCAACGAGGACGGTGCACGACATGTCGCAACCATGGCGAACGCCGATCAGCACACTGACGTGATGCTCGTGGATGCGTACGATCGACGAGGAATCGCCAACGCGGTCGTATCGCACTTATTTCTCGACAATGCCCGACAAGTTCTCTCGCCGCGTGGCGTGTTCGTTATGAATCTAGCGGAAGATAAGGACGCGTGCGACCGCCATATTGAAACCATTCAGTCGGTATTTGGTGATCCCGTGATCGAGATTGCCATGGCGGACACCGGTAACGTCGTCGTGTTCGCGGGAAGCGCGCTACGCGATCACCGGCGCCTGATGACGGCCAGTCGCAAATCGCATCGCATCCAGGGGCGACTCGGTTTGCATTTTCCCACACTACTGAGGCGTGCAACCGAGTATCAAAAGCAGCTGCGGATGCAGGGCAGCCGGGTTGGCGCACGCCGATGAACTACTCGGGGTCGCTCGTTAGCCACCTTTGGTAGCAATCAGGAACAGCATAGCGAATTGTGAAGCACTGGACATCGCGATATGAGCAAAGTATACACATCGGACAACGTCGCTGCCCCCGCAGGCGTGCGTCATCAGCAGTTAAAAGCCTGGGTGGCTGAGATCGCCACGCTCACCCAACCCGACCGGATCTATTGGGCCGATGGCTCACCGGAGGAATACGACCGCGTTTGCACGGAGATGGTTGCCACCGGGACGTTAATTCGCCTTAATTCTGCGAAGCGTCCAAATTCCTTTCTCGCTTGGTCGGACCCGAGCGATGTTGCGCGGGTGGAGGATCGAACCTTCGTTTGCAGCACCTCGCAACTCGATGCGGGCCCGACCAATAATTGGATCGACCCGAAAGAGATGCGAGAGACGCTCCATGGCCTTTTCAGCGGATGTATGCGCGGCCGAACGCTGTATGTCATTGCATTCTCGATGGGGCCCCTCGGGAGCGCTATCTCGCACATCGGCGTAGAAATCACAGACAGCCCTTATGTCCTCGCGAATATGCGCATCATGACGCGGATGGGCAGCGCCGCTCTTGGTGCGCTCGGGAGCGACGGGCGATTCGTGCCGTGTGTGCACTCCGTTGGCGCGCCGCTTGAATCTGGCGCAAAGGACAGTTGCTGGCCGTGTAACAGCGCCGAGAAATACATTGTTCAGTTCCCGGAAACACGAGAGATCTGGTCGTTTGGGTCCGGTTACGGCGGCAACGCACTGCTTGGCAAAAAGTGCTTTGCGCTCCGAATCGCCTCGACCATGGCCCGTGACGAGGGGTGGCTCGCGGAGCACATGTTAATCCTTGGCGTCGAGAGCCCGGAGGGCGAGAAGACGTATGTCGCCGCAGCGTTCCCGTCTGCGTGTGGGAAGACTAATTTCGCGATGCTGATTCCGCCGCAGAATTTCGCCGGTTGGAAAGTCACGACAGTGGGCGATGACATCGCGTGGATTAAGCCCGGCAATGACGGGCGGCTCTATGCGATCAATCCGGAGGCAGGCTTCTTTGGCGTCGCACCCGGCACCTCGGAAACGACGAATCATAATGCGATGGCCACCTTGAAGGCCAACGTGATCTTTACCAACGTCGCGCTGACCGACGACGGCGATGTCTGGTGGGAGGGATTGACTCCGACGGCACCGCCGCACTTGATTGACTGGACAGGGCAGGAGTGGACCCCTGAAATCGGCGCCAGTATGAATCGCAAGGCGGCACATCCGAACTCGCGCTTCACTGTACCTGCCGCGCAATGCCCATCCATTGACCCGAGTTGGGAGGATCCGGCGGGTGTCCCCATCTCGGCATTTATATTTGGGGGTCGTCGTGCCGATACGGTTCCCCTCATCGTCGAATCTCGCCATTGGAACGGGGGCGTCTATCTGGCCTCGACACTGGGCTCGGAGACAACGGCGGCGGCCCAGGGGCAGCAAGGGGTAGTGCGACGCGACCCGTTTGCGATGCTACCGTTTTGCGGCTATCACATGGGAGACTACTTCAAGCACTGGCTGCAAGTCGGCAAGGACTTGACCCCTAAGCCCCCTATCTACTGTGTTAATTGGTTTCGTCGCGAAGAGAACGGCAAGTTCATGTGGCCAGGATTTGGCGACAACATGCGAATTCTAAAATGGATCGTTGACCGAGTGCACGGTCGCGTCGGTGCGAAAGAGACGCCACTCGGAATGGCGCCGAAATACGAAGATATCGAGTGGGACGGGTGCGCCGTCACTGCGGAGCGATTTGCAACGCTTACGCGCGTTGATGTTCTCGAGTGGCGACGAGAACTCGAGCTGCAATCGAAGTGGCTCGACGGCCTGGGTCAGCGGGTACCGCTTTCCCTTGTGCTCAACCATGATTTGCTTGAGGAGCGAATCGCAGGTGCCATGGCATGATTGACCATGCAAATGGAGGATCGCCTATATGAAATCACCCATTCTCTTATTTGATCCAAACCCGGTTGCGGCCCGCAGACTGGCAATGCAATTGCGACACGCTGGGTTTGCGACGTACGTGACGTTTGACGGCGCCGCAGCAGTATCGAGCGCCCGCGGCCGGCAATTCGCGTCGATCGTGGTCATAGCCGACTTGGCAGATTCGCAGATGCGACGGTGTTTGCATGAACTTCGCGGCGCCGATTCTGAAGCGTGCCTCATTGTCATCTCCGACCCGGCGGTAGAGGGTGACCGTGACATAGTGCGGGAACTTGGTGGCAATGCGATGCTGGATGTGCCATTCACTATTTTAGATTTATCACAGCGCCTAAGCATGATTTCGCCCCGGGTCCAGCCGGTCGTGTAACGCGTGCATGTTGAGCTTGACTCGGCGGATTGGCGAGACACTTCGGATCGGCGACGAGGTGTGCGTGATGGTGTTGGATATTCGACGCAATCCAATTCGGCGTGTTCGCACTTGCATGTGGCGAGGGCGAAGTTTCCACCAGTGCAGTCATATGAGGGGACACGGGTATCCCTCCCCGGTTTCGCCTCGTAGAAGCAGTTGGTATTGAAGTTCGCGTGTTAGCTGTAGGAGTGTGGGGAAACTTAAACCGAGTCGTCCCTCGATATGTTGTGCGTGGAGAGGGGCAGCGACCAGGATTCGCCGGTTTCCTAGCGGACGCCCAGCAAACACCACCACGTTAGCGCCACTATCGACGTTCACAGCGATGACTGGGCCGCCGAATACAGATCGGATTGTGTCGATATAGCGCTTGCATGCGGCGAGAGTGGCGACGATGTTCATGACAAATATCCCGCGCTTGGAAAGCACGCGCCGCGCATCCTCAAGAAATCCTCGCTCCGTAACCGCTGGGGCGATACCTTGCCGATCAAATGCATCGACGAGCAATACATCGGTTCTTTGATTCGACTGCGCCATGGTGGCAACAAAAACCGAGCCGTCGCCGTCGACGACGCGCAGCCGAGAATCATCGGGTGGGATTTGAAAATGCGGTCGCAGGGCGATTACTTCCCTATCAATTTCGATAACCGTCAGGCGCGCGGAAGGCAGATGGCGATGGCAAAACTTGGCCAGGGAGCCACCGCCGAGGCCGATCATGAGAACCTCTCGGGGCCGTCTGCGGAAGAGCAGAAAGCCCATCATCTTACGGGTGTAGGCACTGACCAAGGCCTCGGGGTCGTCGAGCCGCATCTCGCTCTGGACGGCACCGTCAATTCCAAAACACAACGATCGGGTTTTACGATTCTCGACCAAAAAGGGTTTATCGTAGCGGTCTTCCACCAGGCGCTTGCATAACACTGCGATCTGGGTGCGTTTCGGCTCGCGAAAGCTCAGCCATGTGTCCCCTTCCGGAGAATACCCATGCAGTACGAATAGTTTTTCGTGGCTATCGCTCATCTGAATTCTGGGTCATCGAAGTATTCCGGTCACGAATGCGGAAAAGTCATAAATGGGCGGTCGCCGACGAGCCCGGGCCGCTGCGGCCCAGCAGGCTCGCGTAAATGCCCGTGTCTAAGCGGCTCGCCAGACGAGTTAATAATAATGTTCTATAATTTGTTTATCAAGTTTTACACATGTATACTGAGCGATAAAACATGGTTACTGCACACCAACTTCGAGCTGCCCGAGCGCTCCTGGGCATCGACCAAATTGAGCTGGCCGAACGCGCCCAGTTGTCCCTGCCCACCATTCAGCGCATGGAAACGAG
>Ga0182013_10003512_pt1 | contig 19555 bp, 23 predicted proteins | sample 612S2MmetaG_FD_120487 | JGI IMG/M metagenome (GOLD analysis project Ga0182013, IMG submission 120487) | Permafrost microbial communities from Stordalen Mire, Sweden - 612S2M metaG | ecosystem: Environmental > Terrestrial > Soil > Wetlands > Permafrost | place: Sweden: Stordalen | collected... | reverse complement strand
GGCGATGACGCTGCGCAGCCGCCTTTAGGCGGCCACCACAAATCGGGGTCGCGTCAGCGCCCCCCGCAGCCGCTATGAGCGGCTCACATCCGAAAGCCCCCGGCTTTGCCGGGGGATACTTACGTTATGCTGATTAATTTTGCTTGGTAAAATTTTTTGGGTTATCAACCCGAACGAGATCGATGTCTTGCCATCATGGAGCACACCAATGCTTAGCAGGATCTCGTCAATCGGGAACGATTTAGGCCTCGTGGTCAGCCTAGGCAAGTTGACCACCTATTGAATCGTTTTACTGATCAAATCTCTTCATCGTCTCCGCGTTCACGCAAAGGAATCATAATCCTCGTGTCGGAGGTTCGAGTCCCTCCTCTGCTACCACTTTAAAATCAAAAACTAGGCCGAAAATCAGCCGCCGAAGGGCGGCTTTTTCATGTTGCATCGTGTTGCAGCAATTTCCTTTAATTTCCAACCGATTCCATAGAGGCGCGGCGGCTCCACGCAACATGGTCGCGACATGAAATCGGGAGATGTTCTATCTATGTCTCGCTTTGAGTGGCGCTTGGCTAGGCGATGAAATCGAACCATCGCTATGATATTGCTTCTTCGATCTCGACGGCGTTCATGACGATGCTTTTTCCTGCTTATATGCGGCCACTTTCTTGACAGCGAAAGCCTGAAAGGCTTGGCAGGTGCCTTCCTCGCCGAGAAAGTCATCGAGCGTCGTGAAGCCGTCGGTAGAGCGTGGCGTCCTCATCACGTCGCGTCCCACGGATTCACGACCGGTGCGCGAGCCTGCAGAAATTCGTCGACATCGCGGGAGACAATCGTCAGTCCGTGCTGAAGGGCCGTGGCCGCGATGAAGAGATCAGGCTGGGAATAGGTATGGCGAGCTTTACGGCCTTCTTCAACAAGAAGACGCCATTTGAACAGCACGTCCTCGCTGACGGAGAGGATGCGCTGCTCGAACATCGGACGCACCTTATGGGCAAGCCAATCGTTTAGCTCAGCTCGCTTCCCTGCGTCGGCGACGAGTTCGATGCCGAAGCGAATCTCCGCGAGAGTGACCGAACTGACGAAAAGCAAGTCGAGCGGCTTGTCTGCAACAAACGCCACGACTTTCGGTTCCGGGTGCGGCCGGCGCAATTCGGAGATAACGTTCGTGTCGAGCAGCCACCCCTTCATAGATGGACATCGCGCACGGGCATAGCCGTGCGGCTGGGCTCGATTTCAAGATCGCGATAGGGCGAGGCTTGGATCGCCTCGATAAGCGCCGCTCCGGTCTGCACTCCCTTGAGGCGGCGGAATTCCTCCGCCGAAAGGACAACAACCTCGTCGCGACCGTGAACGGTCACATGCTGGGGTCCCTCGCTGCGGACGCGCCTGACGAGTTCGCTGAAACGGGCCTTGGCATCCTGTAGGAGCCAGTATCCACCTTCGCGGACCCGAGCAGCTTTGCGAGGGGTCTTGGCGATCTTGGGCGGCGTCTGTTTAATTCTAGTCATACTGACTAGATTACACGATCTGCCCAGCGAATTGCAAGGTTCATATGGAGCGTTCATGGCAATTTATTAGTGTAACATAAAGTACGTTGTCATGCGTGAGATGCGCCCGGGAATTGGGAACGGGCGCTCGCGTCAGAACCCCCGCTGGCGGCGCGCAAACTTCGCGTGTTGGAGAATTGCCATTATGGAAATTGGGGGCCGTTTATCGAAACTCACAAATTTCGACAATCGACGCGATAGGGCAGAAAACAGCCGTTAGCGGCGGATTTTTCGGCGACCGCTTCTTGTAGCTGATGCGCCAAGACCTGACGTCCGAGCTTTGCAGCGCTCGGGAGTAGCATTCTTCGGCCCGAATTACATTCACTTGGCCGGCTTCGCGCCACGGGCTTGTCGGAACCGGCCAATCGGGACAGGATGGGCTCAAGATTGCATGCCAAGCAAGATTGTCGGCGAAGTGCTAGGCGCCAACGCTAAATATGTCGCAGGCTTGGCGATAAGGGAAATCTCGCGCTGCCGCCGGCGAGGGGGGTTGCCATTCTCACCTGCATGGACGCGCGTCTCGACCGGGCGAAATATGCCGGTCGCTCGGAAGGCGATGCCCATGTGATCCGCGATGCGGGCGGCCGCGCCAGCGACGACGCTATCCGCTCGCTGGTGATTTCCCACAAGCTTCTTGGCACGAACGAATGGTTCGTAATTCAACACACCAATTGTGGCATGGAGCTGTTCTGCGACGAGATCATGGCTGGTTTGCTGGATGATCATCTCGCCACAGTAAGCTTTTATGGCAAGAACTGGTCCAACCCACAGCATGGCGGCGGCTGCGCAGCTGGCCATTTCATCAAATGGCACACGATCAAGTCGCAGGAGAATAGCGTGCTACAGGACGTGCGGCGCATTCGCCAGCATCCGCTAGTCCCCCGTATTATCCCGATCTACGGCTATGTCTATGACGTGAAGACGGGACGTCCCAACGAAGTTGGGAAGGCGACCGAAGCGGGACGCGCTGCGTAATATCGAAGCCCAATCGTCTCGATGGAAATATCCGGAGCGATTGGGCTCTATTTTTAGTTCTTCGTCTTGATGATCAGGAATACACCGACTAACGCGACGATAACGGCGAAAATGCGGGACAAGGCATGCCGCCGGGTAGCCAGCGTGCGAGCGAGTCTCGTGCCCGCCAATCCGCCTATGACGCCGCCAGTCAAAAAGAAAACTGTCACACGCCAATCGACTAACCCAGACACCGCATAATTGGCGGCGGTCGCCAGTCCGAAGACGGCGACGGAAATCAGCGACGTGCCGATCGCGAAAACAAGCGGCATATCGGTCGCGATCAGCAGGCCAGGAACGGCCAGAAAGCCGCCGCCGATGCCAAAGAAGCCCGAGGCAAAACCAACGATTAGGCCCCAAAGCAATAGCAACGGCGCCAAGCGCAGCACGGAATCAGTATTTAGCCGCACAGCGGCGTCGCCGCCGACGGGACGGGCGACAGCCATTGCCAGCGCAACCGCAATCATTAGGCCGCCAAAGAGCGTGATCAGCCTGTCGCCGGGAAAGCTCTTGCCAAGCGACGAACCAAGAGTGGCGCCAAAAACCCCAGCGAGAGTGAAAGCCGCGCCGCAACGCCATTTAACATGACCGGATCGCACATAGGCGCCCAGCGCGACAATTGCCGAGAGTGCGACCGCAACCGCGCTAGTGCCGATGGCAATATGCGGATCGCTAACGCCCACTACGTAGAGCAGAGCAGGCACGCCGAGCACCGAACCGCCGCCGCCAATCAGCCCCTGAACGAGACCGATCGCAATTCCCGAGAGCACCGCTAGCAGGCTCATCAGCGCCGTCCCGCCGTAACGCCAAATCTCGGCGGCTGCCGCAGCTTTGAAAAATCACGCGACAATCGCGCCGCCCTGATTTCTCCAGCCGCCAGTGCCGGGCGCATAATGGCAGATATCCTTATGGCCTGCGCCAAGCGCCTGTTGCAGTGCCTTCGCAGAACGGCCGCCAGCCTGACAGACCAGCACAATCGGCTTGCCACTCGGCAATTGCTGTGGGCTGAAGCGCGACAGCGGGAGACTGACGGCGCCAGGAATATGTCCTGCCGCATATTCATGCGGCTCGCGCACGTCCACGATAGCGCAGGATTTATCTGCAACCACGCGGACAAAGGAGCCGTGGTCGATGGTCGGAACCGAACCGCCGCCGGTTAGCTTGTTTAGAAGACTACCAAGAGACATTTTTCCCTCCCTTATTGAATCTCGAATTCAACCAGCCTTCGCCGCCTCGAATTGTGTGAAGGCGGCAAGCGCATGGCTCGCATACATCGCCGAGGGCCCAGCCCCCATGTAAATTGCCATGCCCAGCGTCTCAACGACTTCGTCCCGGGTGGCGCCGTGATCGACTGCGGCTTTAGTGTGGAAGGCGATGCAATCGTCACAACGCGTCGCGACGCCGATCGCCAGCGCGATCAGCTCTTTCGTCTTGGCGTCGAGCGCCTTGGGCGCTCCTGCGGCCATCGCAAGCGCGCCAAACGCCTTCATCACTTCGGGCGCGCCAGCTCGTAACTGCCTCACATCGACGGTGAGCAGCTTGGTAAGTTCGGGCCAGTCCTTCGTCATTGCCTCATCTCCTGCTTCGGTTGGTGAGATTCGCTCGGCGCCGGCGCTTCGTCATCCCGCAGCACGACATAGATCGCTGGGATTACGAGCAACGTGAGCGCAGTCGAGGATGCAAGGCCGAACACAAGCGATATGGCCAAGCCCTGAAAGATCGGATCGGTTAGAATGAAGGCCGCGCCGATCATCGCAGCCGCTGCGGTCAAAAAGATCGGCTTGAAGCGCACAGCTCCCGCTTCAACGAGAGCCGCCCGCAGCGAAAGACCCTTATCGCGCAAATGCCGAATGAAATCGACGAGCAATATGGAATTGCGCACGACGATGCCGGCAAGCGCGATGAAACCGATCATCGATGTCGCAGTGAAGGCCGCGCTAAACAGGAGGTGGCCAAGCATGATGCCGATAAGCGTCAATGGCACGGGTGCGAGAATCACGAGGGGGAGCTTGAACGAACCGAACTGCGCAACGACCAACAGGTAAATTCCTAGCAGAGCCACCATGAAGGCGGCGCCCATATCGCGGAAAGTGACATATGTGACTTCCCATTCGCCGTCCCAGAGCAGCGTGGGCTTGGAGTCGTCGAGCGGTTGTCCATGATATTTGATCGTTGGTGGCGCCTCTTTGCCCCAATCCTGTTTGGCGATGGCGTCTTCCACCGCGAACATGCCATAGATCGGCGCCTCGAAACGGCCCGCGACCTCCGCGCTGACCATTTCGGCAAAGCGGCCATTGTGTCGGAATATTGGATAGGAACCGAGTTCTCGCGTAACCTTCACGACGTCGCCAAGTTCGACATTGGCGCCTTGTCGCGCCGTGCCTCCAGCCGGCAACGGCGTCGAAAGGATGCTTTCACTTGAAGTCATCCCCGAACGTGGCAATGCGACTGTAATATCAATCGGCTTCGCCCCGCCGCCGCGCTGCGAAAAGCCGATCTTGACGCCGCCGACCAGGGCGCCAATCGTGTCGTAGACCGCCTTTTCCTCGACGCCGAAATATTCGAGCGCTTCCTGGTCTATGGAGTAGCGGAGCCGCTCGCCGCGCACGCCAAAACTATCGTCCGCATCGACGACAAAATCCACCGACGAGAACGCCTGTCTCACCTTGGTCGCGATAGCCCGACGCTGGTCTGCGTCCGGACCATAGATTTCCGCCAGGAGGGTCGCAAGAACCGGCGGTCCCGGCGGCACCTCGACCACCTTGATCGCAGTGTGCTCAGGCCTTGGAAGAGTCGCCAGCCTTTTACGGATATCGAGTGCAATGGCGTGACTGGCCCGTTTGCGTTCGTTCTTGGGCAAAAGATTTATGGACAGATCGCCCATCTGCGGCTCCGAGCGCATATAATAATGCCGAACGAGGCCGTTAAAATTAAAGGGAGCCGCCGTTCCCGTATAGGACTGTATTGAGGTCAGTTCCGGCAGATCCTTGAGCCGCTCCGCAGCCGCTGTGAGCAGCCGGTCGGTTTCCTCGAGAGAGGTTCCGTGCGGCAAGTCGACCACAACCGCGATTTCCGATTTATTGTCGAAGGGCAGCAGTTTTACGCGCACGCTCTTCGTGGCGAACAGCATGCAGGAGGCGAGCGTCGCAAGACCGACATAGAGCAGAAACTTCTTCGAGCGTTCACGCCCCGTCAGTAGCTTGGTGGCGACGCCTTTATAAAAGCGACCCATCGCGCCTATGTCATGTTCACCGTCTTCATGCCCGCCCGCGCCTTCAAAGCGGCTACGGGCGATCTTCATCAGCAGCCAGGGGGTGATCGTCATGGCGACGAAGAAGGAAAACACCATGGCAAGGGAAGCGTTGGCCGGAATGGGGCTCATATAAGGCCCCATCAATCCGGACACGAACAGCATCGGCAGCAACGCGACGACGATGGTGAGCGTCGCGACAATTGTCGGGTTACCCACTTCGGCGACCGCCTCGATTGCTGTTTCCGTCAGACTGCGATCGCCCCGCATATGCCAGTGACGAACGATGTTCTCGACCACGACAATGGCGTCGTCCACGAGAATGCCTATCGAGAAAATCAGCGCGAACAGACTGACGCGATTGATGGTGTAACCCATCATCCAGGAGGCGAACATTGTCAGCAGAATCGTGGTTGGTATGATAACGAAAACAACGACGCCCTCGCGCCAGCCCACCATGAGCACGATGAGCCCTACGATGGAAAGCGTGGCGAGTCCCAGATGGAACAGCAGTTCGTTGGCCTTCTCTGTCGCCGTCTCGCCGTAGTTTCTGGTAACGGTGATTTCGAGATCGTCCGGTACGATGCGTCCTTTCACCGTCACCAGCCGATGTAAAATTTCGTCAGCCATAATGACTGCGTTGGCGCCCTTGCGCTTGGCAATGGCGATGCTCACGGCAGGCCGCTTGTCCAGCGCGCCCTTCGCATCGCGCGTCATCGTCCAACCGAAATGTTCCGGTTCTGCCTCCCCCACGCGGACCTGCGCCACATCCTTCACATAGACCGGACGGCCGTCACGCGACGTCAAAAGCAGCAAACCAATGTCCGGGACACCCTGCAGCGTCTGCCCTGCGACCACTGGCAAAGAACGATCGAGATCGCGGAACGCGCCGACAAGAAAAGACCGATTGGCGTTCGTCAATTTATCGACGAGTTGATTCAGCGTGATCCCGTATAGAGAAAGCCTCCCCGGATCGGGTTCTACCCTGATTTGATTGGGAGCCCCGCCGACAATGTAGCTGCCGCCAACATTATCGACCTTAGTCAGATCGTGCTGAAGCTCCTCGGCCACCTGATAGAGACCATTGTCGGTCCAGGCCTCAGCGCGCTCTGGCTTAGCCGCCAGCGTCAAGACGACAATGGCGACATCATCGATTCCGCGTCCGACAATCAACGGTTCGCGAATGCCCTTTGGTAGGCCAGTGATATTTGCTCGAATCTTGTCGTGCACGCGCAATACGGCATTGTCCTGCGGCGTGCCGACAAAGAAGCGCGCCGTCACCATGACGCTGTCATCCTGCGTCAGCGAATAGACATGCTCGACGCCGTTGATCCCCTTGATGATGTCTTCGAGTGGGCGCGTCACCAGATCTATAGCATCCTGCGCCTTATACCCGTCGGTCGACACGATAATGTCGACCATGGGCACGGAAATCTGCGGCTCCTCCTCGCGCGGAAGGGCTTGCAGCGCGATTAGACCAACCAGAAGTGACGCCAGCAGTAGCAAGGGAGTAAGCGGCGAACCAATAAAAGTGCGCGTGAGGTTTCCGGAAATGCCCAGCCTCATGGAGTCACCACCACATCGCCATCCTGCAGGCCGGAGAGAATTTCCACGTCTTCGCCACGCCTTTCGCCCGTCTGTATGACAATCTCGGCGCCGTCTTTTAATCTGATGTAATCCACGCCCGCTCGGCGATAAATTGCTGCACGCGGCACGAGAATCGTTTCGCGCTTTCCGGTGGTGACGTAGACACGCGTGCGCTCCCCAACGAAATAATTGCCAAGGCCTTCAACGTCGACGTCGGCGATGACGCGCCCGCCCTGGATCTCGGGATAAACGATGCGCACCCGCCCTTGCCTGCGGGCGTCGCCTGGCTCCTCGTGAAGTCCGCGTCCGCCGATTTGCACAGAATCGCCCGCGCGCATGAAACGCGCATGGCGCTCCGGCAATTGCAGTCGCAGAATGTAACGGTCCTCGGCAAGCGTCGCAATTGTCTCGCCTGGCATGACCACCCGTCCAATGGAAACGGGAACTGTCAGAATGCGTCCCGCTCCAGGCGCTAGCACGGCGCCCTCGGCCGCCTGCTGTTCTATCACGCCACGGTCGGATCGAATCGCCGCGAGCGTGCGATCCGCGACATCGAGCGTCGTTTTGGCCTGATCGAATACAACCTTGGTGGTGACTCCCCGCTGAAGCAACTCCTGAGCCCGGTCAAAATCGGCCTTCGCCTTGTCGCGCTGCGCCTGTTGCGAGCGAATCCGCTGATCCAGACCCTGCATTTGCAAAAACAGCTTCTGATCAGCCACTGACGCGATTTCCGCGCCCGCAATGACAACATCGCCTTCCTTGATTTTCAGGGCCGTCACCGTGCCACCGATGCGAGCCCTGGCGACGAGCTGATGCACAGGCTCGACCGAAGCGATCACGGCTTTGAGGTCTTCGAGCGGCGCGACATGAACTACGGTCTCTGCTGCGCTGGAGGAGCTGGAAGCGGCAATGCCCATTGCAGCGATAGGACCGGCGCAAGCGCGCAATAGGAAAATGAAACTTATCCGCATTGATTCCCCCCTCGAAAGGCATTGACATATATATAACTGATATATAATTTAGCAAGCATGCATTTACAGGATCTCGCCCCCAAAGCCGACCAAGCGGAAAGCTTCCTCAAGGCAATGGCTAACCGCCATCGCCTGATGATTCTTTGCGAATTGCATAAGGGAGAGACTGCGGTTTCGGAGTTGCAGCGGGCAATTGGCCTCAGCCAATCCTCGCTCTCGCAACATCTGGCCCGGTTGCGCGAGGACGGCTTGGTGAAAACTCGGCGCGAATCGCAAGCGATTCATTATTCCCTCGCCAACCCCAAGGTCTCGCGCATGATCGGCCTCCTCTATGAGTTGTTTTGCGCGGAAGAATGCGCCGAGGAGAAAAAGAAGAAAGGCCGCCAAACCGCAGGGAAGGCAGCCTGCTCGTTGAAACTAAACGCATCGAAAGGACGCGCTCCATGAGCATCGACCGCATCGTCATGGCCTTCGCTGGCGCCGTCATTCTTTTAAGCTTAGCGCTCGCCCAAGTCTTTAGTCCTTGGTGGTTGCTGCTGGCGGCATTCGTCGGGCTGAACCTATTTCAGGCGGCCTTTACGGGCTTCTGCCCGCTCGCGCTCATTTTGAAGAAATTCGGAGCAAAATCGGGCGCGGCGTTTTAGAGCGCCGCCCTCACCCAATAGACCTCGCCCATATGAGGCGCCGGGAAATGCGGCGTCTCTTCATCGTCAGGAGCTTGAATATGGTCAACAATGTCGGAACTATCGATCGCGCCGCGCGTATCATCATCGGCCTCGTAATGCTCGCCTATGCGCTCAAGCTAGGCCTGCCCAATACCGGCTGGAATTGGGTTGGCTGGATTGGGATAGTGCCCCTGGCCACGGCTTTTATTGGCAATTGCCCGCTCTATAGCCTCCTCGGGGTGAGCACCTGCTCGCGCAAGTAATCCCAGAGCCTGCCGACCAAACCAATATGCCGCGGACCAGCGCCTTGCGTCATGGAATCTGCGCAAAAGAGAGTGAGAGAGACGCCATGACCAAGATCGTTGTATTGGGCGCCGGCATCGGCGGCGTGCCCATGGCTTTCGAGCTGAAAGAACTGCTCGGTAAGAAAGCCGATATCACCGTGGTTTCGCAAACCGACTACTTCCAGTTTGTGCCGTCGAACCCCTGGGTCGCCGTCAATTGGCGCAAGCCGGGCGACGTGAAGGTCAATCTTCCCGAAGTGTTCAAGAAGTTGAAAATCGACTTCACCTCGGTGGGCGCAAAGCACGTCAAACCGGAGGCGAACATGGTCGAACTCAACGATGGTTCGACTCTTTCATATGATTATCTGGTGATCGCAACCGGCCCGCATCTCGCCTTCGATGAAGTTGAAGGACTGGGGCCGAAAGCGCATACACAATCCGTATGTCACGTCGATCACGCGGGATTGGCCGGCGAGCGCTGGGAGGAATTTTGTAAAAACCCGGGTCCGATGGTCATCGGCGCCGTGCAGGGCGCGTCCTGTTTTGGTCCGGCCTATGAATATGCGCTGACGGCTGTCGCCGATCTGCGTAAGCGCAAGATCCGCGACCGCGTGCCGATCACCTTCGTGACCTCGGAGCCCTACATCGGTCATCTAGGGCTTGGCGGCGTCGGCGACACCAAGGGCATGCTGGAATCCGTGATGCGGGACCGCGACATCAAATGGGTGACGAACGCTAAAATAGACCGCATCAATGCTGATTCGGTCGAGGCGACGGAATTCAACGAAGACGGCACACAGAAGAAGACGCACAAGATCGCATCCAACTTCACAATGTTCCTCCCCGCTTTCCGTGGCGTCGATTGTCTGAGGGAAGAGGACGGCAAATGGATCGAGGGACTGACCAATCCGCGCGGCTTCGTGACCGTGGACAGAAAGCAGAGGAATGCGAAATTCCCCAATATCTTCGCGGTCGGTGTTTGCGTCGCGCTTCCGCCTTTCGAGTCGACGCCGGTGCCGGTGGGCATGCCGAAGACCGGCTATATGATCGAATCCATGTGCACGGCGGCGGCCCATAACATTCGCGACCTGGTTACAGGCAAGGAGCCGAGTCATGAAGGCACGTGGAACGCGGTCTGTCTCGCGGATTTTGGGGACAACGGCATCGTCTTTGTAGCACAGCCGCAGATCCCGCCGCGAAACGTGAATTGGTCGGCTCAAGGCTATTGGGTGCATCTGGCGAAAGTCGCCTATGAGAAGTATTTTATGCGCAAAGTTCGTAAGGGTCATAGCGAACCGGTGTATGAGCGCGTTATAATGAAAGCCTTGGGAATCGTTCGTTTGCGCTCGGGCAAAAACGCGTAACGGCAGTTCGGAAAGGCGCCGGCCATGGCCTACTATATCTCGAAATCGACGCAGGGCGATTTCGGCGCCGTCGTTGCAAAAGTAATTGAGAAACTGAAAGATGAAGGCGTTGGCGTCCTCACCGAGATAGACGTCGCCAACACGCTCAAGCAAAAGCTGGGCGTCGAGATGAAGCGCTACCGCATTCTCGGCGCCTGCAATCCGGGCTTCGCGCACAAGGCATTGGGTGTCGAGGACAAAATCGGCGTCATGTTGCCATGCAATGTCATTGTCCAGGAAAAGGAAGCCGGCGTAATCGATGTCGCAGCTATCGACCCCAGGACGGCGATGCGGCAGATCGGCAATCCCGCACTTGACGAGATAGCCGCCGCAGTCGCCGAAAGACTTTCACGCGTTTTCGGCGTGATCTAATTCCGTAGTGCGATATGAGCGGGGCATAGACCTTTGAGGCGCTGTAGTTTGATGACCTATCAGCCTCTGACATATCGCCGTCTGGCGCGCTTGGTTGAATGGTGCGCACGCCTCCTTCCAATGGGGGCGCGCGTTGCCGTAATTCTCTTCAGCATCGGATCCTCTGGACAAGGAGCTGTCGCCGAAACCCTTAAGTCGGCGCTGGCGCGAGCCTATGCTGGCAATCCCGAGATCAATCAGCAACGCTCGGGAGTTCGGGCGCATGACGAGGACACAGCCACCGCGCTCGCGGGCATGCGACCAAAGGCCGGCGTCGCCGCCTCCATTGGACCGGAGTTTTCCACCATCAAGATTCCCTCTGGACGCACAGCAACTGGGCAACGCGCCTACTTCGCCGACGAATATCTGGGCAAGCCGCGTAGCGCAGCGCTTAACGTAACGCAGACGCTGTTCGATGGCGGTCGCACACAGAGCGCGGTGCGGCAGGCGGAGTCCGGCGTGTTGGCGGCGCGGGCGAATCTTGGCGCCTCCGAGCAGAGCATCCTGCAGAATGGCGTCATTGCATATATGGACGTGCTGCGGGACACGGCGATCCTTGCTATGCGCAGGAGTAACAACGCCGTATTGGAGGAGCAGCTCCGGAATACGCGCATTCGCTTTCAGTTCGGCGAGGTGACTGCGGCCGACGTCGCGCAGGCGGAGGCCGCCCTGGCGCATGGACGTTCGGACTTTTACGGCTCGCAAGCAATACTCGAGATGAGCAAAGCCACCTACCGTCAGATCCTGGGCGTCGAGCCGAAGCGGTTGGAGCCAGCGGCGACGGTTGAAAGTCTGCTGCCGAAGTCAGTAGCCGACGCGGTGTCTATCGCCGCCGCAGGACATCCTGCGATAGTCGCGGCGCTGCACCAGGTCGATGCGGCGGAGCATGCGGTCAAACTCGCGGAAAGTTCTCTGTCGCCGACGCTGGCGGTAGGAGCGCAAGTGTCGCCACAAGGCGATTCGTTTATGGGCTGGACGGGAACCCGGCAATTTTCAGCTCTCGCGGCGGCGACGTTGAATGTCCCGCTTTATCAGGGCGGTTCGGAATATGCCTCGGTCCGCAAAGCCAAGGAACAGTTGGGCCAAGCGCGATTGGGCGCCGATGTGCAGCGGGACAATGTGCGCAGGAGCGTCGTCTTTGCTTATGCACAGCTTCAATCTGCAAAGGCGTCGATAGTGTCCACCCTGGCGGAAGTCGCAGCTGCTGAGAAATCGCTCACGGGCGTGCGGGAGGAGGCGAAATACGGCCAACGCACGACGTTGGACATACTCAATGCTCAACAGGCGCTGCTGAGCGCGCGGGTCAATCTCGTCATTGCACAGCATGATCGCGTAGTTGCATCCTTCGCCGCACTTGCCGCTGTCGGCCGACTAACGGTGCGCGATCTGAACCTCGACGTCGCCGAATACGATCCAACGGTCCACTATGAGCAAGTTAAAGACAAATGGTTCGGTCTCGACACGCCGGATGGAAGATGACCCATTGTGCGACCCAGAAGCGTCGAAAGTGCATCGGCGACGGGCTTTTCTGACCTCCGAGTGCAGTCCATGACACCTAATTGGCCTGATGAGCTTCCATCGTTGAGAGGTCTCGACGAAGCGACCAAATCAGCGCTTCAGCGCACGGCCATCCGCGTCATTATGCCACAAGGAAAAACTGTCTTCCGCCCTGGCGATCCTTGCGTGCAATTTCCCCTCATTGTGTCAGGGTCTATCAAAGTTCAGCGCGTCACTGAAAGCGGCAGAGAGATCGTTCTTTATCGCGTAACTGCCAACGAAACATGCATACTTACAATCGCTTCACTCCTTGCTACGGAGTCCTATGCAGCGGAAGCGATCACGGAGACCGAGGTCGTCGCCTATGTTCTGCGGGCTGCTCCCTTCAGAGATCTGATGAATCAGTCCTCGGACTTCCGAGGCCTCGTCTTCGAAGGTTACAGCCGGCGCATCACATCCTTGATGTCAAAAATCGAAGAATTGCTTTGTACGAGAGTTGATGTCCGCCTCGCCGAGAGACTGCTCGAACTGATGGATGCAAATCATCACATCACCACGACCCAACAAGTACTTGCTGCAGACCTTGGAACAGCGCGAGAGGTGATCGGCCGCTTACTCAACAGTTTTGAACGCTCGGGGTGGTTGAATCTCTCGCGTGGCGCGATCCATATTGCCAATGCGCGAGCGCTCGCAGCGCTTATCGACGACAAACGAGACTAAGTCGTGGATGAAATTTTGAGGTTGAGGCATCAAAGACGGGTCACTCGCTATTCAATCGTCCCAATCCCAAAACGAAACGGATCGATGAGGAAAACCTTGGCGCGCGAGAGACTAGGCCTGTTTGGCGCATAACGAACGCGAGGCATCCGAGTCTACATCGACTGGATGGAGACAACCATGATTCTCGTGTTGGTGTTTATCGGCAGTGCGTTGGCGACTGCCGGCGGCCTGTATTTCATAAACCTAAAGTTCTGTCAGGATCCCGTTCAGGCGATCGTGATGTTGGTTGGAGGCCTGTTGATGGTCGCCGGAGGCGAAATCGCTGTAACCGGTTCAAGCACCTCCTTCTTCAAAGCTCAGCAGGTGCAAGCCTCCGCCTGTTGATCCGATTGTTTGCTTACTTTGACAGCGGCAAAGTTTGACTGAGCCGCCATTGATCTCGTCATCACCTCGCCATTGTGGGCGACGTGGGTGAAGAGCGTCATAATCAGGTGACGATCCAGACACTGGTCGGGCTCTTCATCATTAACCTGTGCTTCTGGCTGGATCCAGTATCGCAAAGCTCTGGATGGAGAATGCCTGGGAGGAGCGTTCTTCCCCAAACGGTTGGGATAACGGTTGGGGTAAGAACAGTTGGGGTTCGAGATAACCCGAAAGTTCTTGATTATAATGGTAGGCCGGGAGGGACTCGAACCCCCAACCAGACCGTTATGAGCGGTCGGCTCTAACCAATTGAGCTACCGGCCCAGCCGCCGTCGCGGGCAGGGAAGAGGTTCTCCTAACCCCAAAGGCCTTGCGCTGCAACAGGCGCCGCGAGTAAGCCTGAGCGCGGAAGCCTGTCCACGGGGAAATCGCGAGGTTCGCTTGTGAGAACTGGTCCAATCCTTGTAAACGATGCGGCGGGGACGTCGCGGCGCGGCGCAGCCGCGCGCAAGGCGCGAGGGGGACCGATGACCTATTGTTGCGGCATTCTGGTGCGCCAGGGGCTGGTGATGATCGCCGACACCCGCACCAATGCTGGGCTGGACAATATTTCCACCTTCCGCAAGCTGCAGTTGTTCGAAAAACCCGGCAAGCATGTGCTGATGCTCGCGGCCTCGGGCAACCTCTCGGTCACGCAGGGTGCGGTGAATCTGCTTGTCGAGGGGCTGGAGGACGCCGATTCCGGCATGGTCGAACGGCTCGAAGACGCGCAGTCCATGGTCCAGGCGGCGCATCTCGTCGGCCGGGCGGTGCGCCGCTCGCTCGCGCTGATGGGGGAGGCGGTCAAGGAATCGAGCGTCAGCTTCGAGGTCGCGCTCCTGTTCGGCGGCCAGATCGGCGCCGCGCCGCCGCGCCTGTTCATGATTTATACCGCTGGAAACGCGATCGAATGCACGCCCGACACGCCTTACTTGCAAGTCGGAGAGCACAAATACGGCAAGCCCATTCTGGATCGCGCCATCACTTACGACACAGATATATACGACGCGCTGAAGATCGGGCTCATTTCGATGGACTCGACGATTCGCTCGAACCTCTCGGTCGGCCTGCCCATAGACATCGCCTTGATGCGGCGGGACGCGCTCCAGACCGAAGTGGCGACGCGCATCGACGCCACCGATCCCTATTTTCGCGACTTGCGCGAGCGCTGGTCGTCGGCCTTGCGCGCGGCCCATATCGCCATTCCGCCGCCCCCATATGGCAGCGGGCAAAAATGACCGCGTTGCGCATTGGCGCGGACGCCGCCGGGATCGCTCGAGCGGCGGAGGTTTTGCACGAGGGTGGGCTCGTGGCTTTCCCGACCGAGACCGTCTACGGACTTGGCGCAGACGCTGCTTCGCCGAAGGCGGTGGCCAGAATTTACTCGGCCAAGGGACGCCCCTCGTTCAACCCACTGATCGCCCATGTTCTTGACTTGGACGCAGCGAGGCGCGAGGCGTCGCTCTGCGAACCGGCGCTTCGGCTGGCTGAGAAATTCTGGCCGGGGCCGTTGACGCTGGTCGCTCCAGTTTCCCCTCGGGGCGGCATATGCGAACTGGCTCGCGCGGGGCTCGCCAGCGTCGCGCTGCGCGTTCCGGCGCATCCCGTCGCGCTTGCACTGCTCCGAGCCTTCGGCGGCCCGATCGTGGCGCCCTCGGCGAATATCTCCGGCCATGTCAGCCCGGTGACGGCGGCGCATGTCGCCGAAGATCTCGGCAATCGAATAGACGCCATTCTCGATGGCGGTCGGGCGGACGCCGGGCTTGAATCGACGATCGTGTCCTTCCTTGGCGACCAGCCCATTATTCTGCGACCCGGCGCCATTCCGCGCGAGGCGCTGGAGGCGGTTCTGGGCGAGCGTCTGGCGCGCGCCGGTCAGGGCGATGACATTCTCGCTCCGGGCATGACGGCGTCCCACTATGCGCCGCGCGCCCGCTTGAGGCTCGACGCGGTGACGCTGGAGCCTGGAGAGGCGGGGCTGGATTTTGGCGGCGCGTTGCTGCGCGCGGGAGCGGAAGGAGTCATTCTTGATTTGTCGCCCTCGGGCGACCTCACTGAAGCGGCCGCAAATCTCTTCGCACATTTGCGCGAACTGGACGCGCGCAACATCTCTCGCGCCGCCGTGGCTCCGATTCCAGAGCATGGCCTCGGCGAGGCGATACGCGACCGCCTTCGCCGGGCCGCCGGTTAAAAAATGCCGGCGGCTTTTTCTGCCGTGTTTCTCACGCCGCCAGTCTCCCCGCCTTTACGTCGCACAGCGAGAAATCCCTGGTGGCCGGCGTCGGCAGACTCCGCAACGAGGCGGCCTCGTACCCGCGCGCGCGGAGCGAACCGTCGCCCATGGCGGACATTTCCACCACCAGCCGCGTCGTCGGGTTGAGAACGGGCGGCACGGCCCACCTGAAGGCCGGTCCGCCGGGCCTGAAGTCGCGTATTGCAGCCTTGCGCGCTTCGTTGTTCTCCAACCCCATGCGGCCAATCCATCCCTTTCGCGGCGTTTGCCAGTCATTGGCCACCGTCACGTCGCCGCGAATGACGCTGGCGAGGCGTTCGGTGCGCTCGATGACCGCCATCTCGTGCGGATTCACTCCCGTTAAAGTGAAAAGGGCAGGCCGCGCTAGCGGCTCGCGGCTCAATAGCTCAACGGCTTGCTCGAAGGTTTCGCAGATTTCGAATGCGCGGCGCAGCAGGTGATCCGGCGGCCAGCCGTCCTCGCGCAGCAATGCATTGCCCAGATTTATCGCCGCGTCATAGGGAAGTCCGACCAGGCCCCGCGTCCGGCGGCGCATTGGGGCCTGATTGATGACTGCGCAAAAACGCCCCGGCGCCATCGCCGTCAGAACGCCCACGGCGCCCGGCCATGTGACATTGTAAAATTCACCGGCCGGACCAGACTGCCACGCGATCTCGACGCCACGGCCGAGGCCAGAGAAAGGCCAGTCGAGCGAGCGGCGCAGCAACGGCGCGCCGTTCGGCCCCACCGCCGCCGAGGTGGTGCAGGCGAACAGATAGGACATGTTGAGCGTCAGCGCGCCCGGAAAACCCAATATGTCGGTGACATGTTGCAGGTCTTCGCGATAGGTCGAGACCGAACTGCGGAGCCATCGCGCCGCAATGCGATCTATGGAGGAAAGGCATAAGTGCCGGCTCCAGCGCGGGAATGGCGCAAGACAGGCGTCGCGCAAGCTGGCCGCCGCCGCGACGCGTGCGCGCGTATGGGCGATCGGGCCGCCGCAGCGCACATCGAGCAAGGGGATCGGGTTCATGCGGTTCTCCCATTCAGAGGCCGTCTTTGAACCGAGATATTTTTCACATGTTCTTGTCATAATACAGCAAAAAAATCGTCATATTGGCTACGGCTATGGCGACGCCAAAGGATGACGAGAGGCGAGCGCCAGCTGGCGGCGCACTTGTGCAAGCGAGCGAGCGAGGTCTAAACTCGTCAAATGCAGTTCGTATCGCTGGGTAAATTTGTTTTTGCGGCAGCCATTGTCGCCGCCAGTGTGGCGGCGGGGGCAGAGTCGCGCGACGTTTCTCCCGAAGGCGACCAGGGCGCCAGAGGCGATAATTTTCTGGAAATTCCCGGCATTGGACGTATTCAGATGCCGCCTGGCGTGCATGTGTTTCAGCCTCGTGGCGCGCATCGCTTTGGCGGAGACGAAGACAGCCCACGCGCTGAGGAATCCCCCGGATTCGGGCCGCAGGCGAAGCCGTCGCCGGGGATCGCCGCTCCGCCGGCGCAAACATCCCGCTCGCCTTCGCATCCTTCGCCACCCAAATCGCCGCAACAGGCGCGAGCCGATGCGCTGGACGCCCTGTTCGCGCGGATGAAGGACGCGGCAGACGAGGAAGAGGCCCAGGCGATCGCAAGCAGAATAATGTCGGTCTTCGCGAGCACATCATCCGACACGGTCGCCTTGCTGAGTTCTCGCGCGGCGGCGGCCGAGATCGCCGGCGCGCAACCGGTAGCCGAGGCGCTGCTTGACGATGTCATCGCGCTCGATCCAGCATGGGCCGAGGCCTTCGTCCGACGCGCCCGGCTGAAAGCGACGCGCGGCGATGCCGCGAGTGCCCGCGAGGATCTGGAGTCGGCGCTGCGGCTGGAGCCAAGGCGCTTCGATGCGCTTGCCGCGCTGGGAGCGTTGCTGGAAGAGGCTGGCGACAAGAAGGCGGCTTTGGAAACCTACCGTCGCGGTCTCGCTCTCGACCCCAGGCAAGAGAAACTGCAGAAATCGGAAGATCGCCTCCGTCTGGAAGTCGAAGGGCGCGACATCTGAAGCTGCCCCTGAATCACCCTGAAAGGTTTTTGTAATGACAACGAATGTCCGTTTGTCCGCGGAGGCGTTGGCGCAGCTGTTTCACGAAGCGCGCACGCATAATGGCTGGCGCGACAAGGAGGTTCCCGACGCCTTGCTTCGCGAGGCCGTCGATATCGCCAAATGGGGGCCTACGAGCGCCAATTGTTCGCCGATGCGCATCGTTTTCGTGCGATCGGCCGAAGCCAAAGCCCGGCTGGCTCCGGCCATGGCGCCCGGCAATCTCGAAAAGACCCTGGCCGCTCCGGCGACGGCCATCGTTGCCTACGATGTAGAGTTCTACGAGAGACTGCCGCGCCTTTTTCCCGCAGCCGACGCACGGTCGTGGTTCCTTGGAAATGCGCCGCTGATCGAGGAAACAGCTTTCCGAAACGGCACATTGCAGGCCGCCTATTTCATTCTGGCGTTGCGCGCCGTTGGGCTCGACACTGGACCGATGAGCGGCTTCGACAAGGCTGCGGTGGACGCTGAATTCTTTCCGGACGGCAAGGTGAAATCGAATTTCCTAATCAATATCGGCTATGGCGACGCAGCCAAGCTATACCCGCGCGGGCCGCGGCTGGACTTTGACGAGATGGCGCGGATTCTTTGAGCGCGCATGCGCTGGGTCTCATGTCGGCTCGCGTGAGAACATCGCTCGCCCCGCCATGATCGCCTACTTCCGCTGAATGGATTCAAGATAGCTCAGCAAGGCGCGGATTTGTTCCGTTGAAAAGACGAAGGGCGGCATTTCCGAACCTTCGTGGCCTACCACGATGCCTTCGCCGAGCGCCTCCTGCAAATCGGAAAGCGGATATTTTTTCGACAGGAGCCGGAACGGCGGCGACTTTGGATTCGGGCTTTCGCCGCTCGGGCCGATTGCATGACAGCGGCTGCAAAAGGTGGTGGCGATCTCGCGACCGCTCTGGACGAGCGTCTCGCTTCGGGCCGAGGACAGAGGAAACGCCAACGCTAACGCCAGCAGCATCTTTAAGCGCATGTTGTATCTCTCTTACCCGGCGCAGGCGTTAGCTGGGCGTATCAGATTTTTGTGAATGAATGTTACTCGCGCGCGACCAGAACCGAGCATTTGGCGTGCCGGACGATGGTCTTGGCGTTGGAGCCCAGCAGATAGGTGGACATTGTAGGCCGGTGCGACTCGACAACGATCAGATCGGCGCCCCACGCTTCAGCTTCGGCAAGAACTTCCGAATATACCGTTCCAAAGCGTAGCGCGGTCGTCACCAGTTCTTTCGGATAGTTCAGGCGCGCCGCTACTCTCGAAAGCTCTTCCTCAGCGTTTGCACGCAGCTGCGCGTCAAAATCCGCGGGCACATAATCCATGAAGGCCAGCGGAGTCGGTGATTGCACTGTGACGAGGCGGATTTCCGCTCCCCCTAACTTTGCCAGCTCCATGGTCGCCGCTATGCCCTTTTGCGCCATATCCGGCTCGCT
>Ga0182013_10003507_pt1 | contig 19570 bp, 23 predicted proteins | sample 612S2MmetaG_FD_120487 | JGI IMG/M metagenome (GOLD analysis project Ga0182013, IMG submission 120487) | Permafrost microbial communities from Stordalen Mire, Sweden - 612S2M metaG | ecosystem: Environmental > Terrestrial > Soil > Wetlands > Permafrost | place: Sweden: Stordalen | collected... | reverse complement strand
TATGAATCTTTCCCGCAAGGCTGCCGACGCGCTCTTTCAGTTTGCTGATGACGAAGGAGTGAACATCCTCATCAGCGGCTCCATCGAAGAACCCCGGCTTTGCCGAATCCTCCCGAATCGATTCAAACGCCCCGCAAATACAGGTGCATTCGTCCGCAGTCAAGACTCCGGCGCGGGCGAGCGAACGCGCGAAGGCCTGGGACCCGCGCACGTCCGCATCGAGAAGCCTCCGGTCGAAATGGAGAGATTTCGAAAAACGTTCGAAAACCTCCGAAGGACCGGTCTCAAACCGCCCGCCCCAAAGCTTCATTACTTCGGATCTTCCGTCATCTGACGGGCGGCGAGCGCACGAACCTGAATGGGCAAGCCAATCAGATTGATGAAGCCGCGCGCGTCTTTCTGGTCGTAATCGGCGCCCATCGTAAAGCTGGCAATGGCGAGCGAATAGAGCGAATACGGCGATTTGCGGCAGACAGGATCCAGATTGCCCTTGTAAAGCCGCATGGTGATTTCGCCGGTCGTGGTCTGGCTGATCGACTCGAAAAACGCATCGAGCGATTCGCGCAGAGGCGTGAACCAGAGGCCGTTATAAACCAGCTCCGCGTAATCGAGCGCGAGCTTCTGCTTGTAGTGCAGGGTGCTCTTGTCGAGCGTGAGCGATTCGAGTTCGCGGATCGCAGCCATCAGGATGGTGCCGCCGGGAGTCTCATAACAGCCGCGCGACTTCATGCCAACGAACCGGTTTTCGACCAGATCGACGCGGCCAATACCATGCCTGGCGCCGATTGTATTAAGCTCTTCCAGCAACGTCACGGGATTAAGCTTCGCGCCATTCACCGAAACCGGAATTCCTTTTTCGAAGCCGACGGTAACTTCTTCCGGCTTATCCGGAGCGTCCTTCGGACTCGTTGTCAGCATCCAGATATGATCCGGAGCCGCATTGGCCGGGTCTTCCAGTTCGCCGCCCTCGTGCGAGATGTGCCAGATATTGCGGTCGCGGCTGTAGATCTTGGTGGTCGATGCCGAGATCGGCACGTTGTGTTTCGCGGCGTACTCGATGCAGTCTTCGCGGGAAATCAAATCCCATTCGCGCCACGGAGCAATGACAGGAAGTTCCGGCGCGAGGGCCTTGTAAGTCAACTCGAAGCGGACCTGATCGTTGCCTTTTCCTGTGCAGCCGTGCGCCAGCGCATCGCAGCCGGTTGCCAGCGCAGCTTCCACCTGACGTTTGGCCAGCAGGGGCCGGGCGATGGACGTGCCGAGCAGATACTTGTGTTCGTAAACGCCGCCGGAGCGCACCAGTTTCCAGAGGTAATCGCCCACGAACTCTTCGCGCATGTCCGCGATTTCCACTTCGGAAGCCCCGGTTTTGCGTGCCTTCGCTTCGAGGCCGGTCAGCTCATCGCCGCCCTGGCCGATGTCGCCGCACACCGCGACGACTTCGCAGCCGTAGTTTTCCTTCAGCCACGGAATGATGATGGAGGTGTCGAGCCCGCCTGAGTAAGCGAGCGCGACTTTCTTTGGTTTCATGATTTTTTATAGGTTCGGATTCAAGGTTCGGATTAGACTTACGATAGCAGCATGAGCAAAAGTGCCTTCTGCGCATGCAGCCGGTTCTCAGCCTGATCGAATACGACCGAGCGAGCCGATTCGATCACGCCATTCGTCACTTCTTCGCCGCGTTTTGCGGGCAGACAATGCATGAAGATCGCTTCCGGCGCCGCGTGTTCGAAAAGTGCTTCATCCACCTGGTAATCGGAGAAAGCGGTTCGACGCTCGGCGGCTTCGTTTTCAGCGCCCATGCTGGCCCAGACGTCCGTGTAGATCGCGTGCGCACCTCGCACGGCCTCAGCCGGATCGGTAGTCACGGTGATGCTTGAGCCGGTTGCAAGCGCACGCGCCTCGGCAACGATATCAGCACTGGCTTCGTATTTAGGCGGCGTGGCGATCGCGAAATCCGTGCCTAACCGGGCCGCATTCAGCATGAGCGAATTCGCAACGTTATTGCCGTCGCCGACGAAAGCCAGTTTGATGCCGCGCGTGCTGCCGAAGTGTTCGCCAATGGTTTGCATATCGGCAATCGCCTGGCATGGATGATACATATCGCTCAGCGCGTTAATCACCGGAACCTTCGACCATTGCGCCAGACTATCGACCGTGGTCTGCAAAAAGGTACGGGCGACGATGCCATTGACCCAGCGATCCAGATTGCGAGCCATGTCCTTCAAAGGTTCACGCGCGCCGATGGGGCCTTCGTAGCGAATGGAAAAACCGCCCAGCTGCTGGATAGCGAGTTCAAACGTCATGCGGGTGCGCAGCGAAGGCTTTTCAAACAGCAGAGCGATGGATTTTCCATCGAGTGCGGTGCGGTAGTGAGCGGGTGAGCGTTTAATATCCGAGGCCAGATCGAGGACTGCGTGAAGTTCGTCCGGCGTGAGATCGAGATCTTTAGTGAAGTCGGTATGAGCGATCTTCGGATACGGCGGGGCGTCGGTCATGAATGTTTATGCACGCTCATGAATATTTAAGCATTCGGCGCTCTCAATGTCAATCCTTTGCCAGTGCTGATTCCTAAGACTTTCTTCTGGTATTTCGATATAGGCACCCATTTCGACCAGTGGCCGCTTGAACCAAAATCTACTGCTGTGATCATTCAAACGGATGGATATCTTAGAGGCCTTACCAACATAGATCGGTCGTTGGCTTATATCGTAGAGTACGTAAACACCAGGCTTGACAGGTATTTCCTTCGGGTCATAAAGGATTGAAATCGATCAAATGCCCGATTCCTTTTATCTCAGACGCTTCTTTTGCCTCGTTCTTGGATTCGAAACTATCCCCTAGTGCTTTTTCCAATGCCGCGATGGTTCGCGGGTGAGGATTTAGAGCACGACCGCTAAGTATGTTGTACGCTGTTGCAATACTAAAACCTGCCTTGGTCGCAAGCTCGCCTACTGTCAAATTTTTCTTGGCGAACGCGCGCGACAGCCATGCCGCTAACGGCGTCTGCGATTCCGCCTCGGTAACGGAATCTGAGGCGGGTGTTAATCCCCCAATATCTCGCTCAACTTGAGAAGCTGCTCGCGTCCCGGAGTAGCTTTACCCTGCTCCCAGAGGGAAATGGTAGCCTGCGAAACATTTAACCGCTCTCCAGGTTCAGCCTGAGAAAGCGCAGTACCGTGTCGCCGTTCTCGAATTCGTGAAGACAAGGCCTCACTATTTTTCATGGTGGATAATCCTATCGTGCCAACCCGCTCAAGCACGGACTATCGATGCCTTTTCATTAACGATGTATACTATACATCATGCGGCGCACTCAACTTTATCTTGACGACAGCCTCTGGAACATTCTGCATGCCCGCGCGCAAAGTCGCAAGACATCCATCTCCGAACTCGTGCGCGAGGCCATTCGTGAACGCTACCTCGGCAGCCGGGAAGTACAGACGAAAGCTATGCAGGATTTCGTGGGAATCCGCAAGGATCGTTCTGACATCCCTGACGCGGTTGAATATGTACAGAACCTTCGGCGGGGCGACCGCCTGAAGCGGCTTTATCAGACATGACCGTTCTCGTCGACTCCGATATCCTGATTGAAGTCTCTCGCGGCAGGAATTCCGAAATCGTTTCAAAGTGGATAGAGCTGAGTAACTCGGAAGCTGCCGTACTGTATTCTCCTGTCAGCGTTGCTGAATTGTGGACTGGCGCGAGGCCAAATGAGCACGAGAAATTAGACAACCTTTTCCGCGCGCTGACATGCGCTCCAATCGATGAGGAAACCGGGCGACAAGCGGGAGACTGGCTGCGACTATTCAACCGAAGCCATGCTGTCGAGATCGCAGATGCACTGGTTGCGGCCAGCGCAGTCGCGAATCATGCGGAATTGTGGACACGAAACCGCAAGCACTATCCCATGAAGGAAATCTCATTCTTCGACTAAGCTAACTGCGCCAGCACGTCCCGCTGAAACGGCAACAGCGCATCGACATTCCCGCGCTGCACCTTAGCCGCCCAATCCGGATTCACAATCAGCGACCGGCCTACAGCCACCAAATCGAATTCGTTTTTCTCCATGCGCTCCAGGAGTTCGTCGAGCCCGGTTGCTCCGGCAGTATCTGTGCTCACGAACGACTTCGTGAATTCCTCATTCAGCGTGACCGAACCCACGGTAATCGTCGGCTTGCCCGTCAGCTTCTTCGTCCATCCGGCAAGATTCAGTGAACTGCCCTCAAATTCCGGTTCCCAATAACGCCGCTGCGAACAATGGAAAATATCCACGCCCGCGGCCGTCAGTGGCGCAAGGAAGCGCTCCAATTCCTCAGGCGTCTGCGCCAGACGTGCATTGTAATCCTGCAATTTCCATTGCGAAAATCGCAGACAAACCACAAACTCCGGACTAACATTCCGGCGGATCTCGCGAATGATCTCGACCGCGAATCGCGTACGCGCCACCAGATCGCCGCCATAGCCATCGGTGCGGCGATTCGTCACTTCCCAGAAGAACTGGTCCAGCAGATATCCATGCGCGCCGTGAATTTCCAAACCGTCGAATCCCAGCCGCTCAGCCGACGCCGCAGCCTCGCCAAACGCCCGCACAACATCGTCGATATCCTGCTGGGTCATGGGCTCGGTCACCTTCTTGTCCGCTTTGGCAAGCCCGGAAGGACCAACAGTCGCGGGATTATAAGTCCTGTCCGGCTTGGCCACAATTCCCACATGCCAGAGCTGCGGAAAAATCTTTCCGCCCGCGGCATGAACTTCTTCGACGACCCGCTTCCAACCCGCCAGCGATTCCTCGCCGTAGAAATGGGGCACGTCCGGGTAAGAAAACGCGCCCGGATGATTCACGTACGTTCCTTCCGTAACAATCAGGCCAACTCCGCCCTCGGCGCGCCGGCGGTAATAGGCCGCCACGTCAGCCCCGGGAATTCCGCCAGGCGATTTGGATCGCGTCATAGGCGCCATCACGATCCGGTTGGCTAAGGTCAGGTTCTTGATCGTAAAAGGCTTAAACAGAACCGCAGTGCGGCTGGCACTGGGATGAGAGGCAAGAGTGGACATAAAGGATCTACTGTACATGGATGTTCCGTGTCAGCTTTGGTCGCAGATTCCATTCGACACACCCGCCGAACTTCGCGACACGGTAGATTCGTGCACCGATTCGGCGGGACGCATGGAATCAACGCGACGAGTTGGCCCGAGTCCTGCAACCACAGGCACAAAGCATGCAACCCAAACGAATAGTCCTTTTGACTCTTTTCATTTCGATGACGGCACTTTGCCAGGACTCTGGCCGAAACACAGTTTCTGTGGGGGTCGGCGGAGGTTTCCCCGCCGGTGGCGAGAACGTCTTCGTTACCTACGGCCTGCCCGATAGCGCCGCCTTTTCCGCCGCCTATGAATTTCGTCTGTTCAAGTATTTCGCGCCGGAAGTGGGCGTAGTGAATCTGATTCCTAACATAGCCAGTTACTCCGGCCATGGCCAAACTACTTTTAGTCGCGAAAGGGTTACACTAATTTCCTTCGGCGGCCGCGGCATCGCTCCACTCATGGGTGGACGCATCGAGTTGTTCGCAGGCGCGGGCGGAGTACACGTCTCCAGTTCGGGCGCGCTGCTGATTGGCTACGGAGCCACTTCCTGGCTCGCGCAAGTAGACGGAGGAGGCCGCATCGCAATCGACAAGCGCCGCCATTTCTGGCTCGGTCCCACAGTACGTTTTTCACGGAACGTCAGCCGCCCGACCCAGGAGTGGGTTTCGTTAACCGCCGGCTTCGGATTCCGCTTCTAGCCGATTACTTAGGCGCCACACAAGAAAAATTCGCCGCATCGTTCGGATCGCCGCTTCCCTTGTAATGCGCCGTCGCCGGGTAAACGCATAACGGACGAGTCAAAGGCTTCGTAGTATCCACCACCGACTTACCGGTCGCAATGATCTTCTCCGGCGCAACGCCCTTCTCTACCCAGCGATCAAGCGCCGAAACAATATCGTGTTCGGGATCCAGATCCGCCCCTGCGCGCGGCACGTTGCCAAAACTGTTCGCCCCCGCCCCGCCGCTGCAGTGCCCCATTCCGGGCACCATGAACAGCCGATAAAAATCTTCCACAGGCTTCGTCTTGTCGCTGCGCCCATCCGGATACTTCGCCAGGAACGTATGCACCTGATCGTTGTATTGAATGGACGTGAGGGGTGGAATCGCCGCATCGCCCCAGCCGTGATACTGGATCAGCTTCCCGCCGCGCGCGCGGAACGACCGCAAATCCGGATTCACCGCATTCAGGACCGATCCCACCTTCTCGTCACCATACGCGACATCTTTGTCGTAATTGAAATCATGATAATCCCACTTCGGATCTTCAAACACCGCCTGCCCGTAATACGTGTTGGCGAAGCCGAAGCCCACCGCATTCTTTGGCTGCGAACTGGCAATCCACGCCGCCCACGTCCCCGCCTCGCCTTCCGCGCCCGGCGAATATCCCGGTGAAATCTGCGCGCCGGTTCGCGGGTTTTTCGGCCCGGCATAGATCTTCTTCACAGCTTCCACTTGCAGAGCTGTCAGACATTCCGGCGTGTCGGCGCCTTTGCAAAGGATGACGGAAGGATCGAAGTGGCAGGCGCGCGCGTCTTCAATAAGGCCGTCCTTCAGCCCGTCCAGCGCATCGCATTGGTCGAGTGCCGCTTTTTGAATCGCCTTCAGTTTCGCCGGCGGCACCGAACTCTCCGGATTGATCAGCATCGCCTGCTCGTTCCAGACCCCGCCAGTAACCAGATGAGACCACGTTCCCGCAGGCGCTCCGGCGACGATGCCATCGAAGTCGTCCGCAAACCGCTGGGCTTCCATGAGTGCCTCGCGCCCGCCATCCGAGCAACCGACGAAATAACTGCGCGAAGCATCCTTGCCGTAAAGCGCGCGCACGATCGCGGTAGCCTCCAGACTCGTTTGATGCACGGCCCGCCATCCGAAATCGACCAGCTTCTCAGGATGCCCGATCGCCCATTCTGCGCCGCCGCCTGCATGTCCGTCATCGGTTCCGGCCACCGCATAGCCCCTACGCAGAGGCTCGGCGAACGACGTGAGCGGAATGCTGCCTGCCCAGCCGCCATTGCCTACCTGTTCATATTTCCCGTTCCAGCCCGAAGCCGGAAGCCAGACTTCAAACTTGATTTCGGAATCGCGCGTAGGTTTCGTCGTCGCCTTGACGTCGCAATGCGCCGGGACCGGCATCGACATCGCGGTAGTTGCCGCAACGGAAACCGCCGAAGTAATCGTTGTATGCGGAAGCATCAGGCCCGTAAGGCTTTCGCACGACTGCTGCGCCGCTAAACAAATCGGAAATGCCGCCATCAGGGCGGGCACAAGGCGAACAAAATGTCTGGTCATAAATGTCGTCCCCTGTTCTAAATGGAAGTCAGTACGGCTGCTAGTCTATCAGCGCCGGAGCCCGTCTGTCAGAGCGTTATTTTTTCCTTACGTGAACCTGAAATTCAGCTATAATCGATTCACTCAACGTCTGTAATTTAAAGGCGAGGGCGAGCCCTTCTGAAGAAGGCGACTGGCCAGGCGGTAAACGGAGGAAAACTGTGAATTCGAGCGCTGCATTGTTATTTGCCGTTCTGACTCCCTGCTGCATTTACGCGCAGGCGCTAAACGTGCCCTGGAGCGGCTACGGGCACGATCCGCAACATACCGCCGTTTCCGCCATTGCCGCGCAGTCGCTCAACAAAATTCACTGGTCCACCCCGGTCGATCTCAACGCGCCCGGTGGAGGCGATCTCTACATCCATTACGGTTCCATTTCAGTGACTGCGGGAAACACCGTTCTGGTCCCCGTGAAAACCGGCACGACCGACGGCTTCGAAGTCCTGGCCTATACCGGATCCACCGGCAGTCTTCTCTACACCCTGCCCACCGACTACTCTCTGCCGGCCAACCATGACTGGATCCCGCCCTATACGCCGGCCCTGAGTCTCGGCACGCGCCTCTATTACGCCGGCGCGGGCGGCAGCGTTTACTATCGCGACTTGCCGAACGCCGCACATGGTCCTAACGGCCAGTCCGGCGCCTCCGGGCAGCTTGTCTTCTACGGGAAGTCGGTCTACACCGCGAATCAGACCGCGCTCAACGCGGCGATCCAGATTTCGACCCCCATCACAGCGGACCGCTATGGCGATATTTTCTTCGGCTTCGTCGCCGCGCCAGGCAACGTCGCCGGCGTTGTCAGCGGGATTGCACGCATCGGCCCTACCGGCCTTGGGACATGGGTTAGCGCGACGTCACTTGCCGGCAACGATTCGAACGTCGCTCAGGTGGCATTGAACTGCGCGCCCGCGCTGAGCAACGATCAGAAGACGGTCTACGTCGCGGTCTCGGGCGGCGCTGAATTCGATACCAACGGCTATCTGGTGTCGCTTAACGCCACCACACTCGTGCCCGTCGCACACGTGCAGCTGTTCGATCCGCGCGGCCCTCGCGCCACGGTTTCCAGCGACAGTTCCGCTGCACCCATGGTCGGCCCCGACGGCGACGTCTATTACGGAGTTCTCGAAACCCCCTGCTGCCGCTCGCACAACGATCGTGGCTGGATGCTGCACTTCAATTCCACTCTTTCCACCCTGAAGACGCCCGGCTCCTTCGGCTGGGATAACACCGCCTCGCTGGTTCCCGCCGCCGCGGTACCGGGTTATACCGGGACCTCCTCTTACCTGATCCTGACCAAGTACAACAACTACGCGGGCGCTGGCACCGGCACCGGCGTGAACCAGGTTGCCGTGCTCGACCCCAACGCCACAATGCAGGATGAGTACTGCTCTTCCAGCTGCCCTGTCACGGTAATGAACGAAGTCATCACGGTGAACGGCGTCACTTCGCAGGCCACCGTAAGTTTCCCCAACGCGGTAAACGAATGGTGCATCAATACGACTGCGATCGATCCATTTACGAAATCCGCCATCGTCAACAGCGAAGACGGTGTGGTCTACCGGTGGGACTTCACCAGTAACACTTTGCTGCAGAGTCTGCGGCTCACTTCAGGACGCGGCGAAGCGTACACGCCAACCGCAATCGGTCCGGACGGTGCAGTCTACGCCGTCAATGACGCCATCTTGTTTTCGGTGGGTAATTGAGAGCGATCATGAAGATCCTCCCGCTCGCATCAATAGCCCTGCTCATGGCCTCCGCCGCCGCTTTCGCCGACGAGATCACCATCGCTTTCGATTCTCCGGCGCTGCAGATTTACCCGCCGGGTCTTGATGCGACAACCTGCGAAACGAATGGAGTCGGACCGTTGTGCGTGGCTTTCACGGGATCGATCACCGACAACGATATGGACGACTCGGAGATCATCCTCGATACCATATCGGCCAGTTTCACTAATCCGTCTGCCTCGGGTTACTTCACTCTGGACAACACCTATTACAACGATGTGCCAGGCCTTTGGATAGGTGATCCGACTTCGCCCCTCGACGTTTACACCGGCCCGATATTCGGCCTCGACATCGCGCCCGGCACGCCTTGGGGAGTCTACACCGGAACAATTGAACTCGACGGCGAGAACATAACCAACTCCACCGATTTATCTTTCATTTCGCCGCAGTTCACAGTCCGGATAGTGCCCGAGCCCTCTACAGATGAACTAAGTTTGGTACCGCTGTCGGTCATAGCCGTCGGCGTTTTCCGCCGCAGAGCTAAACAGGTCGGTTAAATTTTTCCGGAGCGATCCGCAACTCCGGAAAGTCGCGCCGGAAATCGGCTCCATTGAAAGTAATCAGGCGATCCGCACGCAACAACGCATGTGCCCCAATTACGAAATCGGCCAGCATCCTGCGTGGCGAAGCATGCGTGGCCTTCCGGCGCCGCACCCCCGAGGCCCTGTATCGAAGGCCCGCCTCACGCCAGACTGCCCGATCCGTCGCATAGTCGATCTCGATGCGGGCCTTCTCAAAGAAATCCTCTGCAAATCCGGCGTTTGTGCCTGGATGTGCCAGCAGTTCGGCGAATACAATTCCTGAGATCATCAGAATTCCGCGCTGGAGGCTTTCATCCAGCAGCGTATCAGCCAGTTCTGTTCCCGGCTGATCGGTCCATATCGCCGAGATCACACTCGTATCGACCGCTGATGTCAATCCTCGCCCCAGTCGCCGCGTATCTCGCGGACCCAGGCGTTAACTTCCTTCATTCCCCCCGGGAACGTTCCCTTGGCGACCCCGCGCCATTTGCTGAAGGAATCGAGGTTTTTCCGAACGGGCCTTATGAAGGTTTCGGCACCTCCGGTTTCAAACTCCACCTCGTCGCCCTGTTTGATTCCCAGGCGGCGTCTGACCTCAAGAGGGATGGTGATTTGCCCTTTGCTCGTGAGCTTGCTTTTGAAAATCGGCATCCTTACTTTACGTCCTTACAGTAAGGATAGCAACTAAGGCTCGCTTGTGCTGACCGGCTCTGCAAGCTGTCGATAATGTGATGTGGCACAGGCTTTATAGCCTGTGCGCGCGATTCCAGTCGCGTTTCATCCGCCGTCAACAAACGCGACTGGAGTCGCGTGTACCGCTTTTTACTTCGCGTGCCAGGGTTCGCGGATAAGCAACTTCGGGTCCGCATCCGCCTTTGGCACAAACTTCTGTGTGCGGCCGTACTGATTGTCGCCGCCATACAAGTTGCCTTTCGAATCCACCGAAAAGGTATGGACTTCGATGTAGCCATCCGGCAGGTCCCGCGGCACCATCCACGTGTAGAGATGATTGCCCTTGAAATCCAGCTTGTTGAAGCGCAGAGGAGCGAGATCGGTGACCCATATACAGTCGTCGTTCGCGATGATGTCGAGCGGCAGCGAGAATCCTGTGAAGGCATCGACGACATCGAATTTCGCGGGGTCCGAAGTAGTGCGAAAAACATTGATGCGATTGCCGGAACGATCGAGCACGAACACGCGGCCTTCGGGACCGACAGCGATCGCATGTACACCGTTGAACTGCCCCGGCCCTTTGCCATGGCCTCCGAACTCGCCGATGTACTTCATGTCGCGATCGAGGATCATCACGCGGTGATTGTCCAAACCGTCAGCGATCAGTATTCGTCCATCGGGTAGAAATGCCACGTCCTGCGGTTTGCCGAAGTGTGTGCCGTCCGTGCCTTCCACACCCTTTTCGCCCAGCGTCTTGAGCAGTTTGCTGCCGTCGTTTGAGAAGACGTAAATCACGTTGTAGCTTTCATCGACCACCCAGATGCGATGCTGCGGGTCGTAAGGACTGATGCGGATACGATGCGGTCCCGGGCCTGTCGCATCGGCGAAGAGATAATCCCATTGCGACCATCGTTCCTTCACGTTGCCGTTGGCGTCGAGGGTATAAAGAAAGTTCTTCTTCATCACACGGCGGTCAACCACGCTGAGCACATTGATCCCGAGAGACCCGGCGAAGCCCGTATAGGTGGCGGGGAGCGGATCGGGCAGACGGGTTTCACCGCGCTGCGCGATAAAAATGCGGTCAGGAGATTCGGCGAAAACGCCCGAGTTCCCTCCGAACGCAAAGCCCGGTTCGGAAAACGGCTTATGCCAGTAGCGGACCACATTATAAGGACTGGGACCCACAGGGCCCGAAACCACAGCCGGCGTGGACTGCGCCTGCACCGTAGTGATCCCTGGCATCAGGGCCAGGAAAAGTGTAACTACACCCGTTCTTTTCAACATTCAGGTAATTCCTCGGTGGATATAGCTTATCGCGCGAAACGATTTTCCCGCGCGACCCTGGTTAGAGATAAAATATTTCGATACGAGTGCGGTCTTCCGCACAATTAAGGCCCCCACAAAGAGAAGGAGAGCGAATATGTGTGATCAGGATCATTTTGACGAGGACCTGCAGGAAGCTGAAGCTCGCGGTCTAGTGACACGAAAGCAATTCGGCATGATACTGGGTGCAGGCATAGCCATGATGCTGCCCAGAGTCGCAAACGCCGCCCCGGTTACCGATTCAGACGTAAACATAAAGACCCCTGACGGCACCGCGGACTGCTATTTCGTGCATCCGGCGACCGGGACCGCTCCGGGCGTTCTCATGTGGCCCGATATCTTCGGGCTTCGTCCCGCATTCCGCCAGATGGCCAAACGGTTGGCCGAATCGGGCTATTCGGTGCTCGTAGTGAACCCGTTCTACCGCGTCATGAAAGCTCCGACCGCTGAACAGGGTGCCGCGACTCCGATCGCGAAAGTGTCGCCGCTCATGAACGCTCTGACCGAACAGACGCACATGACGGATGCGAAGGCGTTCATTGGCTGGCTGGACCAGCAGCCGTCGGTCGCCAAAAACAAGAAGATGGGCACGCAGGGCTATTGCATGGGCGGACCGATGGCTTTCCGCACTGCCGCAGCTATGCCTGATCGCGTTGGCGCAGTCGGATCATTCCACGGCGCCGCGCTCGTGACAAAGATGCCGAATAGTCCGCATCTTCAGGCCGCGACCAGCAAGGCGCAGTTCCTGATTGCGATCGCGACAAATGACGATACACGCTCCCCGACTGACAAGGACGTCATGAAAGAAACGTTCGCGAAAGCGGGCCTGCCGGCGGAAATCGAAGTTTATGCTCCCGCCATGCACGGCTGGTGCCCGCCGGACACAGCGGTTTACAACGAGCCGTTGGCCGAGAAGGCCTGGAGTCGCCTGCTGGTTCTATACGGGAAAGCCCTGGCGTAAAACAGTAAACCAGCGGGGCCGGCAGCCGGCCCCGCTGTACCGAAAATATTTTCTTAAAGAAATCTCCCAGGCATTGTTGTCCCCCACGATCCGCAGAAGGACTGGAAGACCCAGGATGGCGGTGTGCTGCGGTTTTCATGCAGTGGCAGCAACTGAGCGCTCATCGAACTCTGGACCAACCGCGGCTTGCCAGCCCACTACATCTCGAATCCACAACCGCCAGAAGTGGGCAAGCCTGCCCACGTCGCCCTGATTCGCGCTGCGACTTCCAAGTAACGCGCAGGTCAATTGTTCCGGAAGCTTCCCGCCGCGTGCATCGCCACGCGACAGGATTACTGTTTCTTCTGTGCCGAAGTCCAGTTCACCATCGCATTCAGGAATTGGACGTCTTTCTTTCCCTCAGGCTCGGAAATGAGCCAGAGGGCGGGGCAAAGCCCGCGCGAAAACCGTGTAAAATGCCGATGTCAACCGCAGCCAATCCGCGAGTCGAAACGGAGCAACGACGATACCCTCTGACGGAATTCTTCATCGGCACAGGCTTTTCTAAGGTAGTCCGCGCGCTGGTCGGCAGCGAGTTCGAGCGCGGCTTGGGGAACAGGATTCATCCTGAACATCTTCCGACAAATTCGTCACCGCTTCGCACTACATGCTTGTCCCTAATTAATCGGCAGAATAATGAAAGACGCTTTCGAGCGGTTTCCCGAACACCGCAGCAACTCGAAAGGCGGCTTCGAGAGATGGCGAATATTTCCCCAACTCGATCGCATTCACGGTCTGGCGGGTGACCCCGATCTTTTCCGCCAGTTCCTGCTGCGTCATCTCTCCATGCTCGAAGCGCAGCCGTCTGATTTCATTCCGGATCGCTCCCATCTCAGGCGCCGCGCCTGTATTGGGTGATCTGGCAGGCACAGCGCATGATCTCGGCTGTCACAAGAATGAACAAGAGAGCGTTCGTATTGAATACGATCGGGGGATCGAACGCTCCAAAAAAGCAAGCCATCGCGACGGCGGTCGCCAATCCCGCATAAGCGAATCGCACCGCCTTGAGCTCGATTAGTTTTTCACGCTCGTCGCGCGGAGCCTGCGCCTCCTTCGGTGCGATGATGGCTGCCACGATGGTCAGCACGACCTGCAAGACGACCAGGGCGATGATCGTCCCCAGCAGCCCGCCAAATTGAAAGCTTCCGGCATGCGGCCCGGACTTAATAACCGACCAGAAGTAGTAGCCGTAAATACCCAACATCGACAACATCGAGATCCAAGCGCTTTTTTCACGAAATGACATAATGAGCTCCAGTGTCTATCTTTCAATACACAATGTATATTATTTTATACTTTGTGTCAACTAAATTATACATTACTGCGAGACAAACTTAAACGCACTTTCCCGCCCGCGTCACCGCAGCGGTGAAACGGTAGCTGTACTTCGGAACTGTCTCGATGGCTCCCGCACCGGTCAGCACGCGCCCCGGGTTGTCAAGGAAGAACAGCAGGGTGTCGAGAGCTGGGAGCAAGTGGAATGAACTGACCTTCACGGCGAAGGGCTCGCTCGCCGGAACCCAGAGTAAACTCCCCGAATTCGTATATATCGCCGGAGTTCCGCACGGTACCCATAAAAATCCCAAGGAAATCCTCAGACGGGACGCAGTCGAAGGTCTGTGTAATCGTAATTCGCCGCTCAACGAGATTGCAAGGTGGGCGGAAAACCAAAATCTGGAGGAAGAACTGAAATGAAAACACTTGGATTCATGGGCGTGCTGCTATTGTCGTGTGCCTGGCGCAGCCAGGCGACCACCATACCGGGCCTGTTCAGCACGGGTCTCGGAACCGCCTGCGGAAGCGACCCGAACTGGACCGCGCAGAACTACGCTTCTGGCAACAACGGCGACGGCGGCGCACTCGAAGCCGCTGTGGATCTAAGCCCGAGTTCGGAGCGGGGCTGGGCTTCGGGTCCGGCGACGCCAACTGGTATTCCGAGTGGAACGCGAATTCAGCCGGCCTGTATGGCTGGATCGGTGTAACTCCTACGAACCCATCGCCGACCACCGGGTACTCCAACACCTTCACCGAGTCCTTTAGTCTCGCGGGACTGGATCCGAGCACGGCAGTGATCACTGGTTTTTTCGATGTAGACGTCAGCGGAGGTTTGTATGTTAATGGTCATGAAATTACGGGTAACACCTGTTGCGAGACGCCCTACAGTAACGGATATGGGGGCAATCCGGGCGGCGGTGTCTCGTTCACGGTTTCCGTCGCGGACCTGTTACCTGGCGCAAACACCATTTCCGTAGTTCTTCATGGAGATGGAAACGACGATGGCACGCTCCTTTACATCACTCAAGCGACCGTCGACCTGGCTGCTGCTGTTAAGCGGGATGGTGTTGCTTGGTATGGTTGCGCGCCAGCGATCATGTGACCCGAGGGTTCCCGGGCGCGCGGATCAGCGCAGGGCTGCAATGAGATTCTGATTGTGCCGCTGTTCGGCCCACGCGTGAATCATCTCCAGATCCACCTCGGCGAAGTGAAGCGAGTTGCTGCGGATGAGCTGGCGATCGTACGCATTCCAATTCGCTTTCATGATTCCGTTTTCGGAATGTCGGCTTACGCCCTCAATGATGTGCGTGATCTCGTGCACCAGTGCATAAGCGAGTAAGTTCGCCGCCGTGGCATCGCTCCGCGAGCTTCCGATGCGGTTGTAGAAGACTTCAATGCGTGTGCCGGAATGCACGCCAAGTTTTGCGGACGCCAGTGCTCCAGGCAAGTAGTGCTCGTCGGGAGCGCTCAGAACGGCATCGATCAGTTCGGCGTCTCTGCCGTAATCCTCTTTACCGGACCGCCATTCGACGGAGATTCCCGCGTCGCGCAGGATCTGCGTGGCCAGTCTCTCGGCAGGCCCAATAACCCCAAACTTCGCGTTGTCAGCATGAAAGCAGACCACAATGTCGGCTTCTTTCTTTTGCGCGCCGTTCGCCAACATCGCCATGGCCACCAGAATCCACGCCCGAGTGCAAAACTTTTTCATCGCCGCCTCCTTCATCCGGTAAGCGGAACCAGCAGTTGGAAACTACAATGGCGTAAGGAGAATTTTTGCCAGGCGCCGAAAAAAGCGGAATTACGCAGTTACTACGGGCCTGGGGCGGCGGGGACGACAAGGCTCTGGATAAGCTCACGCCAAAGGTCTACGACGAGTTACGGCGTATGGCGCGCAATTACATGCGCCGTGAGAACGGAGGCAATAGTTTTCAGGCAACTGCGCTGGTGCATGAAGCGTATCTGAAGCTGGTGGACGCGAGAATCGCGCAATGGCAGGATCGGGCCCATTTTTTTGCCGTCTCCGCCAGCATGATGCGGAGGATTCTGGTGGATGCCGCGCGCACTAAAGCAGCAGATAAACGCGGCGGCGGAGCGGTCCGCATGGAATTGAACGAATCGATCGATGGCACCCCACTCGAAGACAGACAGATGCTCCTCCTCGACGATGCGCTGGATGCGCTTGCGAAGTTCGACCCGCGCAAGGCCAAAGTTGTGGAGTTGCGTTTCTTTGGCGGCCTCAGCGTGGAAGAGACGGCCGGGGTCCTCAAGGTTTCAGAGCAGACGGTAATGCGCGACTGGAAACTGGCACGGTCATGGTTAGCCCGTGAGATGGAAACACCAGGCCAATAGAGTGATAGACTGAGGGCCTTTGGAGGCGTCCGTGAATCTGGTCAAGGTTATATCTGCGTGCGTTCTTGCGGCAACAATGGCGACTGCGCAGGAGAGCGGTATTCACGTGCGCGGCGTCCGCGTGCTGGCGACGGACCCCGAAGCCATCGCGACATTCTACGAGAAGGCCTTCGGCATGTCCGAAACGCGCCGTGCGGCAAATTCGGCGACGTTTAAAGAGATTATCATCAACTCCGGCGCTACGACTGAAAAGGCGAAGACAGCAATGAGTGCCCCGATCGTGATTGCGACCCGTCCAAAGGATGCTCCCGCCGGCGCGATGGCGTCGCTCATTTTAGAGGTGCCGAACCTGGACAAAGCCATCGAGTCGGCAAAGGCCGCTGGGGCCACTTTGCTGCGTCCTCCTGCAAAGTCGGGAGAAGGTCTCAACTACGCATTCGTCAAGGACCCGGACGGCAATCAAATCGAACTGGTAATGACGCCGAAGTAGCGCCTGCCCGGGCAAGGAGCTACCGGACCAAAGGAAGATAAGCAGGAATCTGCTTCTTCCATTCGTCAAACCGTACACCAAACCGCCCTCGCAGTAGTTCGTCCTCCACGCGAACCCGGACCTCAATCCCTGCCACGAAGAGAGCAATTGCAATCGGCCACCACGGCAGCCTCCCCAACAAAAGGGCGCTCATAATATTCATCGCAAACATCGACGCATAAATTGGATGCCGGACAATCCGGTAAGGGCCCGATGTGATCAATTCATGGTCCTCGCTGAGCGCCGCACTCACCCGCCATTGCTTTCCCAAATGGCGAATGCCGGCGGACGCCATCCAGATCCCGGCGAGGCCGAACGCGATTCCCGCCAGTAGCCGCCACAGCGCCACGGGCTCGGTCCAAAGACTTCGCGCCGGCAGAAATATCGCCCAATATCCGAGCGTCTGAAGAACGATTCCCCACCGGGCGCTCGGCGCAATCTTTACAGGCGCGCTCCGCTGTTTGGGCCGAAACAAAACAAACTGCAGTATCCACAAACACCACAGTCCGACCACGTACCAGACCGGAACCGTCACTTGACCTGATCCTCCAACCCGTCCAGCAAGCGGCCGATGCTGGACGCCAGTTCGTAAGCTGCTTTCGCGGCGCCCCATGGATTCGTGGTTGCCATCGAAATTTTTTGCGCCGCCCGAAAGGCCGATGCCATAGCAACTGCAAGGTACTGCCGGATTCGCGCCTGCGCATCCACCGCTTCCCAATGAACCTCGATATCCCCAGGATTCAGCGGAGCGGCCCAAACCAATTTGAGACCCGTACTCCCAAAATCCGCACTGTTGGGAGTAAGTGCGCGCTGCCGCTCCGCCGCGACGATTGCCTTCCGGTAAGCTTCCTTCGCCTCGGCGCGATGTTCGGGACTCCACGACGCTGCCGATGCCAGATTCGCCCAGCCCAGATAATTGTTTGGATTCCCCGCGGTCGCGTGCCCGAAAGCATCCACCGCCTTGCTGTACTGGCGCTGCAGCATGAGCGCCGTTCCAAGCCCAGTCCACGCGTCAAAGCCGGGCACGATCGCGACCGTCTTTTCATAAATGCTCTGTGCCTCCGCGTAGCGCGATTGCCGCATGGCGACCCGGGCCAGATCGGCCAGTGCCAGCACATTGTCGGCGGTCAGCCGGACCGCCTCCTCCAGCTCTTTACGGGCATCGTCAAAACGCCCCTCGACGCGCAGGAAATTGCCCAGAGTATCGTGCTGCCTCCAGTCGTCTGGAGCGAGATCCACGGCCTTGCGCAGCGCCTCTTCGGCATCCTGGTTACGTCCGGCGCGCGCATAGATCAGGCCTGTGGCGCTCCATGCCAGCGCATTCCTGGGATCCAGTTTCAGGGCCGCTTTCGCCTCCTGCTCGGCCAGGTCGGGGCGCCCGGTCACGTCATAAATACGTGAAAGACGGCCATGCGCCTCTGTCAGGTCGGGGTCGATGCGCACCGCTTCGAGGCATTCGGCCAGAGCCTTTTCCATATCGGCCTTGTCACGCGTCTGCCCGTATTTCATATAGCTCGCCCATCCCAGTTCATAGTGAATCAGCGCCGCCTGCGAACCGGGTCCGGCGGCGAGCTCTTTTTGTAATTGCGCCACGGCCTTTTCGAGATTGCCGAGCCTGTCCTGACGAAGCAACAGATCGCGCACAGACATTTGCATCGCCACAGGCTTCGCGGATGCGGTGGTGTTCCCGTGGATCGCCATCCAGCCCGCAACCGCGGCCAGCAAAAGAAAGCCCACGATCGCAAGCGAAAGCCGCCACGGAAATTTTCTGACCGGAACGGCCTCGGACTTTTTGCTCGCCGGTATTGAGTTAGTGCTTTCGAGGAGGGCGATCACCGCCGCCGTGCTGGTTGGGCGTTCGCCCGGATTGCGCGACAGACAGCGATGCACCGCTGTAGTCCATTGCGAAGGCAACTGTGTATTTTGTGGAATGCTCACGTCGCCGCGCGCGCGTGCCATTGGTCCTCCGGTGACGAGATCCGAAAGTCTCTTGCCTGTGGCAATTTCAAATAACAGCAGGCCGAACGCATAAATATCGGTGGCAACACTCGAACGTTCGCCCAGTAACTGCTCGGGAGCCATATAGGGCGGAGTACCCATCACGGTGTGGGGACGCGTGAGGGCCATGTAGTCCTCGGAATTGTCCGCCCCGCGCGCCAAACCGAAATCCAATAGCACCAGCCGCGGTGCTCCTTCGTCTCCCACAATAAAGGCGTTCGCGGGCTCCAGGTCACGATGTACGATGCCGCGTTCATGCAGCGCGCCGAGTCCGTCGGCAAGCTGTCGCGCCAGACCAAGCGCTTCTCCTGGAGGCAAAGCGCCCCGCGATGCCAGAAATTTCGCGAGTGTCTGCCCAGGGAGGAATTCCATGGTGAAGAACACCAGTTCGCGGCCCCCCAAAGTATCGTGCCCGACATCGAAGACCCGGCAGACATTGGGATGGGTCACCTGGCGCGCCAGCTGAATCTCGCGCCTGAAGCGAGCGGTAGAGTCCTTATGATCCAGGCGATCGGCATGGATCGTTTTGAGGGCAACCCGGCCGCCGAGTTCGAGATCCTGCGCGGCGTAGACTTCGCCCATGCCGGCGCGGCCATGACCTTTCGAGCGATTGACGCAGCCATGTTTGATTGCGAACCGAAAGTCATCGCCGGAGCCCAATTGTAACCCCTTCTGAACGTGCCTGTGTCTTCGTTTTCTTCAC
>Ga0182013_10003506_pt1 | contig 19572 bp, 18 predicted proteins | sample 612S2MmetaG_FD_120487 | JGI IMG/M metagenome (GOLD analysis project Ga0182013, IMG submission 120487) | Permafrost microbial communities from Stordalen Mire, Sweden - 612S2M metaG | ecosystem: Environmental > Terrestrial > Soil > Wetlands > Permafrost | place: Sweden: Stordalen | collected... | reverse complement strand
GGGATGACGTGGAATGCTGTCTGAACGCCAATTGATTCGACTATTTCTGGGCGTCGCCTAAGCACGCCACCGGATACGGAGTTGAGATATGTCTGATCAGTTCGACTTCACGGTGGTGCTGGAGCCTCAGCCGGAGGGTGGCTTCACGGTAAGCGTTCCGGCGCTGCCGGAGGTGGTGACCGAGGGTGATAGTGAGGCTGAAGCGATCGCCATGGCGGAAGACGCTATTCGTGCGGTTCTGGCATACCGCCGCGATCATGGCATTCCGATACCTGGCGACGCACAACCGACAGTGCGAAAGATCACTGTCGCCGCATGAGTCCCTCTCTGCCTGCCGTGAATGCGCGGCAGGTTCTGGCGGCCCTGCGACGAGCGGGATTTGTACTGGATAGAATAACAGGCAGTTACCACGTGCTGGTTCACGCGAGCGATGCTCGGCGCGCCGTGACTGTGCCATTCCACGGTGCTCGAAGCCTGAAACCGGGAACGCTGCGCAATATCATTCGCCAGGCCGGTCTGACTGTCGAGGAGTTTCGTAGTTTACTATGGGATTCGAATTTACGAGCACTGCATGTATCAGGCTACCAATCGCGGAACGGAATTGTCGAGCCGCGAACGTCTGGCTGGGGAGGTGCAGGGAGCGCGCTGAAACTACCGCATCTTCCAATGCTTGCGCTTATCAACAGGGAGATGACAGCGTCCTTTGCCAATTCCATATGTGGGCATGGACCAACTATGAGGTGATCGATAGCTGATTCTTGACCGGCGCCTATAGAAAAAGGGAAATATGGTGTGATCATCGACTTTCCAGGCCGAAAGGCAATCTGGGGTGATCGAATCGGCCAAGACACCAACCGCCACTCCTCCTTGCGCTCGAACGTACTATGTTTGAAGAGGGCACCGCACTGAATCATCGACCGTAAGAACGTGCGCACAATATCAGAATCCACACCTGCGGCGACAGAAGCATCACTCAGGCAATGTTCGACTGACTCTCGTATTATGGCTCTCTGCTAGTTTTGGTCGTAAATGCACTTACCGAGGAAGAATGGAAATGACCCGCTTGTTGCCCGCAACGCGAGCTTGCCTGCATTAAACCCAACGCTATATCCGTAGCTCCCGTGCGAGTAGCCGCGCCATTGGCTCAACAGGTCCGATTGCTCACAAAAGCAAGCCACAAAAATGTTAACTTTTGTGATCCTGTCGATAGCATACCAGATTTGCTTCGCCACCTTAGCCCGTGGCGGCAGCGAATTGACATCGCCGAGGATTTCAGTGGCACCCCACCCTTCCGCTATTACATCTCGCGCAAGGTCGAGAGCAAGACTGAATTCAGTGGAATCGTTCATGTAATGGACTTTGGTCGCCCAAAGCTCTGAGTTCTGGACTATCCCAATTAAACCAGCCTGGCTCGTATAATGGTAGAGAAACTCAGGCATCGCCGTCGCAAGGTGGGACTTAAACAATCCGGAAATATATTCATCTTTGGCAGGCATGCGGGCCGATATCTCAACTCACACTCATTGACACGCCAAACACTCCTCGTAATTCGCTCCACTCCCCCCAACCGCCGCCGCAGCAACCAGCGGCAACGGCGCCTGCCCGTCATTCGCCGCCACACCGCCCATCACCCCGGTGAACGCCACCGGCGCCACCGCCTTCTCGCTCACATTATCCGCCCGGGCGATCGACAGACTCCGGCAATAGTACAGCGACTTCACCCCCTTCTTCCAAGCCATGAAATGGATCTGGTGCAAATCCCGCTTATGCACATTGGCCGGCAGAAACACATTCACCGACTGGCTCTGGCAGATGAACCCCGCCCGATCCGCCGCATGTTCGATAATCCACCGTTGGTCCAACTCGAACGCCGTCTTGTAAACCGCCTTCTCATCCGCGCTCAAAAAATCCAGATGCTGCACGCTGCCCTGAGTCAGCGTGATCGACGACCACACCTCGTCATTATCCATCCCCTTCTCCGCCAGCAGCTTCTGCAGATGCCGGTTCCGCACCGTAAAGCTTCCCGACAGCGTCTTCTGCAAGAAGACGTTCGCCGCGATCGGCTCGATCCCCGGCGACGAATTCCCCGCAATGATCGAAATCGACGCCGTCGGCGCAATCGACATCTTGTGCGAGAACCGCTCCATCACGCCGTATTCCGCCGCGTCCGGACACGCCCCGCGTTCCTCCGCCAGCACATACGACGCCGCGTCCGCGGCCGACCGGATGTGCCGGAAGATCCGCTTGTTCCACACCTTCGCGACCACGCTCTCCCACGGCACGTTCAACGCTTGCAGGAACGAGTGGAACCCCATCACGCCCAACCCCACGCTCCGCTCGCGCATCGCGGAATACTTCGCTTTCGCCATCTCCGCCGGCGCGCGGTCGATAAAATCCTGCAACACGTTATCCAGGAACCGCATCACGTCCTCGATGAAGGTCGGATGCTTCTCCCACTCGAACCAGGTCTCCAAATTCAACGAGCACAGGCAACACACCGCGGTGCGCTCCTTCCCATGCTGATCGCGTCCGGTCGGCAGCGTGATCTCGCTGCACAGATTGGATGTCTTCACCTCCAATCCCGCCAGCTTATGATGATCCGGCTGCGCCCTGCTCACATGATCCGAGAAGATCAGGTACGGCTCCCCCGTCTCGATCCGCGCGGTCAAAATTCGAATCCACAGCCCGCGCGCCGATATCGAGCGCACCGCCGATCCGTCCTTTGGCGACACCAGCGCCCACTGTTCGTCCGCTTCCACGGCGCGCATGAACGCGTCCGACACCAAAATCCCATGATGCAGGTTCAACGCCTTGCGGTTCGGATCCCCGCCCGTCGGCCGGCGGATCTCGATGAACTCCTCGATCTCGGGATGCCATACCGGCAGATACACCGCCGCCGACCCGCGCCGCAGCGAGCCCTGCGAAATGGCCAAGGTCAAAGAATCCATCACCCGGATGAACGGGATCACGCCGGAGGTCTTGCCGACTGCCCCCACCTTCTCCCCGATCGACCGCAAATTCCCCCAGTAGGACCCGATCCCGCCGCCCTTCGACGCCAGCCAGACGTTCTCGTTCCACAGCCCGACAATGCCATCCAGACTGTCCGACGCCTCGTTCAGGAAGCAGGAGATCGGCAGGCCCCGATTGGTGCCGCCATTCGACAGCACCGGCGTCGCCGGCATGAACCACATCTTGCTGATATAATCGTACAGCCGCTGAGCATGCGCCGCGTCGTCGCCGTAATACGACGCCACGCGGGCAAACAGGTCCTGAAAACTCTCGCCGGGCATCAGATACCGGTCCGACAACGTCGCCCGCCCGAAATCGGTCAGCAGCGCATCCCGTGAGCGGTCCACGCGGACCTGGTGGCGTCCCGTCATCTGCACTGCATCGAGCACGTTTGCCTCCCCTGGCGTCGTCGGGGAAGCAGCATCCCGACCGGCGGCGATTCGTGGCAACAACATATGGCGGCATCTTGTCGGGACGCCTACCACATATCCGGTGGATGTTGCGCTGCTGCCACATTGACAGCCTGTAGCCTAGCCGCAACGCGCGCGGTGCCAAGGGCCCTCAATCCACCCACGAACCCCGCGTTCTTCCAATGTTCCATCGTCTTCGACCACTCGGAAACCATTGCGCACCTGCTCGTGATCGCCCGCCCAGAACCGGCCACGAAGCGGACCGGCCTGTGCCACGAACCGGCAGAAAATTCGCCCCGTCGGCGCCGCGATCGATGGCGCCAGAAACCACACGAGGAACACCATCCATGCGCGCTTCCTTGCTTCTGATTCTCCCGATCGTAGCGCTCGGCCTGGCCGGTTGCGTCGATGTCCATTCGACCCCCGCGCCGAAGGAGACCACTGTCGTCACCCCGGCCCCTGCCCCCGCTCCGGTTTTCGCAACGCCCGACTCCACCACCAGCACCACGGTGGTAACCCGCCCGTAAAACAACCCTCACCCCACTCCGGCGAATCGACGCGACAGGCCGGGGGACGCAGGTCCCCCGGCCTGATTGCGTGCGCCGCTTCCACGCCGCGCGCGGCGTGGACGAATCATGGCCAGGTTCCAACATGGGGCACGCTTCTGGTGGGTTGTGTCGTCTTACCTACCGACAACTGCGTCACAACGCCTGGGATTTCGTAATCCACCGGCGCCGCCGCCACCATCTCCGCAATGGCATTATCCCTGCAACGGCATCACCCCGCCGCGGCGTCATGCAGAATTCAGGTCTCGCCGGCCAGATACGCCATCGCCGCCTCGACCCCGCCGCGCGCGTGTGGAATATGCTCGATGCGCAGCGCCATCTCCACCGCCGTCAGAGCGCCCAGGAGCATCGGCTCGTTCAAATCCCCCAGATGGCCGATGCGAAAGATCTTGCCGCCCAGCTTGCCCAGCCCGCCGCCCAACGACACGTTGAACCGCTGCCGCGCCGCGCGGCGCACCAGTTCGGAATCGTAGCCCTCCGGCATCAGTACCGCCGTCACCGAATTCGAATACCGCCCCGGGTTCAGGCAGTAGAGCTGTGGCCCGTTATTGCCCGCCCACACCTGAACGCAGCGCCGCGTGGCTTCCGCCAGGCGGGTGTGCCGCGCGATCACGTTGGGCAGGCCCTCCTCCTCGATCAGCCGCACCGATTCGCGCAGGCCGTAGAACATATTGACCGGCAGCGTGCCGATGAAGCTCTTCTGCGCCCGCTTCGTCATCAGCGTCCAATCGAAATAGAAGCGCTTCAGTTGCGCCTTGGCATGCGCTGCCATCCCCTTGTCCGACACGCCGGTGAAGCTCATCCCCGTCGGCAGCATCAGGCCCTTTTGCCCGCCGCCGACCACGCAATCGATCTTCCATTCGTCCATGCGGAAATCCAGCGAGCCGAGCGACGAGATCGTGTCCACCAAAAACAGCGCCGGATGCGCCGTGCCGTCGATCGCCGCGCGGATTTCTTCCAGCGGCAGCATCATGCCGGTCGCGGTTTCGTTGTGCACCACGCACACCGCCTTCACCGCGTGGTCGCGGTCGTCCGCCAGCGCCGCACGCAGCGCCGCGATATCGACACCACGCCGCCAGTCGGCCTGCAACACCTGCACGTCCAGCCCATGGCTGCGCGCCATGTTGCCCCATTCTTCCGAGAAATACCCCGATTCCAGCACGATGATCCGGTCGCCGGGCGAGAGCAGATTGGTGAGGCTGGCTTCCCAGGCACCGTGGCCGGAAGCGTTGTACATGAACAGGTGCTGCGAGGTTTGCAGCACACGCTTCACACCGGAGAACGCGGCGTCGTAAACCTCCACGAATTCCGGATCGTTGAAGTCGATGCTCGGACGGTCCATCGCGCGCAACACGCTGTCCGGGATGTTGGTTGGCCCCGGATTGGCGAAGAAGTGGCGGCCACGGGGCTTCGGAAGCGTCGTGCTCATTGCTGTGTCCTGCTGGATGGCCGGCCTTGGGCAGGCGGCGGAGCGGCATCCATGGCCGAACCGGGCGGATTGTAAAGCCCGCATTTTGCTGCCCGGGCATGCAGCGACGCACAACCCGACATACCAGGCGGTATCAGGTCTGGGCAGAGACCGGTGGCCGCGCCGGCCGCGCCGCCGCCAGATCACGAATCCGCGCCAGGTCGGCGACGAAGTCCTGATACGCCCTGTGGCGCGCCGCCTGAACGTCCGCGGTCTGGACCAGGTTCGCGATTGCCTGGGTCTCGGGCAAGGTTCCCACGGCATGGGAAACCGTCACCTGACCCGGGAGCCATCGGCCGTTGGCTGCAACCCGCATTCTTGCGACCATGGCGCCGACATGATCAAACGGTGTGGTCGCAAACGACTGCGTCGATAGCGTCCAGGAAGCGGGGGCAGAAACATGAATCGGCTTGATGGTAAGGTCGCGCTGATCTCCGGCGCCGCACGTGGCATTGGCGGCGAAACCGCCCAATTGATGGCGCAAGCGGGCGCCAAGGTCATCGTGGCCGATATGCTGGACGCATTGGGGCAGCAGACCGTCGATGCCATTACCGCCGCGGGAGGGCAGGCGGACTACGTGCATCTGGACGTGACAAAAGAGCAGAGCTGGATCGATACTATCGGGCTTGCGACTGGTAAGTTTGGGAAACTCGATATCCTGGTCAACAATGCCGGTGTGTTTATCGGCAAGGGGATCGAGGAGATCAGCCTGGATGAGTGGAACCGATTGGTGGCGGTGAACATGACGGGCGTGTTCCTCGGCACCAGGCTGGCCGCGCCGGCCTTGCGGGAAGCGGCGAAGTCCAGCGAGCATGGCAGTGCCATCGTCAACCTGGCCTCGATCGCCGGCATCGTCGGCTCGCAACTCGATCCGCTGTATTCGATGACAAAGGGCGGCGTGACGCTGTTCACCAAGTCCGCGGCGTTGGAGTTTGGCCGCAAGGGCTATCGCATCCGGGTGAATTCGATTCATCCCGGCGTCATCCAGACGGACATGGGCGAGCAAACCTTTGTCGCGCGTGCCCAGCGCACCGGCAGCAACGACACCGCGGCGGTGCGACAGGTTGTTGCGGATACGGTTCCGTGGGGCCGCCTGGGCCTGGCGATAGACATTGCCAAGGGCATCGTGTTTCTGGCATCGGATGATGCGGGCTACATGAACGGGGCCGGCCTCATCGTCGATGGCGGCGTGACGGCAACGTAAGTTTTTCCACCGCAGCGACACACGAACCAGAAACGGGAGAGACAACATGGACGTCGGCATGATGATGGTTTTCGCGAGCTATGGCTGGGAGAATTGCTCCGACGCCCGCGTCTGGGACGAGGAAATCCGGTTGGCCCGCCTCGCCGCCGATCTGGGGTTCGATTGCCTGTGGTCCGCAGAGCATCACTTCAACGACTACTCGTTCGTACCGGACAACATCCAGCTTATGACCTATCTGGCAGCGCTCTGCCCGAACATCGATCTCGGCACGGCCGCGGTGATCCTGCCCTGGCACGATCCGCTGCGGGTCGCGGAACAGGCGGCGGTGCTGGACAACCTGTCCAAGGGCCGGTTTCGTTTTGGCATGGGCCGCGGCCTGGCCCGCCGCGAATTCGTTGCCTTCCGCCTCAGCATGGATGAGTCGCGCGGTCGGTTCGACGAGGCGGCACCGATGATCGTCGCAGCGCTGAGGACCGGTTTCATCGAAGGCGACGGCCAGTACTACAAGCAACCACGCACCGAGATTCGGCCTCGCCCGCAATACAAATTCGACGGCCGCATCTATGCCGTCGCTTCCAGCGAGGATTCCGTTCTGTCCGCTGCCAAGCTCGGCGCCCACATGGTGATGTTCGCCGATCGTCCGTGGGAGATGCGGGCACCGGTGATCAAGCACGGACAGGACCTGCATCGCCAGTTCCATGGCACGCAACCGCCGCACGTCATGCTGACCGAATTCTGCGTCTGCGGCACCAACCTGTCCGAGACCGAAGCCGAGGCACGTCAGTACCAGGGCAAGTTCGTCGAAAGCAATTTCTACCACTACGAGTTTCTCGGCGAACATTTCCGCACGGTGAAGGGCTACGATGCCTATCAGCAAAAGGCCGAAATCGCCCGCAAGGGCGGCCTTGAAGGCGCCGTCAACGGATTTATGCAGGCGGCAAGTTGGGGCACGCCCGACAAGATCCTGCGCGGGCTCGAGGCGCGCCGCGCACTGATCGGCGATTTCGAACTGAACGTCGCATTCCGCTTCGGCGGCACCCCATATGACGTCTCCGAGCGCGGCCTTCGGCTGTTCGCCAAGGAAGTGCTGCCGGTTCTCAAATCGTGGGCACCCGTCGATGCCGCCAGGGTGGCCGCCTGAACGGCGCGCGGTCTGAGCGGCAGACGGGCTGAACGGCTGGCGGTTGCTGTCGCCCAAGGACCGGGTCGGCTTGCCCTATGACGCGCGACTGGGACCGACAAGCGTGGCGCCGCCATCCACGCCCAGGATCTGTCCCGTGATAAAGCGGGCCTGATCGGACAGCAGGAAACGCACCGCCGCGCCGATGTCCCATCCCGTTCCTTCGCGGCCAAGCACGGAAGCCTTGCGGCGTGTGTCCCGTGCTTGCTCCGTCATCCCGCGCGCATAAACCATTGGCGTATAGACCGGCCCGGGGAAGACGCAATTGACCCTGATGCCGTCAGGGCCATGGTCCACTGCCATCGCCTTGGTCAACGCGATCACCGCACCTTTGGAAACGCTATAGGCCGTGAGCCCGCGCGGACGCAGCGCCGAGATGGATGAAATGGTAACGATCGATCCGCCGCCGGCGGTACGGATCATCGCGGGAATCGCGTGCTTGCAAGCCAGGAACATGGTGTCCACGTTCACGTGCATCACGCGCGCCCAGTTTTCTTCCGTCTCCTCGACGACGCTGCCCTTGCTGCCGATGCCGACATTGTTGTCGAGACAGTCGAGCCGGCCCCAGCGCGACACCGCATCCTCGACCATCGCAGCACATTGCGCAGATTCCGTAACGTCGTAAGACGCCGCAACAGCGCTGCCACCCTCGGCCGCGATCATCGCCACGGTGCGTTCGGCAAGGGCCAACGCGCGGTCAACCACCAGCACATGCGCGCCGGACCGCGCCAGCAGGATCGATGCCGCCCGGCCATTGCCGATGCCATCACCATGCGCCCCACCACCGGTGACGATGGCCACCTTGCCGATCAGGCCCCATTCCTCATTTGGCGTCATTATGGTCGTTCCTTATGTCGGCGGCCTGCGACACCTCCGCAGAGGTCGCGCTCCGCCAGAGGTCCTTTCAATACGCAGCCTCCAGCAACCGCAGCGCGTCCGCGATCTGATCCTCCGCCGAACGTTGGCCGGGGTTGTAATTGAAGTTCTTCACCGTCTCGTTGGCGATGAGTTGCAGGTCTTCCCGCGGAATATCGATCTGCCGCAACCGCGTCGGCACCCCGACACGCGTATAGAGGTCCTCCAGCCTGTCGGCCACGGCGAGCGCGGCGGTCCTCGCATCCATCCCGTCGCGCCAGACCTCCAGCGCTTCCGCGACCTGCCGTGCCGATCGGGCGTCGATCTTCTCGGTCAGCCGGATTTTCGTTGCGTGCACGACCGAGGTCGACTCGCCCTGCCCGACATGCGGATACCGCACGTGCAGCGCAGTCGAAATCGAATAGTTGCCGGCAAACGCCCCGCCACGATAGCGGCGCAACCCGTCATCCTCGGCACGATCCTGCAACAGCGCCGCGACGGCAAAATCCATCCGCATCGACGGGGTGTCCATTTCATCCACCAGCCGCGGATAGGCCCGGAATGCCAGCCGGAACGCATGATTCCTGCTCGCCTCCGCCAGCGGGTTGATATCGGTCTGCGACATCGCGACGACATTGCTGGCGAATACCGTTGTCGCCGTGGACCGCATCAGATCCGCCGGCGCGCTGAGCAACGCCTCCTCATCCAGGAAGATCGCCTGCGGCCGCGTTTTCGGATCGAAATACTCCATGCGATGGTCGAGATCGGGATTCTTCAGCCCTGCCCCGGATCGGTTCATGGCGCTGGTTGGCGTGGTCGGAATGTTGATGATCGGTGGCTTCGGCGCGAGCAATCGCGGGCTATAGGCCGGCTTGCCCTCCGGATACTGCGTCATGATCTCGAACGGGTCGCCTGGCTCCGCCATGAAGATCGCCACCACGCGCGTCGCCACCATGACGCTGCCACCACCGACCGCGATCAGCAGGTCTGCACCGGCCTCGATCGCGGCCTCTTTCGCCGCGCGCACCGAGGCATAGGTCGAATCCTTCTCGACGCCATCATAAACCCCGGCATAGCGGTCGCCCAGCACCGCCGCGATGCGCCGCACGGTATCGGTTCGCTGATTGACGGATCGCGAGCATACGACGAAGGCTCGCTTCGCACGGCCGCGATCGACGGCTTCCTTCAGGCCTTCCTCGATGACCTGCCGGCCACAGTGAAGACGCAACGGATAAACTACCGCCCGGAATGATCGCTCGCTCATCGTTTCCCCCGACCGTTATGCCTGCCGGATCACGGCAGCCGATAGATCCACGCTTTCGAAACTCGCCGCATCGGCGGACGCTGTGAACAGCCAGACCGGCGGCTCCTGGTTCGCCAATCCCAGCAACGAACTGCATACCGTGCCATAGCCGTTGCGCGGCACCACATGAAGTTGCTCCGCAGCCGCGCCGGAGCGGTCGGTAATGAGCGCGCGCCACGCGCCCCAGTCGTCTTCATCCGGCGGCGGCGCCGCGCGAAACCGCTTCAGGTGCCTGGCCACGCGCCCCCTGGTCATATCATCAGGATCGCTCGACGTAATCATGTGCAACCCATCAGCCATCGGCATCAACTCTGCACGGCCCTCACCCAATCCGCGCAAGAAAAATACCGCGCCCGTGGCATCGGCCACCACCATGTTGAAGCTGCGCCACTCCCCGGCATCCAGTGCGGCAATGGCGGACGCTGCCGCCTCCGCCGACGAATGTTCCAGTGCCATCAACGGAAGTTCACCGCGCGAACGCTTGCCTGGCGCCGGTCCCAAGCTACCCCGGCGGTTCAGCACCACCGCCATCACACGATGCCGGTTCACCCCCATCCATGTGCCGCCACCCGAACGGTCCCGGCCGGCGACGACGCCGGGACGATCGGGCCACCAGGCGGCGGGTGGATCCCACGGGCGTTCGAACCGTTCGTCGCGGTTGCCCGCCACCATCACTGGCCAGGGATGGTCCGAACGTTTCAGCAGGACGACTGTGCACATGCCGGTTCAGCCCGGACACTGGAAGGCGATTCGTATCCCGATCATTCGCAGTCTTCGTTTCATGTGGCGGTCGATTGCACGACCCAGCCATCGCCAGGTCGTGGCAGGGGCCGTTGCCGCTTTCGCCCGCGCCACACCACGTTGCCGTCCAGGTCAACGGCCCAGGTATCGCCGACGCCCAACACCCGTAGCCCGTCATTCGCCCTGGCGTGCGACGTGATGTGATGATGGCCGTGCACGATCAGCCGCGCGCCCATGGCACGGGCGAGGTCGTCCAACACGCCGACGCCTTCCGGATGACTGGATGGCGCCTCATGCGTGACCAGGACATCGGCCCGCTGCGCCGAGAGCGCGTCGATATCTTCCGGCCAGATCGCGGTCACGGCGAGGAAATGCGAAAGCGCCGCAGCATCCAGGGCATCCAAATCAGGCCGCGTGGCCGCAAGACTGGCTGCAAGTTGATCGCGCCGATGCAAGCGCGGCGGCGCGTTGGCCGGCCAGACATGTGGCAGGAACGCGCCGCCAAGGCCAGCGACACGAACGCCGGCAATTTCAACCACGCGCGTGTGCAACGCGCCGGTCGAGGTGAGCGGATTGCGCCCGGGCTCGGCGAGATTGGCCCACATCTCCGGGCCGGTATCGTAGTCGTGGTTGCCGTGGATCCAGTACACCGCGACGCCGCGATCGAGCAGTGGCGCCGCCACTGCATCCAACGGTTGGTCGCACTCGATGTCGCCGAGCAATACGGCGGCCTCGGGAGGCGTTGCCAGGGCGGAGAGACCGGCCTCGACGTCCTGCCAGTTCTGGTGGATATCTCCAATGAAAACGAGACTCATGCGGTGCCGATCTGCGGTGCTTCAAGGTCGTATTAAGGAAGGCATGATGCCGGATAGCAAGATCGCGGGCGATCCGAGCCAGACCCATCCGGCATTGCAGCCCTGCCGTTGCAGCAAACGCGGCGACGACGCAATCTTCCACCTGGGGATCCGTCTGGCGCGGCAGGTCTCGCGCCAACAAATCATCGCCCACACAGTACGGGAGCCGTAGTCAACCATGTTCCTCAACAGCTTTGCCGAAACGGCTGCCCCGCTCGAACTCGCGTCTTCGGACGAGTTCCAGTCGCTGCTCGCGAGCGCGGCAGATCTTGGCATTCCGCATGCGCGCGACACCGCATACTCATCGCGCAATATCGTGCTGCGGCGGTTGCGGTTCCATTACCTGGAGTGGGGTTCGCCCGACGCGCCGCCGATCGTGCTGCTGCATGGCGGGCACCAATCAGCGCATTCCTGGGACCTGGTCAGCCTTTATCTCGCGCAACGCTACCGGGTGCTCGCGTTGGACCAGCGCGGGCATGGCGATAGCGAATGGCCGCGCGACGTCGAGTATTCCAACAGCGCGATGTCGCTCGATGCAGAAGCGTTCATCGAGACCCTCGGCCTGCAGCGTCCCATCCTGATGGGACATTCGATGGGCGGCCGTAATTCGCTGCTGCTGACCCGACGGAATCCGTCGCGCCTGCGCGCATTGGTGGTCGTCGATGTCGGCCCGGAAGTGTCCGATCGCGGACGCGAGGTGATCGCCGGCTTCGTTCAGGCCAATCAGGAATTCGATGACCTGGAGCATTTCGTTGCCAACGTGCGGAAATACGATCCCTACCGCAGTCGCGAGCACATCGAGCGCACCGTCAAATACAACATGCTGCAACGCGCGGACGGTAAATACGTGAGCAAGTGCGACGCCACGCCCCGCCGGCTCGGACTGGTGCGCGCCAGTGGGCCGCTGGAGAACATCACCCTGGACGATGCACGGGCATTCGATTTGCCGACGTTACTGGTGCGCGGCGCCAATTCCCGCATCCTGACGGAAGAGGCCGCCGAGCGTTTCCGCGACGCGCTGCCGCACGGCACACTGGTGACGGTGCCCGATTGTGGACACAACGTGCACGGTCAGAATACGAAAGGCTTCATCGAGGCGCTGGAAGGATTTCTGGCCGGGCTTGGTTGACACGTTGCGTGGTGAATGCAGGCGCCGCCGTTTCACCCCAGTCATCACAAGGCATCCCCCATTGTCATTGCAAGGCAAAGACAATGGGGACGTGTCAACCACTAGCGTTCCGCTTTTCGTGCGTGCTACCCTGAGACCCCATTCCCGAAGGTTGACGGCACACCTTCGAAACCCGACTTCGCCCGCTTGCCCAGCCAGTGCGCATAGTTCGGCGGCACCGATCGGAAATCGGGGTCGGCGCCAAGCTTCTGCGCCGCGTCCATCGCCCAGTTCGGGTTGTACAGCAGCTCGCGTGCAAGCGCGATCAGGTCGGCGCTGCCGTCGCGCAGGATCGCCTCGGCTTGATCCGCGTGAACAATATGGCCGACTGCCATCGTCATGATGCCCGCCTCGGCGCGGATCTTCGCCGCGTATGGCACCTGGTAGCCATATTTCTTCGCTCGCACGGAATCCATCGGCGACCGCTCCAGGATTCCGCCCGAGCTGCAATCGATGACGTCAACGCCCTTCGTCTTCAGTTCGCGCGCCAATGCCACGCTTTGCTCCGGACCCCAACCGGCATCGTCTTCGCAGGACAGCCGCATGAACAACGGCTTTTCCTCCGGCCATTCGGCGCGGACGCATTCCGCCACTTCCAGCGCAAACCGCATCCGGTTCGAATCCGAACCGCCGTACTCGTCATTGCGCCGGTTCGCGACCGGGGAGAGAAACTGGTGCACCAGGTAGCCATGCGCACCGTGGATCTCCAGTATTTCGAACCCTGCACGATGCGCCCGCGCCGCCGCTTCGCCCCAATGCTGCACAACGCGGGGGATCTCGTCACGCGTGAAAGCCCGCGGCGTGGGCAAGCGATCGCTATGCGGCACCGCACTCGGCGCAACCAGTTCCCAGCCTTCCCAATCGAACATTTCGGGATGGTCCACGGTGAGCGGCTGCTGCCCCTCCCAGGGCCGCGTCAACCGCGCCTTGCGACCGGAATGGCCGAGCTGGATCGCCGGCACCGCGCCATGCGCCTTGATGAACTGCACGCAGCGCGCCAGTCCGGGGATGAACTCATCCTTCCACAACCCGAGGTCGCCGACCGTGCCGCAGCCGCGCCGCTCCACCTTGGTGGATTCCATCATCACCAGTCCGCAGCCGCCGACGGCGAAGCGGCCAGCGTTCACAAGATGCCAGTCGGTGGCGAACCCCTCGCGCGCCGCGTACTGGTGCATCGGCGCGAGCACCACGCGATTCTTCAGCGTAACGCTACGCAGGGAAAGCGGCGAAAACAGCATCGGTTGAGTCACGCTTCGTCTCCTGTCAATTCGATCCGCGCAGCGGGACGATCAGGCCCACGCCTCGGTTTCTTCCGCCGCGGACACCGCCTGCGCGCCGAGCACAATGCCGTCCTGTGCCGCGAACGAAACCACCACGCGGGCTGCTTCGTCGATCTGCACGGGCGAGAACACGCGCAGCAGCGTCGGCCCCACCGCAACGGCGTACTCGAAATGACCACCGAGGAACAGGCGCTGCACGACCGTGCCACGTAGCCGGTTGGGCGCTGCGCCGTCACCGCTATCGGGTTCGATAACCAGCCGGTCCGGCCGCACCATGACGCGTCCCGGACCCGGCACCGCCGCACGACCGACCGCGTGGATCGGCGTACCGTCTGCCGCGACGCAGCGAAAGTCGTCATCATCTGCTCTTTGAATTTCCACGTCGAAGAAATTCGCAGCGCCCACCACGTCCGCAACGAAGGCATCTTGCGGATCGCCATAGATCTGCTGCGGCGTGCCGGCCTGGTGGATGCGGCCTTCGCCCATCACCAGGATGCGGTCCGACAGCGACAGCGCCTCGCCCTGGTCGTGTGTCACATAGACCGTGGCGACGTGGAGTTCGCGTTGCAGGCGCCGGATCTCCGCACGCGTGCGGTCACGCAGTTTGGCATCCAGGTTGGACAGCGGCTCATCGAACAGCAGTGCGGCCGGCGAGTGCACAATGGCGCGGGCCACCGCCACGCGTTGCTGCTGCCCTCCCGATAACTGCTGCGAGGAACGGTCGCGGAAGCTCACCAGCCCCACCATCTCCAGCGCGCGCATCACGCGGCTTTCCACCTCGGCGCGCGGGCGGTGGCGAACATGCAGCGGGAACGCGACGTTCTGAAACACCGACAAATGCGGCCAGATCGCATAGGACTGGAACACCATGCCGATACTGCGGTGGTACGGCTCAACCATGATCCCGCGCGCCGAATCGAAAACCACCTCGTCGTCGATTTCGATGCGGCCCTCTTCTGGGGTCTCCAGCCCGGCGATGCAGCGCAGCGTGGTGGTTTTGCCGCAGCCGCTGGGGCCCAGCAGCGACACCAGCTCGCCATGCGCGATCTCGAAGCTGACATGGTCGATGATGGTGCGGTCGCCAAACCGCTTCACCAGGCTCTGCACCTTGATGCTCACAACAGCCTCCTACACGCGCAGCGGTGCGCGCATCACCGCAGCCATCAGCACCACAGTGATCACGCTGGTGATGATGCTCAACGCGCTGGCCACGCCCCAATTAGCATTCTCGAAGAACGCCCAGATGGAAATCGACAGCACCTGCGTGCTCGACGTGTAGATCAGCGCTGCCGCGGCGATCTCACGGAAATAAGCAATGAACAGCAGGAAATAGCCGCTTTGCAGCGCCGGGCGCAGCAGCGGCAGCATGATGCGCCCGAAGCTGGCGACCCGGTTGGCGCCGGACGTCCAGGCCGCTTCTTCCAACACCCGATCGATCTGCATCACCTGCGCGCCGATCGTCTCGGTGGCGTAGGGCAGGAAGCGTGCGACGTAGCAGAACACCAGAACCCACAACGTGCCATAGATCGGCAGATAGACATACGACCACAGGAAGCCGAGGCCGATGACGATGCCGGGAATGCCGAATGGCAAGGACGCCAGCACGTCCAGCCCACGATACCCGCGCCGCTTCAGTCGGTGCGTCGAGTACGCGATCAACGTGCCGAGGATCAGGCCAAACACCGCGCCACCGCCGGCAACGATCAGCGTGTTGATAAATGCTCGGACCGTTCCAGGGCTTTCCCAAATTTGGTGATAATTGCGCCACGTGTAGGCGGCCTCGAAGGGGTTGGCGACGAAGTACTTGATGACCGAGGTGTAAACCAGCGCGATCGACGGAATGATGAAGCTCAGCAGCGCGTAGAGCAGACAGAACACCGTGGCCGCCGCGCGCCACCGCCCAAGGTTGAGCGGGCGCAGCCGATAGCCTCGGCCGCTCACGGTCGGCGCGCTGCGACGATGCACCACGCGGCGTTGGGCAAAGATCGAAAGCCCCGTCACCGCGCTCATCGCCAGCCCGACCGTGGCGGCCAGGCCGGTATTCGGCGGCGAGAAGCTGGTGAGCAGATACAACTCGGTCGCCAATGTGTTGACGTGACCGGGAATGCCGACCAGAGCGGGGATCGCGAACTGTTCGATCGACAGCACGAAACACAACAACAGACTGGACAAAACCGGAAAGAGCATCAGCGGCAATGTCACCCGGCGAGCAACTTGCCAGGGGTTCGCACCGGAGGCATAGGCGGCCTCCTCCAGGCTTGCATCCATGCTCGACAGCGGCCCGCGCACGGTGAAAAACGCGAACGGCGTGATGTGCAACACCTGAATCCAGATGATGCCGGTGACCGAGTAGATGTCGAACTGCACGCTGTCGATGTGCAGAAAATCCGACAGGATACTGTTGAATATCCCGCCGGGCGACCCCAGGATGACCCAGGCCATTGCCAGGATGAACCCCGGAAAGAAAAAGCTCAGCCCGATTGCGGCGACCAGCAGCTTCTTGTAGCGAAAGTCGGTGCGATAGGTGAGCCAGGCCATCGCTCCGCCACAGACACTGCTGAACACCGAGGTCAGCACCGATATCACGCACGTGGTCAGCAGCGTGTTGATGATACCGGGGCTGCCGAGATCGTGCCAGTTACCCAGCGTGTAGGTAGCGTTGGTGCCAGGTCCGCCCGTGCGGAAGCTGCCATACAGCAGCGACGCCAACGGCGTGACGATCAGGAAAGCCGTCACAGCGAAGGTGGCGACGAAGATCGCGCTGATGAACGCATCCGACGATCGGTGCCGGATCGTGCGTGCCCGTGATGGCAGCGCCGCCCCCGCAAGGTCGAGTGTATGATCCGATGCCATCGCTATTTCACGCCAAACCGAATTCCTATTGCAGCCCAAACACCGAACGCCATTCATTGACAATCGCGGTCTGCTTGGCCGGCGTCAGCACGTCAGTGCTCAACACGATCTTCTGCCCATCAAGCCCAGGCACCAACTTCGGCGGCTTCGTGCCGGGACGTGTCACCGTCGCCCCGACAATGTCCACCAGGCTCTGCTGACCCGCCGCGCTCATCGACCAGTTGAGGAACACCATGCCAACTTCGGGATGCGGCGCCTTCGCCGGCAGCATCGTGACCGTGGCGATCGCGGGAATGGCGGAAGCAGGGTAGGTGACTCGCACCGGCGCCCCATCCGCCAGAGCGCTGATCACCGGGGGATCGATTACACCGGCGATCTGGATGTCGCCGCGGATCACCGCCTGGATCACGCCGGCGCTGCCATTGAAGAAGCGCACGCCGTTCGCCTTCATCCGCTGCGCCACATCCTTGATGCCGAGCTGATCCCAGACCGCCAGCATTTCCTGAATGGCAACCGACCGCCACGGCGGGTCCATACCGAACTTGTCTTTCCACTTCGGATCGAAGCAGTCGGCCCAGTCCTTCGGCGCATCGGCCTCCTTCACGCGCGACTTGTTCGACACGATCGTGGAACGGATGAGCTGGATCGTGTAGATCTGGTTGTCACGCTTGTATCGGTCCGGGAACGCCGCCGCTTCCGGCGGCTCGAAACTGCGCAGCCAGCCGTTCTGCTGCCATTTCGCCAACGTGTCGTCCCACAGCGTGATCAGCACGTCGTTCTGCGATGCCCCGGCGCCGTACTCGGTATTGAAGCGCTGCATCAATTCGGAGCTGCCAAGGCGTGTCGCCTCGACCGAGATCGCCGGGAACGCCTTGGAGAATTCCGCGAGCCACAAATCGCCCATCGGCGGCGGCGTGTTATGCAGGATGTTCAGGTGGCCTTGCTTGTTGGCCGCCTCGACCACCTTAACCCAGTCAGTGCTCTGGGCGTGTGCGGTTGAGGCAATCCCCGCGAACATGGGCAGGGACAGCAAGGTACGGCGCCGCAACATGGTATTTCCCCCGGTTCGATGGCCGCGGACACTCGGACAACACCGCCTGCCTCGCTGCCCTGAGCTTGACGTGCCGATGGTATCCTATGAAACTGCCTGGCAGACAAGAACGCCGCGTCAGCGGTGGTCAGGCCGGGGGAAACAACATCCATGAAAATCTATCGCACGCTGCTCGCGGCAGCCACGGTTGTTTGCGTCGCTGGGGCAACCGCGTCCGCCTGGGCACAAGACTGCGAACTCAAGATTGGCTCGATGGGCCCAATGTCGGGCGGTGCGGCGCAATGGGGCCTCGCCATGGACGCCGCTGCCAATCTCGCGGCGGCCGAGGTAAATACTGAAGGTGGCCTGAAAGTCGGTGACAAGAAGTGCCACGTGACGGTGGTTGCCTACGACAGCAAATATACCGCCGACGGAGCAGCGGCCGGGGCCAACGCGCTCGCTGCCCAGGGCATCCATTTCATCATCGGGCCGGTAGGCGCGCCGGAAGCGACTGGCATCAAACCCGTCGCCGCCCGCAATGAACAGATCGCCTGGAATGCCAGCTATGCAAAGGACGCATTGTCAACAAAGTACCCGCTGATGTTCCACATGGGACCCGGGCCCGGCGCGTGGGCCGATGCCGTCATCAAGCAGGCCCTCAAATACTTCAAGATCCAGTCGGTCGCGCTGATCGCGCCAAACGATCAGGGTGGCACCGACATCGTGTCGGTCGATGAGGTGGCGTACAAGGACAACGGCATCAAGACCAGTTCGGAATACTACCAGCGTGGCACGACGAATTTCGCTCCGATCATCACGCGGATTCTGGCGGCCAACCCGGATGCGGTGGACACTGCGTCCTCGCCGCCCGGCGACGCCGGCGTGATCGTCAAGCAGCTTCGACTCGCCGGCTTTACCGGACCGATCGGACGCAATGGCGGTCCGGGCACCGCCGAGATCCTGCGAGTCTGCGGTGGTATCGACGTGCTGAAGGATTTTTATTGGTACGAAGCGCAACCCCCCAATACACCGCAAATGCGCGCAATCGACGAAGAGTACAAGAAGCTTCTTGGCAAGGATCAGACCTTCGGCACGTCGATGTGGAGTAACCTGCCCGGCGCGCGCATGACGTTGAAGGCGATCGAGGTGGCCGGAACAACCGATGATGTGCAGAAGGTCGCCGATGCCTTGCGCCATCTGCCGGTAGATGACCCGAACATGGGCAAAGGCGTGTGGTCGGGCCAGAAGCAATTCGGCATCGCGCAGGAACTCATGTTCCCGTTCGGCGTCGGCATCATCAAGGACGGCAAGGAAGTCGGCGTCACCCGCGTCGAGCCGAAGCTGTAAGCGCATCAGCACCGACAAGACAGCGCGCGTGCAAGAATTCCTTGAAGCCGGCATCATCGGCGTGGGCCTGGGCGCGCAGTACGCTTTGCTCGCGCTTGGGTTCACCCTGATCTTCGGCATCCTCGGCGTGGTGAATTTCGCGCATGGCGGATTCTACATGCTGGGCGGCTACGTCGCTTATAGCTGCGTCAGCCTGCTGGGCCTGCCGTACCCGTTGGCGGTGCTGGTGGCAGTTCTCGCCACGGCGGCGCTTGGCTGGGTATTCGAACTGCTGATGATCGAGCGCCTGGTCGATGATCACCTC
>Ga0182013_10003504_pt1 | contig 19574 bp, 14 predicted proteins | sample 612S2MmetaG_FD_120487 | JGI IMG/M metagenome (GOLD analysis project Ga0182013, IMG submission 120487) | Permafrost microbial communities from Stordalen Mire, Sweden - 612S2M metaG | ecosystem: Environmental > Terrestrial > Soil > Wetlands > Permafrost | place: Sweden: Stordalen | collected... | reverse complement strand
GCTCGGCGAAGAACATGTCTATGCGATTGTAATCACGGCTGACGCGCGGAAGAAATTTGAGTTAAAGAGCACGCCGGCCGAGTTGCGGAGCAAAGTATTGCAAGTACGCGACGATCTTCGTTGGCCACGCTCTGATCCAAAGCCGCATTTGGCGGAGTTGTATGCGATGGTTATTGCCCCATTCGCCGATGAACTGACTGCTCTGGAGCAATCGTCCACAAAGAACAACCATGTCCCGGTGCTTCTGTGGTCGCTGGATGGCGTGATGCGCTATCTGCCGATGGCCGCGCTCTATGACGGCAAGCACTACCTGGTCGAGCGCTTCAACAATGTGCTTTTCACGCCCGAGAGCTACGGGCACATGACGACTTCATCTGGAGCGAGCGCGGCAAGGTTACAGGTTCTGGCATTGGGACTATCAAAGAGCTACGGAGGCCTGCCTCCGCTGCCTGGCGTTTTGCCGGAACTGGATTCCGTTGTCCACGACCCTGCCGCGCCTGAATCGCATGGGCCCATGGAAGGCAGGTTGTTGCCCAACGATCAGTTCACGCTTGCGGCATTGAAGGCTGAACTTGGCTCAGGAAAGAGTGTGCCCGTAGTGCATATTGCCAGCCATTTTGTGGTGGGCACAGGCGGAGATGAGGAGCCCTACCTGATGCTGGGCGGAGAAAATGCAGGAACCGCGGAAGGATATGCGCTGACCCTGTCCAAGATTGAGGACTCAACCATCAGCTTTCACGGAACGAAGCTGCTAACCCTCTCGGCGTGCAGTACGGCTAAGGGAGACGCTGCCAAGGATGGGCTGGAGATGGACAGTCTGGGCATGATTGCTCAACAGAAGGACGCCGAGACGGTTCTCGCCACGTTGTGGGATGTGAACGACGCCAGCACAAGCCGCCTGATGAGCGACTTTTATGCGAGATGGGTGAATGATCAAGCTGACGGCAAAGGAGAGGCGTTGCGGCAAGCTCAGTTGGCACTCCTCAATGGATCTGCCTCATCTCCCAAAGCAGGTAGCGAGCGGGGCTTTGAAGCCCTGATCACGCAAGGCTCCGCGGAGCATGATGCCGGCTATGCGCATCCTTTTTATTGGGCTCCGTTTGTGCTAATCGGGAACTTTCAGTAAAGGTTCAACCGCCGCACAAACATTCGCGTGAAAGTGACAATCCTGGCAGTGAAGTAAGTGCCGCGACCGCAATTTATTGCCACGACGGATCAATAGCCGCACGCAGGGGCGGCATTTAGACGCGGTTCGTTTATCGGTTTCTCAAGAACGAAGAGATCATCGATCCCCACTTCCAAAGAAAAGAATTGCCGAACGGCTGCGAGCGTGACGATGACTTTGCTCTGCCTTCTCAACTCGGTCACATAACCTTCAACGCCAGCGAAGACGCCGGCACACACGCGCACTTGCGTTCCCACCGTAATGCCGGGATGCGGTCGCAATGGCATTCCGATTTCCAACCCATTCCGAATCTTCGCGAGATCTTCATCGCGCACCATGTCCGACTCCCGGTCGCCGAGCAGGCGGAGAACGCCAGGAGTGGAAATGACGGCGATCCTGTTTTGAGGTGGAAAACGGACAAATACATATCCCGAGAAAAGTGGCCGCTCAGCCACAACCGATCTATCGGTCCATTTCACGCGCTGTTTGTAGAGGGGAAGGTAATGTTCCAAGGAACGCACTTCAAGATGCTGTGCAACTCGCTTTTCATGGTTAGAAAGCACGTGGAGTACTTGCCACGAACCGCTGTTCATTAGTCGCTCCTCGGAGAAAGAATGTGCCAGGGCACAAAAGAAAGCGGTGCAATTGCTCGTTACCTAAACGACCTTGTTCAGGTTTGTGTTTGATCACACGAGTTTTCTCATGCAGGCACCCGAAGACTCGCCCTGCGGGCATCTGCACTTAACCAAGTCTTCTAAGGTTGGGGAACCAGCACGCCGTTTCGGAAGATCCACCCTCCTTCCAGACGACCGAATGACTTACACATTATGATATCGTCTCCCTTCGGCGAATGATCGCCAAACGAAGGTAATGTTTGTAATAGAACCCTGTGGAAAAGCAGGAAACTATCATATTTCTTTGAAAGATAAGCGTTCATAAGAGTTTGTAATGGCAGTTGAAACGATTCCTGAAAGTGTCGTTGGCAGCAACAACATTTGCGACGTTCGACGCTGCGAGGGCCGCTACAACCATTTGGAATTCAATCAAAATGGGAAGTCTGCCGTTGATCTGCAATCATGAGACGATTCGGGTCCTGAATGGAACCCACTACGAATAATGCTTTGTCAGCTTTCTTCCTGTTGCGCTGTAACGCGGTGCACGGAGGATGCCGAGTTTATGAGCGACGAAGCCAGCGGTTGTGAGCAGGACTCCAAAGCCATATTTGACGCTTCGCTTGAAGTTGATCGAAGAGGCTTCCTCAAAGTACTTCGTCGGGCAGGAGATTTCGCCGATCTTGAAGTCAAACATCACGGCCTGCGCAATCATCTGATTGTCGAAGACAAAATCGTCGGAGTTCTCGAGTAACGGCAGCGTCTCAAGGAGTTCCCGTGAAAATGCGCGAAATCCGGTGTGGTACTCCGAAAGTTTGACACCAAGAAATAGATTTTGAAAAGCGGTGAGCAGTCGATTGGCCACGTATTTGTAGAATGGCATCCCGCCTTTAAGTGCGCCTGCACCGAGGATGCGCGAACCGAGGACCATGTCGTAGACGCCGCTGGCGATCATGCCGGCCATGGCAGGAACCAGCAACGGCGTGTACTGGTAATCAGGATGCACCATTACCACGATGTCTGCTCCTGCTGTCAAGGCTTCGCGATAGCAGGTTTGCTGATTGCGTCCGTAGCCGTAGTTTGTGTCATGAATGAAGGTCAGCACGCCGAGGTTGCGTGAGATCGCAGCAGTCTGGTCCTTGCTGGAATCGTCGACGAGAATCTTTATGTCCACGAGATCGGATAGTTCATTGACTGTCTTTTCCAACGTCTTCTCGGCGTTGTATGCCGGCATCACAACCGCAATCTTTTTTCCATTAATCAAAGTGCAGACTCCTGGCTTGCGGATACGGAAGGTGGAGGCACTGGCGAAACATGCGTTTCACAGGCTGGAAGGCTTTCTATCTCTTGCCTTTCTGGTCCGGAAGAACAGCACCGCCGCGCTAAAGGTAGCCGAGAGCAATACACGCCATCCGCTGGTAATGATTTCGCCTGGGTCAGGAGTATTGCGCGGCCAAGAAAGCGGCTTCCGTCTCAGACGCCCATAGAGGAAGCGGAGAAGATCGCGACGGCTGTTCGGAAATTCAGAAAACAGCAGCATGGAAAACGCAATTGAATTGCGGGCGTCCTGTCTTATATCGGAGGGCCTGCCTTTAGGATGGGAGACGATTGCATCGGGCAGATATACAGCGGTGTAGCCTTGCGATAAGAGGAACGCGAAAGCATAGTTCTCCTCCGCAATCTCGAACGGAGCGCCTCTGCCCAACCGTTCATCGAAGATCTTCTGGCCATCGCAGGCATTTCTGCGGAAAGCCATATTGCTGCCCAGACCCAAGCCACCAAAGGACGCTATGCCAAACCAATCGGCGTCCTTGTTGCAGAGAGAGCGAGATGTCTGCGCTTCGCTGGTTGCAACAACGGACTGCGGCGTGACGATCCTGCCTGTAACCGTGGTAACTCGAGGATCTATGAATGGTCCGAGTATCAGCCCGAGCCAACGCACATCGGGAATCGCGTCATCGTCCAGGTAGGCTACGATATCCGAGCGGCTTTCCGCCATTCCGCGGTTGCGAGCCCGGCTCAATCCCTGTTTCGGCTCAACCGTGTAGTTTGCGCCAAACTCCCGCGCTAAACTTTCTGTTTCCTTGTCTCCCGAAGTATTGTCGACCACAACTACTTCATTGGGTAAGCGCTTGAGCCTCGCAATGCCCTCCAGGCAATTCCGCAGACACGCCGGCCGGTTTCGAGTGCACACGACGACTGATGCGGTCAGATGCGACCCGTCGTCCGCCGCGAATCCTGGATCGAGTTCCATCGATTGACGTGCCACTAACTTCAACCCAAGAACCTCTCATTTATGAATAGCGCGCCAACCAAAAGTTTCAAGACATCATCCTTACCCTCTTCAAGGTGACCAGAGAAGTCTGCTGATTTCTCCTTTGAGCGTGATGAAATTCTATCAGGCGTCTAAGGAAAACACTTCCGTTCCCTGTGCATCGCCACGAGCTTCGCGTTGATGTTTCAACCGATCTGCACGATGTTAGAAGTTGACCTTCCTCCCCGGGAACCAGGTGAGTTGAACGGTCGTGGTGGTCACGGTCTTTTGGCCAGGAAGATAGATGGGAGCCTTCCAGTGCTCAAATGAGAACGCTCCTTTGATTTCAAGATCCTTGCGCACGCGCTTGACTACTTGAACGTTGAGATCATTCAGAGTGGTTCCACCGGGGATAAAGTCCTTGGCGACCTTTTGATTGCGCAGTCCAACCTGGATCTGCTCATTCCCGCTCAGATGATAGGTAATCCAGCCCTGGCCTCCCTTGCCTTCGCGGCCAATCCAGTCACCGAACATTTGACCATTGTTGGTATAGCCCTGCCGTTGAAGAACCTCCCAGTACATGAACTTGCCGCCGGAACTGTTGGTTATTGGCGGGTCGGTGGAAACGGATTCCGCGCGCAGATCGAGCTTGGGGATACCGGGTACATGAGAGAGATAAAGGCCTGGCCGCCAGGATGCGCGCCGAGGCGCGTCAATCGGAGAGACATCGTCATGGACCTCCCCATCCGCGTAGATGGTCAGCCAATTGCGGACAAAAGGAAGCCTATAAGAAAAGTCAAATGCGCCAAAACGGGCGCCGGGATCCAAGGAGCTGTTCTTGCCCGGCGCATTGGGCGCGGTCAGGCTCACGAAGCTCCTCAGAAACGACTTGAGTGTGATGGGCACATGGCCCTTGCCTCCCCAAATCACGGTACGTTCGAAACCGAATTCAAGATTCGCAGTAGGACGAAAGCTGATCTTCTCCAAGTGAACCCACGGATCGATGGGATAGGTATGCCCTTTCAAAGGCCCCACGAGAAACTCATAACGGAAGGGGCCAGTGATCCGAGAAAGCAGAGGAATGTCCAGCGGCTCAATTCGGTTAATGTGAAAGGCATAGATGTTTTCGGCGTTGTTGGAGTAAGCCATGGACCCACCCAACCCAGGGCCCAGCCACTCGTCTTGTTTGCCGAAGGAGAATGCATGATTGAGATACTGCGCGGAGACGTAAGCCTCGAGCACGCGCCCATTGGTGGTTGCGGCAATGGGCCCGGCTGGTATGGTGACCTGCTGGCTTAACGGCATCGGAACACAGGATGTGGAGTACGAATCTATCCAGCATGCGGGGTTATAGAAAGAAGTTGTGAGGTCGATGTTTGCGAGTTCTCCGGCAAGCGGAGAAGAGTACCCGGCAGTTGAAGGTGCGCCGCGGAACTCGCCACGAACATAAATCAGGAATCGGCCGGCGGACGCATAACCGCTTGCGCCCGAGTAGTTGTTAAAGCCGTTTGAATATGGGCGGTCATATTCGTTGATGATCGTTGACCCGAGATGAAAACTATCGCGCAGAGGCGTACCAGTCATGCCGCGCATGACGCTGTAGGCCGACTCGACGTAGGCAGTTCCCTTCCCTGTTGCGCATGGGGCGGCAACATCGCTGCCCGCTTCGCGCGAAAGCGCATCGTACAGTTTTTGCGCTTCATCTGTAAGGGGCCCGCTATCCGCATCCTCGAGGCGATCAGCGACATCTTCCAGCATATTGCTCAAGCTAGCGCGAGTCCACGGCCGCATGCCCAGATACACGGCGTCACCATAACCCAGTCCATATAGCCGCAGCATGGCTGGGTAGACCCAGCTATCGACGGGGATGAAGGGCGAAGCGGTTATTCGTGAGACACAATCGAAGTCGTCATCCTGGGCAGTTGCGGGCTGCTGCGTTCCAACCGGCACGGCAGGCAGTTCGGATGCTGACGCTCCCTGTACCAAAAGAAGCAACCCCGCCCAAACAATCGCATATCGGAACAGGGCTCTCATAGGCACTTCCCTTTTCAAGTTATTCCCCCTGGCACGGTAGTTCAGAGTTCTCGATTTTCTTTAAGATGAGGTTCGTGCGCCCATCGTGATCAGGGTATTCAACATTGAGTCGATGAGCCGAAGACGCTTTCGCTCGGGCGATCCGTATGTGAGCACTCCGCCGGCAAGATAGCTCACGCAATGATTGATCGAGCGAGCATTTCTTCGTCGGCCTGCTTACCTTCGACGCGGATACGCATCCCTTCATCCGCGATGCCGTACGACACAACGCCGCTTCTGCCGTGCGCTTCCTTCGCCAGTGCGTCTCGCAGCGCTGCGGCAGCCTCCGGATCGCGCGCAAGCAACATTAGAAAGCCGCCGCCACCCGCCCCGGCCAACTTGGCTCCATAGATAAACGGACGAGCGCGATCGAGCAAAGCATTGATCGGAGCATTGGTTGTATTTGGATCCAGTATCTGGTTCATTTGCCAATGCCTGTTCAACAGCTCACCCAGATGCTTCCAGTCGCCTTCAGCCATTGCATAGGACATTTCCACGGCAAGCGTCTTGATGCTGTGAAGCACCTGAATGGTAGCGGTTTCGCGGGCTAAATAGCGCAAAACCACCTGGCGCAGAAGGTCCTTGGCCATTCTTTGAATCCCAGTGTTGAAGAGCACCAGATGCTGGCAAAACTCTTGCCGTCTCTGCTGGCTCCATGCGACAGGCTGAACCCGAATTCGCTGGCGCAAGCCGGGTCCTGTAATCAGAAGTTTGGCACCAGGAAAGATTCCGCCCGCCTGATCCTGCCATCCGCCACCGGTTGTCATTCGCTGCTCGAGTTGCATGACCGCCTTTGAAAGGGCATGGTCCTCAAGCGCACGGCCTGAGATGATTGTCAGCGCACCGATGACAGTTGCCGCGAGAATGCTGCTCGTCCCAAGACCGGAACCGATCGGCAATCGTACTTGAGAGCGAATCTCCAGGCCCCCACCAAGATCAGCCAAGGTCTCCTCAAGAGATCGCCCCTTGATGGGCAGGCCATGCAATTGCAGAGCGGCGCGCGGAATTGAGAACGCCGATCCTGGTCCACATGCTTCGATCAGCTCCTCAGAGGTTCGATATTCCGAGACCGAACCACTTGCATCGGCAAAGCAGCGCAGAACGGGCTCTCGGATTCGGCGAATTTCTGTCTCGATCGGATAGGTCCCATCGATTTCAATTGCACAATTGAGAACCGTGCCCCCCCAGTCGAAGCAGAATGGCGGAGTATCCGACCAGCCTCCGCCCAAATCGATTCGCGGTGGCGCCGACACATGAACTTTGTCGAACAGCCATCGAGAAGGGCCGGGGGTCGTGTCCCCTGCAGTTCCCTCGGAAACGGCGTCCTGAATGCAAGCAAAGGCCTGGCTCTCGCAGGCTGCGGCCTCTTGCTCGAGGCCGGCACGCTCAAACAAACGCGCTGCCTGGACGAGGTGGCTGGCCGCGAAGGGCAGGTCTTCGGGGTTGCTCTTACGCAAGTGGGCAGCGCGCTTTCTTAACGTGCGCGCAGCGTCGGCGGCAGGCGCCAATCCGGGCAAATTCGCAAGCAGAGGCCGCACATCCGCGCCGGACACCGCGAGTTCGACGGCTGTATCCAGCCAAATGCCTTGCAATCGGAGATTGCGCGCCTCAGCGAGTGCTTTTCCATCTGCGCGGCGGGCACTTTCTGCCAATGAAAGCCGGCGGGCCACGCGCCAGCGTTGAACATCGTACCCGCTCGCATACCCCATCAACCAGCGCGCACAAATCCAAGCTTCATTCGGGGTGCTTACCGGAAATAAGGCAGCATTCCAAAGAGTAGGTTCCTGACCTGATTCCCAAACCTCTTCGGTCTGCAGTCCGAGCCGTTGCAGCGATTCGAGAAGTGGCCTGTTAAACCATGTAGCGTACTTGAGCGGCTGTTTCGGATTGTCCTCGACGCCATAGGTTCGGATCACCCACCCGTTTCCATCGGGTCCATTGACCGGCAATTGATGAACGACCGTATCCTCGGGGACCTCAATCGGGCCATCAAGGCCGGTAAGTCCATGGAGAATCGCTCCGCGACTCGCGTAGGTCGGTCCGTTCAGGGCACATTCGAGAATCACTGCTTCATGCCCGATCTTGCATTCGCCGCGGATCACGGAATCGAGCACCCCTCCCGACCCAGCTGCGAGCGAACGAAACGACCGTGTCGTGCCTGCGTGAATGAATTCGCCTTCCACGACCGCGCAGTGGAATGCAACAGGGCGCTCAGGCGAGCGGAGGATTGTTGCCAGTTCTCGCCAGAATATCGCTGAATCGCGCTCAGGCCTCCACTGCCCAGTTAACCCCCTGGTAATTTGATCGTAGAGATCCACGGCGGGCAGGTTCTTGAACCGGGCAAGATTCGTCAGTGCCGTTGTGAATTCGGCATCGAAGCGCAAGAGTCCAATATCAACTGCAACTCGCCCATCGACGAGCAGACCTCCTGCTGCTTTTACCTCCAAGGGCGTTGGTTTCTGGAGGAATGTGTAGACCTGCTCGCCCTCACCAACAACATAGACGCCATGGTGGCTTCCCGTTTCCACATCCAAGCGCATCGCTACGCCCGTTACGCCCGGCCGATCCCACTTTACCTGTTTCGGATCGAAGCGGAGGATCACGTCGCCGGACGCTACCAGCAGTCCATTGGGGATAAGATCTGCCCACGCTGCAGACAGCATCAAGGTTTCGTCAAAGACCGAAGTTGTGCCTTTAGGCTGCGTCCGGGAAGGCAGCACGCCAAATAACTTGCCGACGGGCGAATACTGCGGAAGCCTCCGGGAATCGCCGCCAGAGTGGATCAGTAGAGCCCGGTGAGAGCTCCACCATTCCAGTCCTTTCCCCAGCACGCCAAGTGCATTGATAGTTGCCCCGCCACTGCCCACTTTTCGATCGACGGGGTCGGGCACCACGAGAAACTCGGTTTCTGTAGGCAAAACGCCGGACAAGCGGCGGCGTTGGATCTCATCGCGAAATAGCTCCGCTTGCCGCTCGGAAGAGGCCGTTATCAGGACTACGTCCCAGAATTTCACTGAGTGCCCTTTGGTTGTCTGGAACTGATATACCAGTCGATCGTTTTGCGAAGACCGGGCTCAAATTGCGTTGCAGCCCGGAAACCGAACTCGCGCTGGGCCCGAGTCACATCCAAACATCGTCTTGGTTGCCCATTCGGTTTGGTCGAGTCCCACACAATGTTTCCATGGAATCCAGTCATATTGGCTATCGTGGTAGCCAGATCGCGGATCGAAATTTCCATTCCACTGCCCAGATTCACCGGATCCGGCTTGTCATACATCTCCGAAGCCAGGAAGATACCCTCCGCCGCATCTTCCACGTATAGGAATTCGCGCGTAGGCGATCCGTCACCCCAAAGAACTATCTCCTTGTGACCTGACTCTACGGCTTCCACGCATTTACGGACCAGAGCAGGGATCACGTGCGAAGACTCCAGATCAAAATTGTCGCCTGGTCCATAGAGATTTACAGGCAAAAGGAAGATCGCGTTCATGCCGTATTGCTCCCGATAAGACTGGCATTGCACGAGCATCATCTTCTTCGCCAGTCCATAGGGTGCATTCGTCTCCTCCGGATAACCATCCCATAACGCATCCTCAAGAAACGGGATCGGAGTGAACTTCGGATAAGCGCAAATTGTGCCGAGGACGATCGTTTTCTCGACTCCAAATCTGCGAGCTGCCTCGATCAGCTGAATTCCCATAATTGCGTTGTCGTAAAAAAAGCGTCCGGGGTTTGCCCGATTGGCCCCGATGCCTCCAACAACTGCCGCCATGTGAATCAGGATCTCTGGCCTGCTCTTCTCGAATAGCCGTTCGATCGCGTCAATGCGCGTGAGGTCAAATTCCCTGGAAATGGGAACCACGATATCCCGGCAGCCTGCTCTCTGGAGCCGGGGGATTAGATGCCTACCGAGGAATCCTGAGCCCCCTGTAACGACAATTCTTTTAGCGGACAAGTCGATCATGTGTGCATGCCCTCGGCAGCAACCGCAAGCTCGATGGCCTCAGTACCGCCCTTTCGGCGAGCTTCCAGCTCTTTCATGTCAGCATTAACCATGATCCGAACCAGTTCTTTGAAGGTTACAGTTGGTTCCCATCCCATGACTTTACGCGCCTTTGAAGCATCGGCGAGGAGGTAATCGACCTCGGCCGGCCTGAAGTAACGCGGGTCGACCTCTACGTACTCTCGCCAATCCAGTTCGGCAGTTGAAAAGGCAAGCTCCACGAATTCCCTTACGGTGTGTGCCTCTGCTGTACCTATCACATAGTCATCTGGCGTGTCCTGTTGCAGCATCATCCACATCGCCCGGACATAATCTGGGGCATAACCCCAATCTCGCCGCGCATCAAGATTGCCCAGGAACAGTTTCTTCTGAACTCCCTGCTTGATGCGCGCCACGGCACGAGTGATCTTCCGCGTGACAAAAGTCTCGCCGCGACGTGGAGACTCGTGGTTGAACAGGATGCCGCTCGACGCATGAATCCCATAGCTTTCACGATAGTTGACTGTAATGTTGTGTCCAAACATTTTGGCGCAGGCATATGGGCTGCGTGGATGAAAGACAGTCTCTTCGCTCTGCGGAGGGGGTGCACTTCCAAACATTTCGCTCGATGATGCCTGATAGAACCGGCATTTGACGCCCGTTAGCCGCATCGCCTCGAGCAAGCGTAAAGTTCCCAATGCCACCACGTCCGCCGTGAACTCTGGAACCTCGAAGCTTACCTTCACATGACTTTGCGCGCCGAGGTTGTAAATTTCGTCGGGTTCGAGTTCGTGCAGAAGTGAAGACAGAGAACTACCATCGGTCAGATCGGCGTAGTGCAGGAAGAATCGGTTGTCCGTCTCATGGAAGTCTCTGAAGATGTGATCGACGCGATCCGTATTAAAGCTCGACGCGCGCCGTTTGAGACCATGGACCTCGTATCCTTTTGCGAGAAGGAATTCTGCGAGGTACGAGCCGTCCTGGCCAGTACATCCTGTGATGAGTGCCTTTTTCATCTTCGAAATATTCTCCTCCAGTTCTGTGACGAATCGAAATCGTCTTAACATCAAATTGATTTGATTCCGGCGCTTCCACGCGTCTGGCCGAGGATTGCTGATCTCACTTCTTCAAACCCTCGCGCAAAACTTTCACCCGCGGTTGATCCCGCAGACTTGATTGTCAACCATGATTACCATTCCTGCATTGTTGCCAGTGGGCCAGATCTTGCACCAAGCAACTCCAAAAACTCCAAGTCCCAAAGACAGCAATTGAATCCACTTTTGTCTCAATTCTCTTGAGAGACTTATGCTTCAGGTCGAGGCCTCTCCGCCTTTTGGGCTACAGCAGGGCGTTTGTCGTCTGCAAGCCCGCTCCCGATTTCTCCGATTCTCCATCCCTCTCGAAGACCGCCAAGAACTTGTCGGTTACGACATCAATCCTGAAGGCCTGTTCTGCGTATTCGCGTGCATTTCTTCCGAATCGAGCGCGCAACTCTGGATCATCCAGGAGCTTTGCTGCGGCCTCGGTCAATTCCTTCGGATCATCAGACGAGATCACGATCCCGGCATCGGCTTCCAAAACCATCCGCGCGGCTTCGTTGGTCTTCGGGGCCGCAATGATCAGAGGCCTTCCTGCACAGAGATATGCCGGCGTCTTCGACGGCACGGCAAATCCACTAGCTTCTGTGTCGAGCAGTGCGATCAGGACATCGGCAGTCCCAAGCGTTTCTGAAACTCGCTCATACGGCTGGTAAGCAAACATCTTCAGGACATCATCGCTCACCTCATGCGCCCTTTCGGCCAACCAGTCGGCGCCTGCCCCGCCAGCAATCACGATAAGCCGAGCATCCCCTCGCTTCTCGAGATGTTTTGCCAGTTCCAGCAGCAACTCCGGCCGGTGCTTCATGCCGAGTGTGCCTGAATACATGAAACAGAACGTATCCGCTAACCCGTTTTCGCGAGACCAAGCATTATGCTTCGAGGTCGGCACAATCTCCTTGAGAGATGACCAGTTAGGAATCAACGCGACATTCGGGCATTCGATCTTCCATTTCGCCAGATGGTCTACGAACGCTGGCGCGATGCACACGATCGCATCTGACCTCCGTAGTAGCCTTTTTTCTACCCGCTCGTAATGTCCCGCTATCATCCCGGCTAAAGCGCGGGCTTTACGCCTCAGAACAAATCGGACCGCCGTGCTGTAGATATCCTGGAGCCAAAAAACGAATCTCGCTCCAATCTTTTTCGATTCGTCCAAGAGAATGCGCTGGCCATCCAGCGGCATATTTGACGACATAACCACGTCCGGTCTGAACCTTCTGATCCGCACAGCAACTGCCATCCCATACTCAATATCGGCTGCTCGGCGCGTAAACAGGCCATGCTTATTGAAAGCTCGCCGGATGTGAAGGCCAACTATCGTCAAATTCGGATGGGTTTCGCCATTTGAATCCATTCCCTTCGGCGTACTCTTGTTGTCAGCGAAATAGGTGTGATAGACAACATGGCCGCGTCGGGCGAGTTCACGGCTCATCTGCATAGGAAAAGGGTGACCACAAAAGTCATTTATAAAGATTCTCATCAATTAGACCTGCAAGAAGCTATTTGCTGACATCTCACTTCGACTGTTGGCAAGATTTTCGGTATACAGTTTCTTGCCATGAATCCTACGAACGATTATCTAGCCAAGGAATGCCTGATGCAAAAGAGATACACAGCCAGACCGCACATTTAATTTTCTGCAGTCATGCCGCCAGTTCGAGTCAGACCATGCCTGGCGACAAAAGGCTCTTCGCCTGTACCTACTCGACTTCAGAAACTGAACGAGCAAAGGCTCGGTTGATGGCCGCAGCCGTTCGACTCATTTCAAAACGCCCAAGAAAGCACGGTCGTGCATGAGCAGCCATAACGTCGCGGTCTGCCAAAGGAAGGTTAAACCACCGAAGCAGCATGCGCTCAGTTCCCTCCAGCGAGTCATCATCGATCAGTCCTGCATGATCGCCTTCAATCTCGCGCCATATGTTCACTTTGTCGCTGATGAGCACAGGGCGGCCCACCGCGAGCGCTTCGACCACCGCGACGCCGAAGTTCTCAGAATGAGACGGAAGGAGCAAGGCATCGCAACTTCGAAGAGCGCCCCATTTCAGGTCGCCAACAATCATTCCTGGCCAGTGTACTCTGCCAGCAATGCCAAGTTGTTCAGCCAGGGCCTGAAGCTTCGCTTGCATTCCCGATTGATCAGGGCCAGCCACAACAAGGTCTACATCGGGAACAGAAGCAGCGACCCTAGCAAACGCTTCGATGAGCAGGTCGCAACCCTTCTTTTCATGAAGGCGCGCGAGAAACAGCAAGTGGCGGCGGCCGCGAAGCGCGGGAAACTTACGGGAAAATGTCTCAATCTGGGCCGTAGAATCTGGCCTGTCCTCCTCAGGATCGATAATCCCAAGCGGGATAATCATACTGTTCCACTTGTTTGGGCGGTAGTTGCTCTTTGCCATATCTCGCTCTAACTCCGCCGTAAAAATGACGGCGAGAGCGTCGCGGAGGATTGGATACTGTATAGGCCAATAGAGCCGCTTCTTGAAATGCTTCAACGGATACTGCCTGTCGAACCATGGATCAAGTGCGCCATGAACAAAAACCACATATGGGATTCCCTGACTCCGGGTCACAAACCGCAGCGCAACGCTCGGGAAGGTCCATATCCCATGCATCACGATGCCATCGAAGCGCTGCGAATTACTTCGCAGCCAAGACCAGAGCTTAGTCGACAATCCGTACCTTCCCAAGAATGACTGCCCGATGGCGTGGACAGGGCAAGGAAAAGCCAACAAAAACGGATCGCTCGGATCGTCCAGACAGACAACCTCCATCGAAGCATTGACCTCGATATGAGCTCTTGCAAGCTGGCGAACAATCTCCGGTGGGCCACCAGCTTCCGGGCAAAGACTATTGATAACGTGAAGAATGCGCATTGGGAAGACTCAGGGTCCACACCTGATGAAATTTGAAGTACAAACGAACCTTGGAAGACTTTGCCGGCGCATCTAACCTACTCGGATCCATGAATCTCAAGATGGGTACGCATTCGCTATTGAAAGGAGTTTACCCTGGGCCGTATGACCTTTGCAGGATGGCCTGCGCAAAGCATCATTTCGGGCAAGTTACTCAGCACCATACTTCTTGCTCCAACAACTGTCCCGTGTCCGATCCGCACACCTGGAGATACGAATACTCCTGTAGCCAGCCACACCTCCGATTCTATGTGGACGGGGCGAGTGAATATGTCGAATGTAGGCACCGTGTAGTCGTGCGAGGCGGAGCAAATATACGTGCATTGGGAAACAACGACGTTGTCTCCAATTGTGACTTCGCCGAGTGTATATAAAGTGACAGAATCGCCAATCCAACTCCAATCACCGACTGAAAGTTTCCAAGGATATGTGATCGTGACTGTTGGTCGGATAATCACGCCTTTCCCGATTCGCGCCCCAAACGAACGAAGCAGCCACCTCCGCCATCCATAGGCAATCTGCGGCGAGCACCGAAACAAGGTAGCCTGAACGAACCACCAGAGTTGCACGAGGAATGCAGAGCGGCCACGAAACTTCCTGGGCAGCCGAAACGATCTCAGATCCTGAATCATGCGGTGGTTTGGTCCTCTAACTCGGCTCTCGCTCGATGCCCCGGCTCGGGTGCGCCTGCCGCCGCTTCGCGTAGGCCGCGCACTACGCAATGAGCTTTAATACTTCGATCGGGACTATGCCCGGGCTGATTCGCCCAACGACTTCCGTTTTGATACGGCTTTAATAGGTCGCTTCAGTTTGGCAGCCAAGACTTGGTCGGCTGCTGGGGTGGCCAGGCTCAGACCGGTCATCAGCACCAAAATGTTATAGGTACTGATTATTCTCATCACTGCACCGTAGGGTGAAAATAAAAGATCCCACAGCAATACAAAAGCCGAAAGAGAGACGAGCGGCAGTATCTCGACCGAAGGAGGATAAACTCGCGAGAGACTCTTGACTGTCAATACCAAGACCCACACCCAGAAACATGCGCCAAGAATGCCAGCATCAACCCAGGCGCCAAGGATAAACGAATGCGAGGGAATGATGCCTTCCTCCATTTCCTCGGACGAAATTCCGCCAGTGTTTGTGTAATCCATCAAGGCCATAGCCTGCTGCTCTGCAAGCAGATATTTGGGGTCTTTTGCCCAGGAGCCATGCCCTAGTATCGGCGAATCATAGATGGCGGCAAACGCTCCCAACATGTCCACTCGCCCTCCAAGAAGCATCCCGAACCTTCCACTAGATTGCCCTTCGTATTCACTTCTTGCATCTTCGCCAAGGATGCCCTGACTGGCCGCTAACTGATAGACCCATAAGACGCCGGCGAGACCGACGATAATCGAGGTGGCAAACACCATTATCGATCTGGCTCTTAACTTGAGACCTTTGGCGCTTCGCCTGCGCATCAATCGGTTGACGATCAGGTATAGTGCGGCGGCCAGACAAGATCCGCCCATAGAACGCGCCCCCAATGCGATGTTAATCAGGCCCATTACAGTGGCCAGCATGATCGGCAACAGGCCACGGCATTCCTTGCGTGAAGCCAAAAGAAACACTGCCAGACTAAGTGGACGGGCGAGCCCAAATTTCCAAGGGTATTTCGCCGCACCTTCATCAGGGCTGATTAAAAACATTAGAATAGTTCCTAAGACCAATCCCCATCCATAGATCACGATACGCCGCGGCCGTCCATACAACAGCGTCCAAAGGACTGCCAAATAGGCAAAAGTCATCCCGATATTGCTCCAGCCACGCGCGTAGTCAGCGAACGGCGAGCGGCGTACAATATCCGTCAAAATTTGCGAAGCAAGCCACACTAAGCAGAGGGCCAGCAGCCACTTGCCAACCGGCGCAGCAATCCTGAATCGAAGGCGAACAGCCAGATAAACAAAGACAACTGCAATCAGGATATCTGTACCGTTTAACTTCCCGACTAACTGCACCTGAATAAACTGCAGACAGGGAATTAGGAAGGTGAGAATGTCGACAAAGCCCTGCGTGCCGGCGTCTTTCCGCGCCGCAGTCTTGACTTGAGTTTCACTTTGAGTCACCAATCAATTAACCTTAGATCGTCAATACTTGGCGTCGCCAGAGAACTTCTTGAGAATTGTACTGGACATGAAGCGCGCCCAAAGGGTTCGTGCGAGAGACTTCAGACTGAGGGTCGGTTTTTTGGCGCCAGAGTCTGAGCTGGTCTTACATTCAGGAACTTCGCTGAAGGTTGATTGGTCAACAGTTGACCCAGGCTAGAGCATTTCAGCGCTCGGAAGGTGCGCAACCCACGACGAGGAATTACTCGTTTGAGGCGTGCGTAACAATTCACCACGGCGTATACGACAAGATACAGATCGTCTTCAAGATACATGTTCCGCCATGTCTTTCTTCCGTGCCTCTCGAGACCTTACTGCGAATCCAAAACAAGATGTCGAATCCTGACTTGTCTCCTGCCACTACACCAACCATGAATATAGAGGCATCGTGAGGTCTCAAGAGCTTTCCGATTATCTCCAATTGCGCCGAAAAGGGTGAACGGGCAAGCATCTAAAGGGCCCGTGAATTCGCTTCTGAATCGATGCCCATGAAGGGGTTCCAGTTCTGAGACACTAAGTCGCCTGTTCTATCCTGAGAAATGTTCCGTCAATTTGAAGTTGATTGCCCGTCTCCCGTTCAAAAAAGACCGGAGTGATTCCTACCATTCTGAATCCCATCCTGTATATCAACGTCATCAATTCATCAATAAGTGCCTGTCCCTCATAGAGCGGAACCATTGAAAGCTCGCACTCTAAAGCTGCAACATGGGGCATAAGGTGAATTGCACCCTTAAACACCTCGGCTTCGAAACCTTGTGTGTCGACCTTCAACCACACCTTGTCGTCCGGCTTTAAGGCTGGCATTACACTATCATCGAGCGTGCACACTGAGATGTTCTCCCGCGACACGTAGTCCGCGTAAGGGGCATTTGCTGAATGCGCTTCAAGCATAGGAAGGAGCGAACTGGAATAGATGTTCTTTGCCACATTGATCTCGGCGTTACCTGCTTCGGCTCCGCATGCACAGTTGATTGCCTTCCACAAATCGTCCGATTCGGAAGCCTTCGCGAGTTCCGAGAACGCCTCGTGCAACGGTTCGTAAGACCAGATCGTGCCCTTGTACCCGTCTTTCCGCAATTCAGCTGCGAAGCATCCGGAATTTGCTCCCACGTCAAGTACGAAGTTAGTTCCAAGACGCTTCATCATTCTGAGTCTGTCACGAGGTCCAAACCAAGATCTCTTATGCACCTCGTATCCGAGTGAGTTCGCGAATAACTGAATTGCGCGTTTTATCATCTTGGTTCCCTTCCCTAAACTCCAAACGGCATCAGATGGATTCTCCAGGCAACTGCTAACTTATTGCCATTCTTACTTCATAAGCAGAACCTTTTGATCGCCGACTCCTTTGGCCGTACAAGTACGTGCAGGCGAATACGAGGGCGCAGTGATGAAGCCATTCTCGTCATGCTGAAAACTGCTTGCGATACTTCACAAAGCTTCCCCACAGGAGCTCTTACAGGCCCAACAGACCGCTAGGGCAATGAAGTAGTTTGGAAGGACTCGATGAGAGTGTCCGCCCATCGTGCCGGCGAAAACTGTTTTGACAGCGAATGACTGGCCTGGGACATGGCCTCAAGGCGTGCATCGTTCAAATTGCTGATATGTGACATTCGTTCGGCGAGCCCGTTCAGGTCCCGGCTGCCAAAAATATACCCGTTGTAGTTATCCTGAACCAGATGCACGGTTGCGCCCACTTTCTCGGTTGCGAGAATCAGGAGCCCCGCGGCGGCAGCCTCATGGACCGCGAGCGCCCACGGTTCAAAGCTGCTGGGAAGAACTAGACATCCCGCTGAGGCTAGCTTGTCAGGCAACTGAGCCGGCTGCACAAAACCCTCGACACGAATCCCAGGCCTGCCTTCCAAAAGGTTGGCGAGAGGGCCGGCCCCGCAACAAACGAGAGGCCATGGATCGATTGAGCTCTCCCTGTAGACTCGGTAAGCTTCGACCAGCAGATTCAGGTTCTTCTCCGCGACGAACCTTCCAACAAAGAGGAAGGAGCGTGGCACGGAATGTCCATCCGCCAAACGTTTAAAGTAGACGGCTTGGAATACCGGCTGATCGCACGACAAGAGTCCCCAAAGAATGTTGCGCTCCTCGAACCCCAACCGTCTTGCAAAATTTGCCTGGCGTTCCCCTGGAATCCAGACTGCATCTGCGAGGGGCTGAATATACCACGGAGCAATTAGTGTACCCATCCTCTGTTTAAGAGTAGCCATCCAGCAGTTATCCATTGTCATCACGCGCCAGCACCGATTGGCCATTTTCCTTGCGGCGTGGCGATATGCTGGTACCGGCCATCCACAAATGACCAATATCTCCGGATTGAACGCGTGCAACTGTGCGTCGAGTGGAAGGAGATCGGAGCGGGAGCGCCACTTCAGCGACTTAGGTATCCATGAAAACTGATCGTCGTTGAAAGGGGCTGCCTCTTCAGGCTGCTGGTGACATACAAACAGCTCCACACCCTCGCGGCTGGCGAGTTCCTTAAGGCATGCATTCAGGTACCCGGACAGGCAGGTCCAGAGAACTGCGATCCTCATGCAACGTCCTTCCTCTTCAGTCGGGCTCTTGGCCACAACCCTGTTTTAAACAGAAGGCCCTCGCTTCTATAGAACAATCTGATCAGTTCGTCGGTTACGCGCCAGTCCCGCCCGCGAACCTCTCGAAAAATTCTATTGCAATCTTCTCGATAGACATCTTGCAACCTGTTCGTTCCGGAAATGGAGGCGCTGTGAATCCGGAAGGCGGCAAGGTCAGCGTCTATGTAGCCGGCAACAGCTCCCCTCTGCGCCATGAAAACGAACAACTCACCATCCCAACTTGTGCGATTCTCTGTGTTGAATCCTGGCGACCGCTGGAACGCTGCGGATCGAAAAAATGTCGACTGCTGAAGCCAGCGCGCTCCACCATAGAGATAACGCCTCACAGTGAAGTCTCTGGCTCTTACGTGGCGCAGCTTCCTGCCCTCGGCATCAACTACATATCCGTTTCCCAAGGCCATATCGCATTTCGGATTCGCCTCGAAAAACTCTTCCACCCGCCTCAGCGCACCAGGAAGAAGGAAGTCATCGGCATTCAGAAATCCGAAGACCTCGCCATTCGCCCGTGCAAACCCCTTATTCAACCCGTCCGCTGCCCCTCTGTCAGGTTCGAAGATGACTTGAGAAATCTGCTCGCCATAACCCCGGATCAATTCGCGACTACCATCCGTCGAACCTGGATCTACGACAATATATTCCAAATCATGATAGTGCTGATGCAAAACCGAGTCTATCGCCTTGGGAAGAAAGTCGCGCTGGTTATAGGACAAGGTAACGATGCTTATTTTCATGC